>Ga0207433_10002492_pt1 | contig 37430 bp, 35 predicted proteins | sample YelNatPaOPGAMG01_FD_187559 | JGI IMG/M metagenome (GOLD analysis project Ga0207433, IMG submission 187559) | Hot spring thermophilic microbial communities from Obsidian Pool, Yellowstone National Park, USA - OP-RAMG-01 (SPAdes) (version 3) | ecosystem: Environmental > Aquatic > Thermal springs...
GAGGATGCTTGAATACAAGCTGGAATGGAGAGTTGCAAACATCATAGAGATAGGAATGTTCGATCCATCTTCCAAGATGTGTTCAGGATGCGGGAACATTAAACATGACCTGAAACTTTCAGATAGAATATACCACTGTGATGTATGTGGTTTAACAATCGACCGTGATCTCAATGCATCCATAAACATAAGAAATATTGGTCTCATTAAAGTAGGGAAGGGCATTCCCGAATTCACGCCTGTGGAGATACCTCTGGCGGGATACCTGAATCATGAGGGTATTAGCTATGTGTCGTTGAATCAGGAACCTCAAATCCTTCAGGGATGAGAGGGTGTCAGCTCCTCATATTGCAGTTCTGGTAATTTCAAGTGATCTATCCATTGATGTGGCGTATTTTATGAGAAGATTGAAGGAATGTCTGACTCGGGGGAAATATATCAAGAAGCTCGTATATCTCTCCTTAATGTAAGGATAGTGAATGTGAATGATGGAAGTAGCTGGGTTAGGCTAGATGCCATATATTTAACGGGAGCATCCATTCATTTTTCTAAAGAACTATAAGCCTATAGACTAAGAAAAGTATAAATATAAAGTATGACATATTGATGTCATATAACAGACGTCTGTCATACGTGATTAAAATGTTCCTAAAAAAAATTGAAATGGAGAATTTCAAGTCGTTTGGAAAGAAAACAGAAATTGAGTTCAGGGGAGGTTATACGTCAGTAACCGGACCAAATGCATCTGGAAAGAGCAACATTGGAGATGCGCTCTTATTTGTCCTTGGAACGAAGAGCAACAAGTCGCTGAGAGCACAGAAATTGACTGACCTGATACATAGAAATCCTTCAGGAAAGCAATCCTCGTACCTAAGAGCGAGTGTTACATTCGATAATTCAGACAGGACAATACCGCTGGACTCTAATGAGGTCACGTTTACAAGGGTAGTCAAGCTATCGGAGAGCAATGATCAGGATTTTTCGTCATACTACTATATCAACGATGATCGCGCGAGGTTGCAGGATTTTGAATATTTACTGGAAAAGGTTAAGATTTTTGCGGATGGTTATAATTTTGTCAGACAGGGGGACATTACAAGGATAATAGAGATGACCCCGCTGGAAAGGAGAGGTATACTGGAAGAGGTCGGAGGAATTTCATCATATAACAACGAGATAGAAAAGGCAGATGAAGAAAAGGACAAGACAAAGGAAAACATGGTAACAGTCCAGGCCCTGATATCGGAATTGAGTGGAAGGGTTGAACTATTATCAAAGGAAAAGGAACAAGCTGAAACTTATCTTTCCAAAAAGAAAGAGATCGATTTAGCGGAATCAGTTCTGATTTTCAGAAAAAAGAGAGAAATTGAAAATGAGATAGAGACCATAAAGGAACAGAACGAGAAGATCAATGGTGAAATAGAATCAACGGAAAACAGAATAAAGGAACTTCTATCAAAGAATGAGGAACTGGAAGCGAAATTGAATTTATTGAAGACTGACAATAAGGAACTTGAAGAGTTTGAAAAAATAAAATCAGATCTGGATTCCAGGAAGATTGAGTATTCAAAGATGGACATGGAAAGGGAGAATATTCAGGGGAAGATCTCCCAGATAAAGCATGACATATCTGACCTGTCAGAAAAGAAGAAGAAAGTTGAGAGCGAACTAAAGAAGGCAGAGGATTCTCTCAGTACCCTGGTCAACAACGCAAAATCAAAGAAAGATAAGTTGAAAGAATTGGAGCTCAGCATACAGGACATGGAAAATAAATCAACCACTTCAATGGATAGGTACGAACAAATTTCAAAGCGTATCTCTGCTCTCTCAGAGGAGAAGGAGAAAAAATTGAAGGAGATAGCTGTTGAAAATTCCAAACTGTCTTCCCTCGAAACAAAAAATTCGTCCATTACTGAAGAAATATCAAGCATCGAGGAAGAAATTGGCAATATAGAATTTTCCATCAAAGATACAGACTGGAGAATAAAGAGTGGCAAAAAGGTCGGGTCTCAGGGCGGGGACCTGAACAAGGAGTATTTGGATATTAAGAAGAGAATGGATGAATTGAGAAGAGAGGAGGAGGAACTCACATCCGAGATAGAGGCACTGGAAGGTGAACTCGGAAAGATGCAAGGGGTAAAACTTTCAGGAGTATGGGAGAGCATTAATTTTATAAACTCTGAGTCTTCAAAGGGCTCTCTCAAGGGAGTCAAGGGTACGGTGGACTCTCTTATTTCATATCCCAAGGAATACGATAAGGCAGTTCGAGCTGCCGGGGGAGGAAGGCTTCTAAGCGTCGTAGTGGAAGACGACAAGTGCGCCCAGGAAGCCATCGAGTTACTAAAGAAGAAGGGGAAGGGAAGGGTGACTTTCCTTCCACTTAACAAGATCATACCCCTGAGACCCAAGGGGAAGGCAATAATGCTCTCTCAGGATTCCAGAACCATGGGGCTCCTCTCTGACAAAATCAAGGCAGACTCTTCGCTAGAGAACATAGTAAGCTACGTTTTCTCTGACACTATCCTTCTTTCAGATATGAACATTGCAAGAGAAGTGATGGGTGGAGTCAGGCTGGTCACGCTTGACGGAGATCTCATCGATCCTAGCAATGCCATGACAGGAGGGACCCTCCCAAAGAGAGAGATCAGCAAAGATCTGGAAACGATTGCAAATAAACTATCGTCACTGAAGACAAGGAGGGTGGAGATCAGGGCACTTCTTTCAAACCTGGAAAGCGATCTCAGGGCAGTGACTGAAAAGATTAACAAATTGCATGCTGAAGCAGGCAAAGGCGAAGGTGAAGCAAACCAATTGAATGAAAGGAGAAAGGAACTTGAAGATCAACTCAGGAAAAAGAGAGGGATACTAGAGGAAAAGAAGAAGCTGATGGAAATTGTGTCAAGAGACATAGGTAATGAAAAGAAAATAATTGACGATCTTACAAGCAAAATAAAATCATTTGACGAGGAAAATATCAAGTTGAACGCAGAAAAGGAGAAGGTATTAGATAAGAAGACGAGGGAGGAAATCAGGGTTCTCAAGCAAAAGTATGCAGACGCAAAGAATGAAGTTGAAAATGATGAAGCAAGAATAAATGAACATAGAATCCTTGTATCCAGCTTGATGGCAAATCAGAACAACACTGAAGAAACACTGAAATCCAGACAAGAAGAATTGCAGGCTGGTAAAAATGAATTGGATAATCTGCAGAGGAATCTGGACAAACTGAAAAAGGATTTAGAGGTAGTCACATCACTTTTCAAGGAAAAAGAGATAAAATTAAAGGACAAGGGAAACGAAGCAGAAAAGATCTCAAATGAAAAGTACAAAATCAGATCAGAGATAGATGCTAAAAACACTGTCAAGAAGACAAAGCTTGACTTCCTGCTCTCCCTGAAATCAAAGCTGGACGATGCCATGGCAAAACTGGGCGACCTTGATAAGACGATATCTGAAAGAAAACTTGAATTCAGGGAAGACCAGAGATCAGCTGATGATATCAAGAAAGATATTGCCGTCCTGGAGAATCAGCTTCATCAAATGGAGCCTGTTAATCTCAAGAGTATCAATGATTACGGAGAGGAGAAAGCCAGGTTGGATGAACTTCTAGAAAAAAAGGAAAAACTTGAGGGAGAAATGAATAGACTTGATGAACTTGAGAAAAGGCTTGAGGAACAGAAGAAGGTTATATTCCTTGAAGTGTTTGAAGCCGTAAATAAGAATTTCATAAACATTTACAAGGAATTGACGGATGGCGGAGAGGGATATTTGCTCCTTGAAAATGTTACGAATCCTTTCGAAGGGGGCCTTGTGATAAAGGCCTCATCCAGGGGAAAGAAAATAGATAACATAGCCTCCCTCAGCGGAGGAGAAAAGAGCCTGGCAGCCCTTTCGTTCATAATTGCCATTCAAAACTACGATCCATCACCGATTTATTTCATGGATGAAGTTGATATGTTCCTGGACGGTGTGAATGCCGAAAACGTCGGGAGGCTATTCAGGAGGGGTTCAGAGAATGCACAGATCATTGCGGTAACTCTGAGAAAGGCAACAATGAAATACGCAAACCAGGTGATCGGGGTAACTTTCCAGGACAAGAACAGCACAGTATTCACAAAGGAACTTGCGCCGCAAGAGGTGGTCTCTTGACGTTCAATCTTGTTTCTGACATAATCAACAAGGAAAAGGATGAAGAGGTAATAGAGAAGATAATTGAGAAGGAGATAAACCCAGAGATAGAAAAGAAGAAGGCAAACATAATACTGAAAGTACTAGAAATAGTTGACAGATACGAGCTTGACCCCTGGAATGTAGATGTCGAGAAATTCTCGGCGATATTTTTGAATGAGATAAATGAGTATTTCAGAGACTTTCCAATTGCGGGCAAGATCATTTATTTCGCATGGGTAAACCTGAGGAACAAGAGCCAGCAGCTCATTCCAAAGGAGGAAGAGTTCTATGAGATGGATGACGGTTTCGCAGAAGAGGAAGTGCAGCTACCTCTCCCTGCCGAGGAAATTCACATAGGGTACCTTCCAGTGGAAAAGAGAAACATTACTGTAGACGACATCGTTGATGCAATAAAGAATACACCCATGAGTTTCCTCAAGAATACTGTGAGGAAAGCAAAGAAAATCATTTTCCAGGAGAACTCTCATCCAGAGGATTTCCACGTTATAATCACGGAGATATGGGGGAGGATGATGGATTTGCAGATGGAGCATTTTCCTATGGATTCCATCACTGATAACTCTCTGGACGATTTCATCAATGTCTTCCAGTCATCCCTTTTCCTGGCCTACTACGGCAGAATACAGATTAACCAGGAGGAGCCGTACGGAACAATATGGATCAAAATTCAGGAGAGGGGGAATGAGGGAGTGCCCATTCCTGAAGTAAAAATGGAACAGGATGAGTTTGCAATTTAATGAAACTTATTGATGAAAGGGAAAGGGAGGTAGACGTACCTGATAACCCAGTCCGTATAATAAGCCTGAGCCCTGCAATTACGGAAATACTATTTTCCCTAGGTCTGGGAGACAGAATTATAGGCGTAACACCATTCTGTGTAAGGCCAGATGAAGCAAGGAGAAAAAGAAAGGTCGCAAGTTACGGATATGCTGATATCAATTTGTTCAAGGAAATATCTCCAGATCTGATCCTTACCGTAACCGGATACCAGAATACTGTTGCTGACACACTGAGCACATTATTTCCCACATTTTCGTTCAGACTCCCATCCTCACTGGGGGGCTTGCTTGACCTTGTAGTAAAGGTAGGAATTGTGACCAACAGGGTAGAGGAAGCGAGAGTTATTGAAAGTGATTTAATAAGGGCAGTCACGAATCTCACAAGGCGCCCTGAAAGATCTGTGTACATAGAGATAGATCTTGGAGGTCCGGTGACCTTTGGGAATCTTTCTTACATTAACGATGCTCTTGGATTCATGAACTTGAAGTCCATCTATGACTTCAAGACGAGCGAATGGTTGATTCCAGATTTTGATTTTGTTCGCAGAAGCAATCCTGATGTTATAATACTTGAACCGAAGATGTTCGCGAAAATAAAGGAGAACTATATTGGCGATCTGGTGTCCTCAAGGAAATGGGAAGACATCAATGCAGTAAAGAATAACAGCGTTCATATAACTCCCGGTCCCTACGACTTCTTTGCCCACCACGGGCCCTCATTTATCAGGGAAGTCCTCCCCTGGCTACAGAAAATCTGAACGTGAGAGCATCTTTTCCATCGAATACGCATCAAAACCGTCGTTGTAGTATGATGGGAGAAGGTTAACTATCGCATAACCGTGAGATTTGTAGAATTCAATCGCCTCGGTATTGTCAACTCTCACTTCAAGTTTTACCTTGTTTATCTTTATTTTTTCTGCCTCCTTTTCGAAAGAGGTTATCAGGCCGGATCCTATTCCCATCCTCCTGTATTTCTTTTCAACTGCAATCATCAGTATCCTCGCCTCCCTTCCCCCCGTTATTCCCCCGCATATGAATCCGGCCACTGTATTATCTGCCATTCCAAGAATGAACGCAGCCGGCCAGGATCTCTGAATATCAAGAAAGATGAAATCATTATACCTCTCAGTAAGATTGTTCTTGGTTATGTTGATTACATCCTTCAGGTATTCTGGCCTGAACAAACGAAATTGTACAAACATTTAGCTTCAGAACGTGTTTATCTCTCCGGATACAAGCATATTGGTTATCCTGTTCAGATTGCCCAGCCAGTCATTTGCAATTCTTTTGAAATCGTTCTGGTATTTTCTTGCTGTTGCCTCTTCTGATCCAATTATCTGAATGTTTGCAACGTGTGGATCGTCTATCGGTCTCCCGATCTGAGATACAATTCTAACGTGTATCTCCTTAACGTCTCCGCCAGATTCCTTTATCGACTGTTCAGCAATTTTCATCGCTGCAAGGTTATACAGTTTACCCACGTGTGTCACTGGATTCTTCCCTGCAGCTGCCTCCATGCTCATGGGTCTGTATGGCGTTATTAGCCCTGTCACCCTGTTTCCCCTTCCAACAGATCCATCATCACCATTTTCCATTGACAGACCTGTCACAGTCAGGTAATATATATTTTCAGAGGGATTATCTGCGGTATTGATAAATACCTTGATTTCCCTCTTTGAATCCTTCTGGACAAATTTCTGTATTAATTCTCTTGCTTTTTCCTTTTGATTGATGTAATCCTCCTTGTCCTTCAAGTACTTCCCGATCATTGCAGCGGCAATAGTCAGATTTATTGTATCCCTGCTCCTGAATCCCATGACCTTCACATCATAGCCAAGCGAAGGAACGATCTTCTTTAGATCAGAATTTATGTAATTCTCCGCTCTTAGTACTGCATTTTCTGTTTCAGAAAATGGGGCAAATCCCACCCCAAATGAAGTATCATTTGACAGCAGCTTCCTGGTATCATACAGAGACCTAAGATCAACCGATCCGTGTCCTATTCTGCAATCAATCATCACATCACTTTCAATGTTGATTGTGTCAAACCTCTCCTTAAGGAAATCAGAAGCGGCCTTGATCGCTATACTTCTATACGGTATTCTGTGGTTGTTTACAGTGGTAGTGGCTCTGCCAGAGAGCAGTATGTATACTGGTTCCAGCACAGTCCCTCCTCCGAATTCCGGCTGGGATTGGCCACCAACAACTTCTACCTGGTCAGTATTGTGGTGCAAGATCCTCCCGTAATTCTCTATATAGTATCTGGAAAGAGCCCTGCTGACTGATTCAGCAATTCCATCCGAAACAGAGTCAGGATGGCCTATGCCCTTTCTCTCAACTATCTCGACTTCTCTTGTTTCAACCGGTGCTTGTGGTAGCGATTCAACGATTACATTTCTTTCCATTATGGTTTCACCCATGATTTACTAAAATTTCTTATAAGATTAAAATCTTTGTGAATTTTTTAGCTAGAATGAAAGCAAAATGTTGACCTTATACGGGATAATTTGAGGTAAAATTTTCCAATTCAATTTTTCATTCGACTCACATCATTCTAAATTTCCAAAAGTTGCTTTCAAGTTGAATAGAATAAACAGCGAGACATTTTCATTCCTTGATTTATGTGGTTTCATTTCATTAGTTAGAGGATACTTATGTTTTCCTATCCCCGCATTTAACACTAATGTGTAATGGAAGAAGAGTGTTACGTGGATCGTTTGTAATAATGGATAAATTCTTGCATTTCCAAACAGGGGGAGAGTAATTTTTATCCATCCATTTTATCATGAAAAAGGGGACGTTCTGAAATGAGTGACGCAGCAAGGGTTAATAAATTCGATGGTCAAAGAAATGCAGTTATTTCAGTTTCAAACAAGTCTGGTTTGGAAAATGTGGCCAAGTTCTTGATTTCAAACGGTTACAAACTATTTGCCACAACTGGAACCATGAATTATATCAACGGGCATGGATCGGAATGCAGCAGTGTCGATGAACTGACCGGAGGAAATGAGATGCTTGGCGGTAGAGTGAAGACACTCTCCCGGGAACTGATGGCAGGAATACTGGCAAAGAGGAGGGAAGATGAAGAACTGAAAAATGCGGGCATAACCCCTATCGACCTTGTGTATGTCGAACCATATGACTTCCTTGGAAACTTCCTTGCGGGGGAAAATGATATGACCGAATTCATAGATATTGGGGGAATAACATTATTGAGGGCTGCTGCAAAGAATTTCCAGAGAGTGATACCTGTGCTGGGGGTTACCGAAATGAACCTGGTCATGAAGGAAATGAAAAATGGCGATGTTCCAGTTGCATTGAGGAAGGAGCTAGCGTCATTCATTTTTGAATTCACCTCCATGTACGATTACGCAATATCTCAGTGGCTCGGGGACGGAGGCAGAATTTTCAGTTTGGGAGGAAGTGAATTTGTGAAGCTTAGGTACGGAGAAAATCCACATCAAATGGCAAGATCATTTAACCTTTACAGGCCTTTCTTCGAAATGTTAAGGGAGGGAAAAGAGATAAGTTTCAATAACATCATTGACGCCTGGACTGCATGGGAACTTGTTACAAGGCTTGGAAATGGGGCCGCCAGCATTGTTAAGCATGCATCACCCTGTGGGGCAGCCACAGGACACGAATCAATAGAAAAGGCATTTGAGTCGGATCCGGTATCTGCATATGGCGGGATTCTTGCTTACAATTCAATTCTCACAGAGGCAGATGCAAAATTCCTAAAGAATAAGTTTCTGGAGGTTGTGATTGCAGGGGGCTATTCTCCAGACGCATTTAAAATTCTTGACCAGAAGAAGAATCTCCGGATATTGAAAGGCAATTACGAAATATACTCAGTTCCAGATATCAGGACAGCGGGTAATGTGATCCTCGAACAGGAATGGAACAGGAAATCAGATCTGAAAATAGAGGAGAGGGCTGGGAGAACAAATGAAGAGATTAAGGCAGATATAGTGTTCGGCTGGGAAGTGGTGAAATCAATAAAGAGTAACTCAATAGCAATCGTGAGAGACGGATGGATGATATCGTCCTGCGGTGGGCAGCCGAACAGGGTTGATTCAGTGAAGATTGCCATTGAGAGGGCAAAGGGCAGGATCTCAGACCGTGCTGTATTAATTTCAGATGGTTTCTTCCCTTTTGTAGATTCCCTGCAGTACATTCACGAAAATGGGATCAAAATAGTGGCTGCTCCGATGGGTTCAATCCGTGACGAAGAGGTAATAGAATACGCAAAGGGATCCGGACTGGTGTTTGTCGAGGTGAAGGAGAGGGCATTCAGGCACTGATTTCAGGGGACGTATCTGTAGACTCCTGTCCTGACTTCCATGATTTCTCCATCCAGGAGAAGTTCCCTTACATATTCTTCAAGTTCGTTTCTTTGGACTTTACCCTCCATCCTCTCAGCTAATTCTTCCACTGAAACTTCCCTGAATTTCTTAATTTCATCAAGGACTGCATCCCTGGTGCCACTCAAATTTTTCAACACGAACTCTTCAACAAGAGCTGAAAACTTTTCAACATCTATTGAGCCCGCAGATGAGAACCTTTCAGCCATTCCGATTCCTCCTCTTCTTGATTCCATCATCAGCGCAAGCTCGTTTTCAGTCTTAACCCCGGTCGAAATTGCCCTTGAAATGATCTTGATTCGCCTGTTTAGAAAAGAAACAGCCTTTGCCTCTGCGTACTTCCTGTAACTCTCTGACGTCTTTATGATGTTCTCTGCAAAGAATTTCTTGGTAAAATTTTCTGCTGAACTGCTGACCCATACCTTTCCTATGACCAAAAGGTTGTCTCCCTCGTGCAGGTCCTCAAGAGCCTCAATACTTTCGCTGTAATAATCCCCAACGTAAAGGAGAAGTTCATTGAAGCTGTCCTTTACCTTAACCATCAAGCGATCTTCCTCATTCATCTTTGACAGAAATATAGCTCCGAGAAGGAATCTGTTCACCATAAGACCTAACTCAGACAGCCCGTACTTTGTGTTCTCTTCACCATGCTGTACCGCCCGGTCTATCCCAAGAATCTCCGGCGTTGTAATCCTGATTGCCGGTTCTCTTTCCCTCATTTCATCTCCTCCAGGATTTTTTGGAACCTCTCTTCAGTATCCCTATCACTCAGAATTGATATATCCTGCGCCTCTAGGTACATTCCAGACGTTCCCCTGAAACCGCTTAGTGAAAATTTCACGAATCTGAATTTCAACTTTTCCCTTATTTCCTTCAGTAACAGAGTTAGATCGTTTTCTTCAATTGATTTCTTAATCCTGTCTTTTCCTCCATCCACAAAATTCTCCAGTATTTTCTGGTAAACATAGACAACCTGCGATCCAAAGCCATCATCTATGACCACCGATATTCTCATTATCTTCTCCACCGGAGCATCAGGGTGATTTTTGCATTTTGAATCTTTCACTATCTTCTGGCAGACCGAACACACAGATACCACCGGGTTGCTGTCTAGAATGTTCAAAACTATCCCTTCCCCTTCAACACTACCCTTCTGGCTCCCTGAAAGCTGCTCAAGATTGGAAAAATCTTCCCTCTCCTCCTCTATCACTGTTATTTTTGTTCCCTTTCCTATCTGCAGATAGAGCTTTTCCCTGAACTGCTTTACTGAAGCACCATCTATTTCTACGCTGCCGTCTGACAGGGGGATTCCCCAACTCTGAACAGAGATTGTTCCGGAATCATCACTCAGGATGCCAGTGTAAAGCGTGACTGAGTCATTTCCTACATTTTCCCTTGATCCCATCGTTTTTAACGAACCTTTGGTATGAACATCATACATATCGGGTCCAATGTCCTTTATCTTCATCATCTCCCCTGAAACACTTCTAAGGGTGGACTTCTCAAGAATATCTACTTCGTTTTTCGAAGATATTGTAAGGTAAGGTTTGCCATTGTATTCCCCAACGTTCACATTTACCATGAGTACAAAGTCCCCCTTTGACAGCCTGCTTGGAGTCTCAGTGAATTCCGTAAAAGGAAGCCTCCCAGTCCTGTCCTGAAGGAAGCCTACACACCTGTATCTCTTCCTTCCATCCCTTTCAAATTCAGTGCATCTCAGACTCCCAATCTGGCCGATCAAGTTTCCATAGTAACCAACGCTTACCTTGGAGAGCTCAGTCGCCTGGAAAAATGTATTCATGTCTCCGGAGTATTTTCTCAGGAGCTCTATAGCAATTTTCTGTGGGGGGACAGTTCCTGTTTCGATTTTCTGTTTGAACTCTTTCACCGCTTCCTCATTGGCTTGGACCGAGTCGGAAAATTTTTTCAAATATTGATCTATGAAGCCATTACCACTCACGCTATTCCACTCTCACTTCTTCAATGTCTTCTGGGAAAAAAGGTTATCCATTTTTTCCCGTAACAAGAATTCTCCTTCTGTAGCTGTTAGGCTTTGTAATTATCTGGTATGGTGTAAGTTCTATCCCTGTGTAAAGAACATACATTTCCTCCCTCATCGCAATCTTCTTCTCTCTCATGAATGCCCTGGGATTTTCAATCATGATTTTCAAAATGTCTTCTGGACTGATCCTGTGGAAGCCTCTCTGGTACCTGTAAAGAAATTCGCCTTCCTGCCACATGTCCGGTTCAGTGACAAAAACGTTGTCCGTTCCCATCATAACCCTTATTCCTCCCTCTAAAAATCTGGCATAGTCCGGTCTTTTTCCATAGAAGATGTTTGACCTTGGAGTTATTGTAACTGGAATTCTATTCTTCCTGAGGGTTGCTATGTCTTCATTTGTCGACTCTATGCAGTGCACAGCAAAATCGGGCCTTAATTTAATTAATTTGCCGATATCTTCCCTCACATTTTCACTGTAATGAATTGCAAATAATTTCCCAAACTCCTTTGCTTTTTTTGAGAGGTGAAGAAGCCAACTGAAATCATTATCATCTATAGAACTGAGGCCGAATCCAGAGGACATTTTGACCAATGGTTCTACATCCTTTTCCTCCTGAGGTCTGGTGAGAACTATTTCAGTTATTCCTTCCTTTCCGGTTGAAATGTGATCGCTCAGATTTGTCGGTTCCCTAAAATCAAAGAATGCAGCCGTGCCTCTCTTTCTCATGAATGCAATCGACTGTCTCATTCCTGACTTCATCTCGGAAAGATTTGCGGACCTCAGCATTCTCCACTTTAATCCGTTGGGACCAACGACTTCCGGGAGGGACCCCCTTGGTTCCTCACGTATGAACGAATCGGCAGTATGCACGTGGAGATTTATTGGTGCTTTCAACAGGGTCCCTCTATAATCTGCCCCCTTAATTCCGTCAACGAACTTTCCACTTGTAATGCTGAATTTTCCTCTCTCGAATTCCCCGTCAACAAAAATCAGGCCTTCCACTATTACATCTTTCACTGTGTCTTTAATATCAGATGGTATAATATTTTTAACCCGTAATTACTGGAAGTAAGAGATGATTTTCCAGAATATTGACAGTTTCAAAGGGGATGATATAAGAGCAGGTATTCTTACCGCTTTCGACAGGGTCATGACTGAAAATGACCCTGCAAAGCTCGTCAGGCAGTTCCTGAATGCAAAAGGAATTAATGCAAAGAAAGGACGGATTTACGTCATAGGATTCGGAAAAGCAGGCAGAAAAATGTATGAGGGTGCAAGGGCTGCCCTCGGCCCGACTATATACAAGTCTGCAATCATCATACCAAAGGATGAGATTCACGGATCTGAGGATCCTTTCCTGCCTGGGGATCATCCGTTTCCTTTAAGAAATTCGTTGAGGAGTTCCAAGAGGCTCCTGGATATCTTGAAGGACGTAAGTAGAGATGACACCGTAATTGCACTGATTTCAGGAGGCGGTTCGGCAATGTTTGAGGTACTGGAAGACAATGTTTCCCTTGAAGACTACAATGAGAAGATCAGATGCGCAATGAGCCATGGGGCAGACATCTACCAACTTAACGCACTCAGATTCCTGTATTCTAAAGTAAAAGGCGGGGGCCTGTTAGGTTACACATATCCAGCCAGGGTCATAGCACTCTCAATATCTGATGTGCCAGGGAACGATATTAGAGTCATATCTTCTGGTCCACTGTCAGACCCACCAGACAGCAGCTTTGTGAAAAAAACTATGCGATATTTCTCAGGGAAGTGCGGGCTTCAAATTGAAGGAAAGAAGTTGGCAGGGAGGTATAACTACAATGCAGAAAATCACATCATATTCAGCAATAGGAACTTTGTTGAGGCGTTTGCCAGGGAGATTGGAAAGAAATACCAGGGTCTCGTATCTATGAGTTCAGAGATTTCTGGGTCCACAGATGAGGTTGCAAGGGTGTACGCAAGCATTCTCAGGAAACTATACTCCCTTACAGGTAGACCGGTTTTTTTCGTTTCTGGAGGGGAAACGACGACAATGATCAGGGGATCAGGCAAGGGTGGAAGGAACCTTGAGTTGTGTCTTAAATTCATGCTTCATATGAGGAAGAACGAAAAATTTGTGTTTGGAAGCTTCGGGACGGATGGGATAGATGGAAGTAGCGGAGCTATGGGTGCCATAGTCAACGATGAATCGCTCGAGAAGCTGGAGAGGGATTATATTGTCGAATGCCTGTCGAAGAGTGCCAGCCTGGATCCTCTAATAAAGAGCGGGGACGCACTTTTTACTGGAAGAACAGGCACAAACGTTTCAGACATATTTGTCGGATACTACGCGGGAAGAAAGTGAGAACATCCGGAGCTCTAGCTGGGGAGAGTATGCCAGTTTCCCAATAACTGTCCTGAGTCTTCTTCCATTATGACTGAACTTCATTTCGAGTTCAAGAAACATATATCCAGCCAATTAGTGATTAAAAACTCAGGACTAGATGATTGCTTAAATAGTTGTTCAAGATAACGGAGAGAAAATAAAAGCCGGGTTACTAACAGTATTCTGATTTTTATTGCAGTGTGTATGGAAATGAGAACTTTCGAAGAATTCGATTTGAAAAAGGAATTGATAGATAAGCTTAATAAAATTAACTTCACCAGGCCTACCGAAGTGCAGGAGAAATCAATACCGATGGCGCTTGATGGAATGGATCTAGTGGTAAGATCTAAGTCTGGAACAGGTAAGACAGGCGCATTTATAGTGCCTACAATCCAGAAGCTCGGCACGAGAGATGTTATTGGGGCAATGGTAGTTGTTCCAACCCGTGAACTTGCTATTCAGGTTTTCAACCTGGTACAGCAGCTGACTTCAAAGTCAGGAGTCAAGGGAATTTTAGTTTACGGAGGGGCTTCAATAAGAAATCAAATAGATGCCCTGAGACAGTCTCCAAATATAATAGTTGGTACCCCTGGTAGGATCATAGATCTCATGAAGCGTGGAGAATTAAGAATAAATCATACAAAGATTCTTGTCATGGACGAGGCCGATGTAATGCTTGACATGGGATTCATAGATGATATGGAATACATAATGTCAAAGATGCCAAAGGAGAAACAAATTATGCTTTTTTCGGCAACTGTCCCGGAAAGATTAACAAAGCTCTCACAGAAATACATGAGGCATCCTCATTACCTGAACATCAGCAAGGACCAGGAGCTCACTGTCAGCTCCATATCTCACAAATATGCGATGTCAAAGCCATCTGCCAAACTTGAAACATTACTCACATACATCAATGAGTATAAGCCAAGAAAATCTATAATTTTCTCGGATACAAAGAGAAATGCAGATTATCTTTACAACGCATTGATCAGGCAAGGATACAGGGCAACAGTAATGCACGGAGACCTAAGGCAGTCACAGAGGGAAAAGGCACTAGAAGAATTCAGGAGAGGTGCTCAGTTCCTAGTTGCGACGAATGTTGCAGCCAGGGGTTTGGATATAACAGGTATTTCCAATGTAATAAATTATGATATTCCGTCAGAACCCTTCGTCTATGTGCATAGGGTTGGCAGATCTGCGAGAATGGGTGCCGATGGCGCCGCCTTCTCAATTGTAATACCCAATGATATGGTATTAATCCGGGAGATAGAGCGTTCAGCAAAGATCAGCATGAAGTGTATTGAGCTGGATAAGCAAATAAATCAAAAAGTATCATTACAGATAGCTGATTATCGGTCCATAAGCTCGCCAGGACGAAATGAACACGTTTATAACAAATTGGATTACAGCGGTCCAGGAAACCGAAGAAAAAATACCCAAACAAAAAGATTCAGTGGACGACAAGAACATAGATTAAGATCGGGTAATTTGCATAGGTGGCATGACTGATAATAGAAAATTCAAAAATAAAATTCGTGACTTTATATATATCAGGTCTCTTATGCTTTCAAAATACCGCAACTAAGCAATTAGAGGGTATTAACATGAGGCACCCTAGAAGCGTTTATTATTGCTGGACTGGACCTGAAAAAATTACTTGAGGGGGCGGATGTAGGTCGAGAAAGTCAGGGACATGGTGGAGGAAGTATTTTCCTTTCGTCAAAAATTAGAACCTGAGGTTCAAATTCACGTAAAAAGTGATGGGAGCGAACCGAACGGTATGGGAGCACTGGGATTTGAACCCAGATCTGCGGGTATCTCTTAGGGTCATCGCTCCAGTTTATCATCAAGATCAGATGACCCACATTTAATCAAACCCTAACTGGAGCCCGCTAGGATGCCTGACTACCCCATGCTCCCAGTTCAACTCCTAGATGCTCTCCTAATCCTCTTCAGTCTCCTCATTCTCTTTTTCCGCCATTTCCATCGCATCTTGTGTCTTTTCTTCCAGTCCCTAGAACTCCTCTTCATCAGAGCACCTTTTCTAACCCTTATCACGGAGAGAATTTAAGCGTTTGTATATCCTTCAATTAAAATGATTAAAAACAAAAATTAAATTGGAATAAATCACTTCGTTTCAAGGACCACTACATCCTTCACCGACTTCATGGATTTGAACGGAAGTACTAATCTTCCCTGTGCATCCTTCTCCTGTGTGTCACTGGCTGCAAGATCCTCAGCAGGATTGATCAGTACGTGGTTAATCTGTCCGGTATCCGTGTCAACCATGAAATTTGATATGGTTCCCAAGATCAAGCCATCGCTCGTCATCACAGTTTTTCCTTTCAGTTCTGTTACGAATTTTCTCATTTTTCATCACCTGTAGTATATAAGGTCCTCTTTCCGGGTAGGTTTTGTCTCCCTACTCATGTTCTTAGATACTTCTTCGTAATATTTTATTGTTTCCTCATCCAAACTTGGTTTTACCCTTTGTAAAGCCTTTTCAAATTGTGCCATCGTAACTTCCTTCGCATTGATATTCTTTCTCACTGCCTCCATGCCTGCCTCCCTGACCAGGTTTTCAAGATCAGCTCCGGTATAGTGCTCTGTAACATCCGCGAGCTTCTCTAGATCAACATCCTGCGCCAGCGGCATTTTCCTGGTGTGCACTTTTAGTATTTTCAATCTTGCTTCCTTGTTCGGTGAACCAATGAATACAATCCTGTCAAACCTTCCAGGCCTCAACAATGCAGGGTCTATGATATCCAACCTGTTAGTTGCTGCAAGTATAACGACGCCCTTCATTGCCTCCATGCCATCCATGCTCGTCAAAAGTTGGTTGACTATTCTGTCTGTGACTCCTGAAGAGGCATAAACCCCTCTTCTAGGGGCAATAGCATCCAGTTCATCCAGGAACACTATTGTGGGTGCACTCTGTTTGGCCTTCTTGAATATTTCCCTAACTGCCTTTTCAGATTCCCCGACCCATTTGCTCATAACCTCCGGCCCCTTGATGGATATGAAATTGGACTGGCTCTCAGTAGCCACGGCCTTAGCCAGGAGGGTTTTACCTGTTCCAGGGGGACCAAAGAATAGGATTCCACGTGATGGCTTTAATCCCATTCTCTCAAATACCTCTGGATTATTTATCGGAAGTTCAACAATTTCCGTGAGTTCTCTCTTTATGTCCTCAAGGTCCCCTATGTCATCCCACCTGACGTTCGGTATTTCAATCGTCACTTCCCTGAGGGATGAAGGCTCAATCTCCTTAAGTGCATTCCTGAAATCATCGTTTGATATGTGCATCTTCTCCAGAATTTCCGTTGGGATAGGGCTATCCAGATCAATCTCAGGAAGGTATCTTCTAAGTGCCTTCATTGCGGCCTCTCTTGCCAATGCGGCAAGGTCTGCGCCTACGAATCCGTGCGTTACCGAGGCTAGATCCGTCAGCAGCTTGTCCCTGTCCTCCGGCTTTCCCTCGAGAGGCATGCCTCTTGAGTGAATTTGAAGGATTTCCCTCCTTCCATTTTTATCTGGAACTCCAATCTCTATTTCCCTGTCAAATCGACCTGGCCTTCTCAATGCTGGGTCTACAGCCTCCAGCCTGTTTGTAGCAGCAATCACGATCACCTGCCCCCTGCTTTTCAGGCCATCCATAAGCGTCAGAAGCTGAGCAACAACCCTCCTTTCGAGCTCTCCTTGTGTCTCTTCTCTCTTGGGTGCAATGGAGTCTATTTCGTCAATGAAAATTATTGATGGAGCTTCCTTGGATGCCTTGTCAAATGTCTCCCTGAGAGCCTTCTCACTTTCGCCATAGAATTTATTTATGATTTCAGGACCATTTATAGAGAAGAATCTTGCCCCAGACTCGTTTGCCACTGCCTTTGCTATAAGAGTCTTCCCAGTCCCTGGTGGACCGAATAGAATAACTCCCTTTGGTGGATCTATTCCAAGTCTCTCAAACAGTTCCGGGTGCTTCAGGGGGAGTTCTATCATCTCCCTGACCTTTCTAAGTTCCTCTCCCAGTCCCCCTATATCCTCGTAAGTTATCTTCTCTCCCTCTTCCTCTGTTGCAATTGCCTCTTCCCTCATTTCTATCATCGTTTCTTCTGTTACTATGAATATTCCCTTTCCAGGGCCGACCTTTGCAACCTTAAAGGAAACGCCTCCCTTACTGGTTAATGCAAGTCCTTGAACTGAGATTATATCGCCCTCAACTATTGGTCTCCTGAGCAGTGAACGCCTGACATAGTCCTCAATGCCCGGCGCAAATCTTATCCTCTGGTTTTCCGCGATTATCGGGGCCAGAACAAGTGTTTCAGCAGGTTTAACATCTGCCTTGGAAACCTTAACCTTATCCCCTACCCTGACCCCTGAATTTTGTCTAACTAATGGATCGATCCTGATTATTCCCCTGTTCTCTTCCTCCTCGCTTAGTCTGAAGACCCTCGCAGCTGTGGTCTTCTTACCCTCTATCTTGATGATTTCACCGATTGAGGCACCTAAGGCCTCTCTGGTAGCCTGATCTATCCTAGCTCTGATAAGACCAACATCTTCCTGGAGTGCCTCCCAAACCACTAATGATATGTAATCAACCATAGTTTCACTACCACATTATTTAACCAATGTATATAATTATTTCTTCCCACATCTAATACTTATTGAAATGGCTTCCTTATGCAATGAGAGAAATTTGAAAATAATGTTTGCTTCGTCCACTGAAAATGTATGACAATTGTCATATAAATCCTTGAAGCAGGGCAAATGTTATACTTCGTCAACCCTTTATGAGAAATTTCTTAATAAGATCAACTTAAGAATATCCGAGTTCGCAAAATATATATATAGCGTCATACATATAGATGACATAGGGGTAATGTTATGCCGATGAAATCTTTGATAAAAAATGCGCTAGGTGAGGAAGAAGGTTCCTCGAGTGACACTCAAATGAATAAGCCAGGTCCAATAGGGATGCAAACACCGAGATCTCCAATTGTATCACCAGACGATGACGAACTGTCAAAAATTGTAGAGACACTCAAGGTCAACATCAAGATCATAGGGTGTGGTGGAAGTGGCAGCAATACAATAAATCGCTGCATGGAGGAAGGAGTATATGGCGCAGAGATGATTGCAGCCAACACAGATGCAAAGCACCTCTTGACCATAAAGGCCCACAGGAAAGTCCTCCTTGGAAAGAGAATAACCAGAGGGCTCGGTGCAGGAGCAATTCCCCAGGTAGGGGAAGAGGCAACAAGGGAAGCAGAGGAAGATCTCTTAAGTGCAATGGGAAAAGTCGATATTGCATTTGTTACGGCTGGAATGGGTGGAGGTACTGGGACAGGATCAGCGCCTATAGTTGCAGATATTGCAAAGAAGCAAAAGGCTCTCGTTATCAGTGTTGTCACGCTACCATTCAGTTCAGAGGGGAGAGTCAGGATGGAAAATGCCCTCTTTGGCCTGGAGAAAATAAGGAGAAATTCGGACACTACGATAGTCATTCCGAATGACAAGCTTCTCCAGCTCGTTCCGAGACTGCCCCTGGACCAGGCATTCAAGGTCGCCGATGAAATACTGATGGAAGCACTGAAGGGACTTACGGAAATAATTACGAAGCCAGGACTGGTAAATCTTGATTATGCAGACATTAAGACTATAATGCAGGGCGGTGGGGTTGCGATGATTGGAATAGGAGAATCTGATAGCACAGGCCAGAACAAGATAGAACAGGCAGTTCAGGAAGCCATATCTTCTCCATTAATCGAGGCAGATATCAGCGATGCCAAGGGTGCACTGGTAAGAGTCATCGGAGATGACCAGATGTCAGTTTCTGAGGCTGAATCAGCGATAAGATTAGTTCAGCAAAAGATAAGTCCCGCTGCACGCATAATTTGGGGAGCATCAATCGACCCATCCCTAAACGGAACGATAAAGGTGCTTGTCGTCCTGACAGGAGTAAAATCTCCCTACATGCTGGATTCAAAGGGAGAGCTCAGTAAACTTGCTAAGGCCGCAGGAGCAAAGGGACTTGACTGGAGCATAGACACAGTATAAGTGTGGACCTGTGAAGTCAATAATCATGGCCGGAGGTTTGGGTACCCGGCTCCGGCCAATCACAGATACAATACCAAAATCGCTCATTCCGGTCGCCGGGAAACCTGTCATATTTTACCTGATGGAATCGCTTGGAAGGGTATCAAATGATTTCATACTGACTGTAAGCTACAAATATGAGAAGATGATAGATATTTTCTCGGGAAATATTTCGGCCAAGCGAAATATTTTATTTTCAGTTGAAAAGGAGCCCCTTGGTAGTGCTGGTGGACTTAAGAAGGTTGAAAAATTCGTGGGGGAATCATTCCTGGTTGGGAACGCAGATACTATATTTGAACAGGAAGTTGGAGAACTGCTGAAATTTCACAGGAAGATGAAGAATACGGTTACTCTTGGATTAACGGTGGTAGATGATCCTTCAGAATACGGGGTTGTAAAGGTCTCAAATGGAAGGATAGTTGAATTTCAGGAGAAACCGAAAAAAAATCCGATTTCAAGACTGGCAAATGCTGGGCTTTATGTAATGGAACCCACTGTTTTCGATTATATAGAGAAAGGAAAGGTTTCCGACATAGCAAAGGATCTTATACCATCGTTGCAAGGAGCAGGTGAGAGAATTGGAGGCTTCGAGATGAAGGGGACGTGGATAGATATTGGGAGGCCTAAGGACCTTATCAGGGCTAATATATTCATGTCCAGGGGCTCGAAAAAAACAAACAAATCCCTGAAGGGGAAAATTTATCTTGGGGAAAACGTGAAGATCGGAAGAAATTGTACTATAGAAAATGCAGCCATATATGATGGTGTCAGAATTGAAGATAATGTGTCTATCGTAAACTCAGTAATATACGACGGCACTGTTATAGGAAAGGAAAGCAAGGTGATAGATTCTGTAGTTTCGTTCAATTCCGCCCTTGGAGACGGGGTCATAATTTCAGACTCTGTAATTGGAGGGGGAATCCTTCTGAGGAAGGGGGGAAAGATAGAGGGGACTGTGGTATCACTTGGCGAGGATAAACCAAATTATCATTAGGGCAATGGCAACAAGTGCAAGTATGATTAAAATACGTGAATCAATCCCCTTTCCAAAAATTATGGGGATGGGGCCTATCATGACCAATCCACCATATTTTGTTTCGTGAGTGCCGGTATGCTCCTCCCTGGGGGGAAAATTACTTTCCCGGACATTGGGGTAAGATATTCTAGAGCTCCCTAGGATTCCCGCTAACAAGGGTACAAGAAAGAAAATGATGGGAAGAATGGATATGGCCGAGGAGGACACGAATACCGGTACGAATAGTACGAAATAGACCTTGACCAGGCCAAAGAGTACGAGTAAAATCTCCGACGCGAGGAAAAGGATTATCCCCAGCAAGAGTAAGACGCTAAATCTCATTTATCATCTCCTCCTCTGCAATCAACTCAAGGCAGATATTTACCACCGACATTCACGGCTCTGTAAGATGATGGCCCTCTATTTAAGCAATATCCTCTAGAGGGTGTATGAGGATTGCCGTTAAGAGCAGTGTTCCTGGCAGGAATTATTCAGAGGAAACCTGCCTTTTGAAGTACAAGTATGTCCTCAGTGGATAGAGAGACACCATTCTTGAATTTTTCATATATTTCCTCTGCTTTGACCTTTGTCTCATTCTCTTTCACTTTCTTCTTCTCCTTGGACTGCTTCTGTCGCAGTGCCAGAATGAGTTTCTCGTATTCCCTGATTGTATTGAAAAGTTCGTCAAGTTTTTGGTTATGCTTGAACAGCTCGGCCTGGACCTGAAGGTATTTTTCATGTATCTCGTCGGCCTTGCCCTTTGTTTCGATCATTTCCTCATATATTTTGTTTTGATTGTCCCTCAGCGTTATTACTTCCTTAATCATATTCTGATATTCGTCTTGGAGCCTCTTTATCTCTTCCCTTTCTTCTTTGATTTTTTCGTCCAGCTTTTTGTAATTTGCATCATCAAGGGCAATTTTTTCAGATTCCTTTTCATATTCCTTTATGGCTTTGTCTACTCCCCTTATCTTCTTAACAATTTCCTCTTCTTCCTTCTTGTTGTAAACCCCCGTCATCTGCCTCTTAATGAGGTCTTCTTTTTCCTTCTTCATTTTCCTGATGTCTATCTGTTTCCCTTTATCCCTCAGGATAGAGGAACGTAGGCCTCTTCTCTCGTTCAGCTCCCTCCTGAAATCAAAAGAAAGCCTATCCTTTTTCATCTTTATCTCTGCCGCCCTATCGGAAAGTTCATCCTTCTTTGCTTTCATTTCCTTCAGTGACTTGATAAGTTCCTTCACTTTGTTATTGAGTTGGTCCCTCTCATCTGCATATCTGTCCATTTCTTCCCTTAGGGCATCCCTCTTCCACTTGGTCTCGTCAAGTTCCTTTTTTATAATCAACCTTTTACTCTCTAATTCTGTAAGAGAATCCGACATCATCGTATACCACAGGCAAGACTGATTGTGTTCAAAAATTTAACTCTTTGCGAAGGATTCTCGTCAAAGGGGGGTGATAGCAAGTCCAGAGGTAAATTGTCCCACGGAAATTCATTTTGATAGCAAAGGAGCATTTATCCGCATCCACACGGCAAATTCTAACCTATTGAGGAATAGGCTTCACAACCTTCCCTATTTTCTTAAGGATACTTCTCTCAAATATTACCTTTATATAAAGAGCATCGTGTTCCAGCAGTGGAGAGAAGGATATGATCTTTATTTCATCATCAAAATTTGCCAGAGCATCAGCAAACGGTTCAAACTTCAGGTTTCCCCTCTTGATTGGGGTGATTCTGTATTCATTATTTTCGAGGAATTCCACTCCTGAAAATTCGAAATAGAGAGGTCTATTTTTTTTCTTCGCCTCTTCGATTATTTCCGTAAAATCTTCTTGTTCAACTGGATAATTACGTCGCATGGAATAGATGTGTGATATATTTGTGATGGCAGAAATACCCCTAACTTTTTCAAGCAGCATATCAACCTCTCCCATGTCACCCAGAACTTCTTCCTTGCCGGAGTTCTCTATGCACAGTTTGGGTTTCAGCTTGAGACTGTCGAATCTGGAAACGATCTGCTTGAGGGAATTTGCTGTTGTAGAAAGGTCTTTTTTGCGCTGGCCAGATGTAAGGCCCAGATGCGTAATTACATACTCACTGTCCAGTGCATCTGCAATGACTCCCCCCCATATGGTATGCTGTATAGAATCTGAAATCATCCTCTCATCGTTTGCAAAATCCACATAGAATGGGGTATGAAGGGAAATTTTCACGTCCAGTTCCTTCGCAACATCCTTTGCAAGACTCATCTCCTTATAATCCCTGGCCATGCTCCAGAACAGTTCTGTTCCTATGTCATCTTCTTCTATGACCTTATTCAGACCGATTGATTTGTAATTTCCATCTTCGTCACTTCTCAAAAGGTCAACCAACAGAACCTCGTCAAGCTCCTTTGGCTTCATTCCAACAAATTCTCTCATTTCTCTCTCTTGGGTGCTTATTCTAAAAAGCTGAACTTCAAGATAATTTAAACCCAGTTGAAACGTGTTTTCAACGGCATCCTTAACGGTTCGACCTTTAGAACCAAGTGGAATTCCTGCTATTCCGAACCTATACATGCTTGTATCCTAATAACTTGAAGTTTAAAAAACCTTGTTGATATATTCTCATTAAAAAAGTGCGTTCAGACAAAAACAACTATCAATCTTCCATGCCATCCAAGGTTCCAAGCCAACTTCCGAGATTAGCACTGTTGATTGCAGTGTACAGGAAATAGTCCCATCATCTATCCCGAAATCTATCTACATAAGTTGATCCATTTTATTTGAAATGATATCACGGATTGGATCAAGCTCACTGTGATCAACTACTTTTCTGGTCGCTGCAATCTTTCCTAAGATTTTATTGTACTCTGAATCATATCTCGGTATCACGTGAACGTGAAAATGGAAAATAGTTTGACCAGCGTTTACCCCGTTGTTCTGTATTATGTTGATTCCGCTTGGGTGGTATACCTGATCAATGGCGGTTGCCGTTACCTTCGCAACTCGATATACCTCGCAGAGTGTATCTGCATCAACATCAAATATGTCTGTAAAATGTTTTTTGGGTATTACGAGGGAATGCCCTTTTGAAATGGGCCTGTGGTCAAGGAATGCCATCACAACTTCATTTTCAAATAATATTTCTGCCCTGATTTCATGCGATGAAATATTGCAGAAAGTACAGCCATCCATTGCCTATAAGTAACTGGTAAGATAAATCATTTTCATGAGGCGTCACCCGGCTTGCCTGATGGAAGCTTAATTCCGATCATCAGGGAAATAAGTAGCAGGCCAAGGATTCCCAGCGTCAACCATCCATAGTGGTATCCAATCCTGTCCGTCAGGAAAGTAAAGGCTACGGGGGAGGAAGCACCTATAGCCAACTGTATGAAATTCACGAATGAAAGTGAAAATGGAACAGTAGCCCTGTCAGGGGAAAAATCAACAGCCAGCGTATATAAAATAGAGAAGACAGATACGGTCACAAATCCCAGAAGGGCGATCAGAACACTGAGTGCATAGAAGTTGTGAATGTAAGGAATTAGGCTGAAAGAAATGCCAGTTACGACCAATATGAAGTAGGAAAATTGCTTCCTGACGGTTACCTTGCTGAGGAAATGCCCTCCAACGACACCTCCTATGAATCCGATGAGGAGGAATGTCCCGTCTATAAATCCAGATTGTGAAGGTGTCATCCTAATGTAATTTTCTTCAAAATATATTATGAATTGTCCTGTTATCGTCTCAGAGAACATGCCAACTATGGTTGCAATGGATAGAATCCAGAGCAATTTGCTTTTAACTATTATAAACAACTTCTTTGAAAAACCTGTCCCCTGACTTTTCTCTTCTTTAATATCACGCAGTACAACAAAGTTTTCCAGACAGACTGCAATAGAGAGTGCTCCCCCTATAACAAGGCCTTCTCTCCATCCTAATATACCATCGACAAATACCCAACCAAAGGCACCTATCCCCCCTCCAAGATTGAATGCACCGTTGTATATTCCGACCTGAAGGCCATATGACTCCGGTGGAGATATATCCCGCAATAATGAAAGCCCGGGAGAAAAGAACAGTGCGGAGCCTAGTCCAGCCAGGAATCTAAAGATGATGAGTTCAGACAGGTTCATGGAGAGTCCGGATAGTATTCCTGCCAATCCAAGGATAAGAAGACCAATGAGCGCAACTTTCTTACTACCAATCCTAGAAGCCACTGCGCCTCCAACGAGTTGAAACATTGCCAGCCCAACGTAAAAGGATGTGGTTGCAATGCCTAGCTCAATAACTTTAAGCCTGAGATCTTGTGAAATATATATCAGGCCAGGAGCTATGTCGAACCAGTTGAGGGCATAGATTGCCCTTGCGGTATTTATGGAAGTGGCCTTCAGTATGTATCCCAAGGACGAACCCCAATGAAATTAATAAACGATATTTAAACAGGTAACATGAAAACATTATCCGTTGAATTTTTCGTTAAACAATAGAATCAGGAGAGATGTTTTCAGTATATCCGCTCATAACGTTCAGTTACCAAAATGTGGCAGAGGGATCTCCTTCACACCCCTTAAGTCTCCGATTTTCCCTGGATATGAATTTTAAGAGCCGAACACCCTAAGTAAGAGTTCCGGATACATAGGCGATCTACATGAGAAAAATGACAGAAAACAATTTAAATGATGCATTTGCAGGAGAGAGTAAGGCTCACATGAAGTATCTTATCTATTCTGATGTGGCAGAAAAGAACGGATACTCCAATGTTGCCAAGTTGTTTAAGGCAATATCTTACGCTGAACAGGTCCATGCCACCAACCATTACAGAAACCTTGGAATGATTAAGGGCACATCGGAGAATCTTGAAGACGCTATACAGGGCGAACATTATGAAGTCAACGAAATGTATCCGGTGTTCAATGAAGTCGCAAAGTTTCAAAAGGAGAAAGGTGCAGAAATGTCTACCAAATATGCCCTGGAAGCTGAGGTTATTCACGAGGCCCTGTACAAGGATGCGCTAGCTAAGGTAGAGGCAAAGAAGGACATTGAGAAAAATGACATTTTTGTCTGTCCCGTCTGTGGTTACACTGTAGTGGGGAAGGCACCTGAAAAATGCCCTGTTTGCGGGACGTCCGGTGCATCATTCAAGAAATTTTGAAACAGAATATTTTCACTCCAAAATTATTTTTTTATTTCTTCGTCTTCTTTCAAAAGCTCATCAATTAAATCGCGTAATTTCCATTGCATTGTGGTGGATGTAGTTACGGCAACAATAGTTCTGTTTGAGATTCCCATTACTTCCACTGATTTTAACAGCTGAATATATTCAGCTCTGTCAAAATTATGCAGGATTATTACTTTCTTCGCCTCTTCATCACTCATGATCACTCATCCTTCCATTATAATTACCATGCCTGGCTAGGCAAGTTTCTTGATCATATCCTGATCTATGTGTGCAGGGTTAAGTTTTTCATCCACCGCAACCACTACTATCTGGCACTCAGCACTCAATTTTTTGGTGGAGAGATTCTCTATTGAGTAATCCATTGTGAGGTGCCTTTTACCAACTTCCTTGATTTTCACAGAAACTTTAGCGACATCCCTGAACCTAAGAGGGGATTTGAAGTTACATGAAGCATGAACTCTAGGCAGAAAAATCCTGTCATCCTTCAACTTCCTCGATTCAAAGAAAAACTGTTCAGCCCTTTCACACAGTCTGAAGTAATTAGAAAAATGCATTATGCCAAGCGCATCTGTATCCGCCCACGAGACTACGTACTCGTATGAGAATGGTTTCTTGGTACTCTTTCTGCTCATCAAAGATCAATTTACTCGACTATTTACGGATTTTCTGGCACCCCTTGTTCGTTACATTTTTAGATTAATTTTTAATGGAGAACAATATGATATAACATGGAAAGGATCAGCAAGAGAGTATCTGAATATCTTTCTTCCAACCCGTGCGCCATGAATTCACTCCAACTCGGTATCGTGAATTATTCTTCGCTTGCAAGGTTTCTTATGAAACAGCTGAAGACGCAGAAGTATAACGCAGTTCTTGCCGCAATAAAGAGGTATCCGGAAGCAAACCCATCACTAGAATCTTCCTACAGGTCAGCCTTAATGGAATCCAGGCTGGAAGCCTACCTCTCTATTACGAACATAACAGTCAGGAACTCGATAAAAAATTTCGAGGCAGTCTCCGATATCTACGGAAAAATATTCGAGAGGGGAGGAAGGATAAGGATAGTACAGGGGAATCAGGGTATTGTCATAGTGACTGACAGAAAAAATTCATCAGAAATAATCAGGCATTATCCGGGTGACCAAATCATTTCTGTGAGGGAGAACCTTGCCGAACTTGTGATCATTTCTCCGCTGATAATAGAGAATCTAAGGGGTTACGTAGCATATATATCTTCAATACTTGCTGTTAATGGGATAAACGTCTATCAGGTGGCTGCATTCTATAATGACATAACGTATATCATGGACGACAAATATATGAACAGGGCGGTAACAGTCATATCATCGCTTACCTCAGGGCAGGTCGAGTTGCAGCGACCCTGAAATAGCACCTTGCTCTCCATCGTGTTGCCACAATCTCCATCTCCTTCTCCTCGCTTATGTTCACTACTCTAAAATTCCTCGACATTACCTTTCCTACCCTGCAATACCTGTTCCCATCCTTTTCGAACACATCGATGGTGGAAAATCCAGAGACTGGAGAGAATGACGGATACAGCAGGATGAAAAATGCGGCAGCGATTGCATTAAGAATAACATAAGTGCTAGTGTTCATCGACACAATTTTGAATGACGCGGGTCCGATAATCACTGTCAATATTGATATGACGAAGATCATTGGCCCGCTATAGCATCCTTCATAGGAAATTATGTAGAGGTCCCTGTAGATGAATTTATTTCTTCTTCCAAGGACTGACAGTAAATAATATCTTACGAGAAGAAGAGCTATTGCCGCCACCACGAATGCAATCAGGCCAAGAGTTAAATCCGTATTCCCAGCTCCATTTTAAACTGGCAGCTTTTGCATATTTCGCCGGATGTGGGTGCACCGCATATCCGGCATTTTCCCATTTGCTGTCCATCAGTAGTCGGTATGGCATCCTTTATCTTGTCGAATAAATTTACAATCGAAAACTTTGTACCCGGAGTTCTTTCCTCCCACAAATCTATGGATTCTCTGAATTCGTTTCTGATTGCCCTGTCAGCGTAGGGACAGGTATCGTGGGAGAATGGGATATCCTCCAGAATGGCATACAGGAGAGCCTCTTTTTCCGGTATTCTCCTCAGGGGTTGAAGCCTCGGAATCAATCCTTCTTTGGACCTAAAATGAGGTCCCATTCTCCCCATCCTGGAAGCGTCCCCCCTTGCAAAGTTCATGATAATGGACTGAGCGGTATCATCAAGATTCAAGCCTGTCACCATATAATCTACTCCCTCTTCTAAGGCAACATCATTGAGTAGTTTTCTCCTGAAAACCCCGCAGTAGCTGCATGGTGCGAGTTCACCGTTCATTGATATTTTGTCCATGGTGGTTGCATACCTGTCTTCCACTTGCACTATAACGTGCCTTATTCCCAGCTTTTCAGTGAGTTTCTTCGCTGCAGCGATAGTCTTTGGACGATAGGTCTCAATTCCCTCATCCACCGTAATTGCTACTATTTCAACATCCTTCCTTCGTCCAAATATCCTTTTTGTTTCAAAAAGGGCTACTGAACTGTCCTTTCCTCCAGAGAGGCCAACGCCAAGTTTTACTGGCCCCTTAATTTCAAGCTCCTTCCTGAACTCCAGATTGACTCTTTTCTGGAAGAATTTGTTGAAGTGAATATCACATAGATATGTTCCATTGTATGGAATCCTTGTCACCGCTTCTCTTTTGCAAAATGAACAATTCATTACCAATGTAGTGAAAAAAAATATTAAAGCCTTGTTTATCAGTATACATGGAAGATTTTGAAAAAGAATTGGAGGAGGTGTCCAAATATTTCGAAAAGTTTGCGATGACGGACTACGAACTTAGAGCATTTCTTGCGGTTGTTCTCCTCGGGGCCAGTACCCCTGACTCTATAGCAATGACAGCTAATATCCCCCGGACATCAACGTACAAAATTCTTGAAAAGCTGGAAGAAAGGGGGTTCATTACTTCACTTGAAGGGAGACCGAAGGTTTTCAAGGCGAAGAACATTTATGAAATAAGGAAGAACTTTTCCAAGAATCTGGACGATCTTTTTGAGAAACTGACAGACCTGAATGAGCTCCTGACAGAGAGAGGGCTTCCACAGCTGATATATACGATCTACGGAAGGGAAAAAGTACTGGAGAAGATGAAAGAAGTGCTTAACTCCGCCGAGAGATACGCCATGATCTCTACTCCCAAGCTGAGAGAAATCAGGCAAGAACTCGGAAAGGAGATAGAATCCGCTCTCTCCAGAAATGTGTCAATCTCCATAGTTGCACCAGATAACCAGAGAGTACCCGCAGGAGCTAGGATTTTCAGAAATAATTCCCTGATCGCCACTGACATAGTCTCGGACGGTAGCAGGGCAATCATTGCCGCCCCGGACCTATCGGCCTGTGGCTATACAGACAACCCGATTCTCGCTGAACACCTGAATAGTTTCGTTGAAATTCTCACCACAAGAAAAACATAGGGCAGAGAATGAAAATATACGTAATCGATAACGGGGGGCAGTGGACGCACAGGGAGTGGAGAGTACTGAAATATCTTGGCGTCAACGTAGAGATCAAGGGGAACGAGTCAAATGTCGAGGAACTGTCGGATGCAGATGGCTTAGTTCTCTCTGGAGGGGCCCCCTCTATTGCATACGAGAGCTTCAGGCTTGGGAAGACATCAGATTACCTTTCCAGAATGGATATTCCCATCCTGGGTATATGCGCGGGAGCACAGTTTATGGGGATGTTTTACGGGGGACGCGTGGAGCCAGCGGTCCATCCAGAATTCGGAAAGGTCAAAATTAGAATCAATAACAGGGATGCGCTTCTTAAAGATATTCCACCGGAATTCATTGCCTGGGAAAGCCACAATGATGAGATAAAAGCGCTACCAGATGGATTCGAGCTGCTTGCTTCATCAGATACGTGTAAAATTCAGGTATTTTCAAATGAAAAAATGGGGAGATTTGGGATACAGTTCCATCCCGAGGTGGAGCACACTGAGTTTGGTGAAAAAATATTCAGGAACTTTCTCGATCTATGTGCTCCTTGAGGAATTCCCGCACCTTATTTCTGAAATATTCTATGGAAAGATCATTGCAGATATAATAATCAGCCGTTGCCAGGACGTTCCCGATTCCCCATGAAAGTTCTCTGTTCTCCCTGGCTGTAAATTCTTCCATGTTCTTTGGATCGTCCTCCCTTCCTCTCTTCAGCAATCTATTGTACCTGGTCTCCCTTCCCGAAGAGATTCCAACAACCAACCCAACATCCAGGTCCTTCCTGAATCTGTCTATCTCTTCTGTGTTTCTTATACCCTCAATTACAACCAATTTACTCTTAATCTTCTTTATGGTCCTTATTGCCCATATGTCCTTGCCGTTTCTTTCTCTTTCCAGTGAGGCAACTTCTCCGCTCCTTGAGATCGGTTCGTTCATCTCAGCTGTGAATTCTCTCACAATATCTCCCATGTTGACGACTTCAATTCCCATCTCTCTTGCAACAATGGCGAACTCATCCTTCCCGGAACCCGGCATTCCGATTATCAAAACAGCCTTAAACTTCACCTTTCCGGATGATCTTAAGGATTAATAGATTTATGAAAATGGGAGTGGTTTCTGTAGTGGTTTCACATCCTTCAGTTTCTCAATAACTTCATCTCTGAGCAATATTTCTTTGATTTTTGATGAGCTGTAGTTCAGGTTAACAGTTGTCGTCCTGCCGTACCTACCGAAGCTTTGAACCTGTGATTCGATCAAACCCAGGTTTGTCAGCTCGCTCACGATGTCTGCTACCCTTCTCTGTGTGAGATTATCAACTCCGACCCTGTTTGAGATCTTTTCGTAGAGGTCGTAAAATTCTCCCATCGTTGATTTGCCTCCCTTTTTTATTTCATCGAGCAGTACTATAGAAAAAAGTGTCAGTTTGCTGTGCAGGGGCAGTGTAGACACAGTCTCTATTACCACGTCCCTTTCGAGTTTCAACTTTGCATCGTAGATTGTGTCTTCATCTATCTTTTTCATTCCACTTCTTTCGGCTATCTCCACGGATATTCGAAGGAGATCTATCGCCCTTCTAGCATCTCCCTGATCCTGGGCAGCAAGTGCCGCACATGTCTTTATTGCTGTGTCGTCTATCACGTCCGCTATTCCGGAGTAGAGTGCCCTGTCCTTCAAAATATCATAGATCTGCGTTGCATTGTAAGGATAGAAGACCATTGTTTCCTCTATCAACCTGCTTTTTACCCTCGGATCCAAATAGTCGGTAAATCTGAGGTCATTGCTAATTCCCAGGATAGAGACTTTTCCTGAACTGGTTATTTCGTTTATCCTCAGTAATTGGTAAAGCACAGAATCTCCGCTTTTTTTCACCAGCTTATCTATCTCGTCCAGAACAACAATCACTATTCCTCCAAAATTATTTATCTTCTCCTCCACGGTATTATATAGCTTGTCTATGGGCCAGCCAGTGAATGGTAATCTTTCCTCTCCATTCTCCAGTATGGAATTTCCTATCGATACCAAAACACCGTACGAATTGTCAACAACACCGCAATTAACGTCCACGATCTTAACCTTTGAATTCGGCCTCGAATCGATTGTCTTGTTCACTTCGCTTTCAACGAACTTTACGACACTGGTCTTTCCAACACCAGGCTTACCAAATATCACAACATTAGAGGGTCTGTAATTACTTAAAGATGGAGAAAGGATGAGCGCAAGCTGTTCGGCGTCTTTTTCACGATGTGGCAGTCTTTCGGGGGTGAAGCTTGGGTCAAGCGCTGACCTTTCCCCCTTCACAAGTGGTGAAACATCAGGAATTCTGTCAAACAAATTGGACCTACCTTCAGGCATAATCAACAATGAAACAGAGAATACTATATTAAAATAGTTTCTTATCAGGTTTGTTACCGAAACCAATAAATACGGGAGAAATAATCAGCGCCCCTACATTTCCACTGGAAATATCATCTCCGTTAAACTACTCTACTGATCCTTCATTTTCTGGTATGAAATTCTTTTCCACTGGAACTTTTTTCGATCTCATTCTCTCATCCAGGAGGACTTCCATTTCCCCAACCAGGTATAATGAACCGGTAATTATTGTATCTCTCCCTGATTTGACCGCAATATTCAGTGCCTCCTTTGGAGTTTTACTGACCTCTATCTCCTTGAAGAAGAACGATGCCTCTTTCCTGAGATCATCACTGTCCTTCTTTCGTTCCTTTTCATTTGGTTCTGTGACAACAACGCTGTCCGAAACTTCCGATAAATTCTGGAGGATATTGTAGCTGTTCTTATCCCTCAGTAACCCGATTATAATAAGTGGATTTTTTATGTTATATCTCCGTATGTTTCTAACAAGAAGATGAGATGCTTCCGAATTGTGGGCACCATCAAGGATCATAAGCGGTTTCCTGCTCCTGATTTCAAACCTTCCAGGTATTACTGTTTCTCTCAGTGCTTCAACAGCCACATCCTTTCCTATCCCAGAGCTGATGGACTCATACGCAAGGATGGCAGAGGTTGCATTCGTTACCTGGTGCTCACCAAGCGCCCTGAGTTTGATCTTATATTTATCCATCTCAGTTTGCAGATCAAATGAAGTTCCATTCAGGGAATACTCAAGATTCGTTATATTGCAATCGTCCACCTCCCTAATCGGTGACCTCCTTTCTTTGGCAATATTTCGCAATATAGACTTGGCGGAGTCAGGCATCTTTCCGAGCACTATTGGCTTTCCAGACTTGATTATCCCTCCCTTTTCCCTTGATATGTCTTCAATTTTCCCCCCCAGCTTATCAGCGTGTTCAAGGGAAATACTCGTTATGACAGACGCTTCGGGATTGATGATGTTTGTGGAATCCAGTCTTCCCCCAAGTCCGACCTCTATTGAGGCGAACTCAACTCCTCTCTCCTGGAAGTACTTGAAAGCCATCACTGTCGTGTATTCAAAGAATGTAAGCTGTGTCAGCGAATCATTGTAAATGATCTTGGAATGCTGGCTCTTGGTGAATTTCTCAATGAAGTCAGAATCAATAGGTATATCATCAACTATTATCCTTTCGTTGAATGTTCTGAGATGGGGGGACGTGTACAGACCTGCCCTGTATTTCTTCTTCAGGATCTCATAAATGAACGTGGATGTCGATCCCTTGCCATTGGACCCCCCAATGTGAACACTTCTAAATTGATTCTGCGGATTACCCAGGGAGTAGGCAAACTGTTCAGTTGGACCTAGACCTAACTTAATTCCAAATCTCGATAGAGAGAAGAGAAATTTTTCCCAGTCCATTAAGGGGTTTAGAACAATCTCGGTAAAAAGACTTGTCAGCGCCAAAAGTTACAAACTGAATTGTCTTAAGGAACAATATTAACTCAATATGTGGTAAAAGGCTCAATGTGCGAGGAGATTCTGGCGATGGGTTATTAAATCACTGTATTATGTCGAAAACCGTGAGTTCAAAGGGGAAAGACTTGCAGAAGATAAGGGTAATTGTTGTTGAGCCAAAAAACCCGGGGAATCTTGGTGCAATTGCAAGATTGATGAAAAATTTTGGATTGAGCGATCTAACAGTTGTCAACATCAGCAGGATTCCCAGTGAAGATCAGTTCAGGGCTATGAAGGGGAAGGAGATTCTTTCACGGATGAAAATGGTCAACACTCTCGAGGAGGCAATTGTTGGTCTCAACGTGGTTGTTGGTACATCAGGGATAAAAACTGAATCGACCAAGGGTGTTCTTAGAAATTACATTACTCCTGCAGAATTTTCAAAGGAAATGTCAAAGATAAAGGGGAGTGTCGGAATTGTGCTTGGAAGGGAGGACAATGGATTGACAAACGATGAACTCTCACTGTGTGATTTTTTCGTTCACATAGATTCTTCTGATGAATATCCAATACTCAACGTTTCCAGCGCTGCCGGAATCATTTTCTATGAACTGTCTAAAACCAGGAAAGGGCGGAGAAAAGAAGTCACCAGGAGAGAGGATTTCGACCTGTTGGTTGATAGATTCAGGAAAAACCTGGAGAATATAGGGTATCCACCGCACAGGATTGCAAAGACCACCCTGCTGTTCAGGAGGGTGATTTCAAGGGCCCTTATATCTCCCTATGAGAACAGAGTTCTGATGGGAGCCCTGGATTGTTCCCGATTGGTTGAGAGTCAAAAAGGGTCACGCCAGAAATAGAGAGATTATCTCCAAAATCAGAGTATACGAAGTCCACCGGGAAATAATTGACCAATCTTTGGTATTCCTCCAAGCTCCTGAAGGTTGCTATGCCGACCATCCCATCATTCTTTAAGTTGGAAGTGAAAATTATGTTCTTTTCGAGATCTTCCAATGTGTTCCCGGACGAAGTGAAGAGTCCAACTCTCCTGGCATCAGGGATTACATTAGTTAAAATTGAGAAATCTTTCACCAACGAGCAAATGTGTGAATTTATCCTGGAAAACATTTCCGCAACTGTGTGTTCTATCATAGATGAGGCAAAGTTTTCGTTCTCTATTACAACCAGAGTGTCAATGTTTTTCTTCAGTGTCTTTAGAGTTCTCTCCCCTCTCTTCTTTCTCTCTGGAGATTCATTGAAAAAGGGCATTATGCTTATCAGGTATACATTCTCCCCTCTCGAATGAAGTGTGCTGCAGACTGTAGGTAGAACGGAAGAGGAAAATTCGCCAGCCGGAGATGATACTATTATGGATTTATTCGTGACATTGGAAATTTCTATGAAATTCTTAACTTCTTCTATGCTCTTGAATCTGGCGGAATCTACAAGTAACTTATTCTGCAAATCTAAATTCTGAATACTGTTTACACCGGCTCCTCCTATTCCTATTACTTTTAGATTGTCTGACATAATAATGACATTGATATGACAGTATTTAAGTATTTTGGTGACAAAACGTATAACTTCGTTAATAAATTTCAAAGCTTCTTTCTGGAGGATATGGAATCCTCCACGAGCGTTAATCTCTCAAGAAGCAGGAGAGTAGGTATTCTGAACGAGTACTCATTTTCAACTCCCCCTCCATAACCCTTGCCAATCTTGTTCTTCTTTATAAAGCCTGAGTTTTCAAGAACCCTGAGGAATCGATATACTCGGGAATCAGGCATTGAAGGATCTAGATCCTTGATATCAGAACTCTTGAATCTAGTTCCAGAACCAGTCTGCTCTATGAGCCCTCTGAGCAACTTAATCTCATCTTCCTCCATGTTTATAAGAGAACTGTCCTCAATGGGTGGAGAGAAATTGTTGTAAGCTTCGACCACTATGTCTTCATCAAGTGATTCATCTCTCTCTTCAGCTAGGAGAGCGGAAGTCTTCAACAGTTCAATTGCATCCCTTGCGTTACCTGTTTCTTCAGTGAGTTGAGCACATCTTTCTACAGCAGATTTATCAAACGTTCCGATGTAAAAAGCCACTTCCGCTCTTCTAGAGAGAATCTCGTAAAGCTCAGAATAGCTATATTCCTTCAATGAAATCCTGTTGTACTTTCCGAGACCAGAGAGGGTGCTTTTATCGAGAAATAATTCCGGTTCCTCCATGGTGAGAATGACCAGTTTGATTATAGGTCCTCCAAGTTCTCTGCTCCTGCTAAGCAGATACAGTATCTGTCCCTGGTTCTTTTTCAAGGAATGGACTTCATCAAGAACTATCAAATTGTTCTTTTCAGGCATTATGTCAAACATGACTTTGTACATCCTGTCTGACGAAATATTCTGAAAATCGTAAGCTCTTGGATTGTCTTTACCAATTATTTCAGAAACTATGGACCTGTCTGTGGAATGGACGTAACAGTTAACGTATACCCCCCTGTATTCCTTGTTCATCTGGACAAGGTATTTTCCCAACACTGTTTTGCCTGTACCGGGATTTCCTCTTACGACAAAGGTAGAAGGAACATCGCTCTTTCTGATTACTCCATTAATAAATTTTATGTAATCCTCTCGGGCACATACTGTATCGGGGATGTAATCGGGTGAAAGTGTCGAGGGATTTTTTATTATTTTCATTAATTTTCTCAAGCCTTTATGCAAAAAATAATTATAAAAGCTATTATGTCGATCAATGGAATATAGAAACCTAGGTAAATCTGATCTAAAAGTCTCGGCAATTGGCCTTGGAGCTTGGCAGGCAGGGGCCAAAGGCTGGGGAAAAATTAGTGATAATGATGTGAAGAATGCAATACTTACAGCTATCGAAATGGGACTTAATTTCGTTGATACTGCTGAGGTATACGGAGAGGGGCATTCTGAGGCTGTAATAGGCGATGTCGTAAAGGACATAAGAGATGACATAATAATAGCGACAAAAGCTTCGGGTAGCCATCTAAGACCGGATTATCTCCAGCGCGCTCTGGAAGGCAGCTTAAAGAGACTCAATACCAATTATATAGACCTGTACCAAATTCATTGGCCTGATATATACACATCCTTAAGGGATACAATGAAAACACTTGAAAAAATGGCAAACGACGGAAAAATTCGCTATATAGGACTTTCAAATTTTAGTATCTGCCAGATAGAGGAGGCCAGATCTTATTTGTCAACAATGGATGTCGTGTCAAATCAGGTAAGATACAACATAATTCAGAGGGAAATAGAAGACGAAATGCTCCCCTACCTGTCAAAGGAAAATATTAGTGTGATTGCGTATTCGCCTCTGGCCCAGGGACTTCTTACTTTGAAATATGATCATGCAACATTTGAACCGTCTGACGTCAGAAAGGGAAATAAACTTTTTTCAGAATCGAACATAAGGGTTATTTCCCCTCTCCTGGCAGTACTCAGGGACATCTCTATGGAAACGGGGCATTCAGTTGTACAGATAGCACTGAACTGGCTGATTTCACATAATAACGTAGTCCCCATTCCTGGGGCGAAGAACAGAGACCAAGCAACAATTAATCTCCAGTCAAGCGGGTGGAGACTGACTCAGGAACAAAACAGGAAAATAGAAGAATCATTCAAGATGATAAAGGATCACATAGATACATTCTAGGGAGGCTCTGGATATTTGGAGTGATGAACTCCCAAATGGCGTTACAAATACATAAGCAAGAAAGCTCCGACCTTCAGGGAGGAGATGAATTGCGAAGTGTTTATACTTCTGGAAATATTTAAAATTGTGTACGAGACTCCTCTCTGAGAAAGTCGTACAATCAAATCCTTGATCGCTGGTTGTTCCATCAGGACTCCGGTGATAAGGTTGAGAATGTTCCTGTTCCACTGCCCATACTGAGGAACAGGATAAAGACATATCTCGATTGCATGCAGACAGGGATGCATGCAAAGGGAGCACTGATACCCCCAGAGGGGCAACTTCAAGGGCAGTGAAGACCTCAAAACTCCGTAATGGGTTCTCGCAAAACCCGCCTGATCGTGAGAAATGATGCGGAAATAAGTGCAAAAGTGAGAACCTCCGAAGCTTTAGCGAGGAGAG
>Ga0207433_10002496_pt1 | contig 37366 bp, 40 predicted proteins | sample YelNatPaOPGAMG01_FD_187559 | JGI IMG/M metagenome (GOLD analysis project Ga0207433, IMG submission 187559) | Hot spring thermophilic microbial communities from Obsidian Pool, Yellowstone National Park, USA - OP-RAMG-01 (SPAdes) (version 3) | ecosystem: Environmental > Aquatic > Thermal springs...
GGCGATGGGAGCTATGCTCTAAGCCCAGGCGGGCTAGTGGTAGATGGGAGCCCCGTGCCGTTGGGCTCGACGGCCACCCATGACCCCATGCTGATCGCCCGTGAAGTATGGGCGAGGTGGAAGTCCCCAGATGCGATAGATAAACATGAACTAATAAGAATGAGCATCTAGGGACAAACGGCATAACCTACAAGGCGTATCTTAGAGGCGGTGGCGTGGAGCTGGTCAATGAGGAGTTCTACCCGGAGGAAGCTACTGCGAGCTGGCCCCATAGGAGGTCCCTCCCAGAGTTCGAAGGGTACTGCGGGTGGATCTCCGTATCCGGCCTCCCCGGGGCTAGGGTCTGCGGAGACCCCGTAGTTCCTTCCACAAACATAGGCGGAGTTAACATGGGGTTCAGGAAGGAGGCTGTGGCTGACTGCCCTATCGGTTCACTCTATGGAGGGAGTAGGAAGTGCCTCCACTACGAAGCATTCCTGTGCTACTGTGCTAGGATCAAGGGATTCAGAACGTACTTAGTTAAGGATCCCAGCATAGCCCCCATAGTCTACCACTTAGTAGGTGTAGAGAGCTTAACTAGGGGGAGAGGGTTTACCCACGAGTTCTGGCTACACTACGATAGAGTCATGGACTACTGGAGGCTGAGGAAGCTCGGTGCTAAGGTAAGCCTAGCTTCATACCTCCTAGCCATGGCAGTACTACTAAGAAGTAAAACCATTCCTAGGGCCCTAGCATTCCTCTACGCTAACGCATCGAACATAAAGAGAAAGTGAGTTGCCACGCACATGACGTAGAAAGATTGCCGGATAAAAGCGAGGTCACTTCTCGATGAACCTGAAGTAGCTAAGCCATCAGCAAAGGGATCCACTCACGTGCTCGATGTCCCGCAGATTAGGACTCTAAATTAGAAAGTAAATTAGAAAGGCGGTATTAGAGGTACTCGCGGGAGGGCTCTCAACCTGCTTGAGAGAGGTGCTGAGGCTGTGGAACCCCTGAATGTGGGGAGCTGGAGGTAGTGTCGAAGCTAACATCTCGACAAGCTTAGTCAGCAGGTGGAACTACGGTAGTAGTTACTTGATCTATGCTTGTGTCGGTTGCTGACTTGTGGGCTGTAGGTGTTTGCTGGTGTTTCGGTATAAAAAGGTTTATACTGTGGGCAAGATGTTCTATATTTTTCTGGTTGGGCTTTAATTGGTTTAGATGATTTTTCTGTGTTTTGTTATTGGTGTTAACAGAAAAGCTTATAAGGGCTTCCACTCCACAGCATAGTTGTTAGGTGTTAAACATGGCGTACAGCACGAGAGCTGTAGCTCTGGCTGTGGTGGCCCTGATGGTGGGTTTAGCAGCTGGCTACGGCCTAGCAGCAGCTACTACTGGTGGCCGTGCTACTGCTACCGTGACTGTGGGTGGTTCGGTTGCTACTGTTACAGTCCCCGTTACCTCGACGGCAGCGCCCGCGAAGAAGGTGTTCAGCATAGGCTTCACCCTACCGCTATCGGGGGAGCTGTCCTCGATCGGTAAGATATGGGAGAAGGTGGCTCAGCTAGCTATTGAGGACCTCAACAGGGAGGTGCAGGCATACGGCTTCAACGTGGAGTTCCGTGCTGTGATACTGGACGACGGTACTAGCGATGAGAAGGCCCTGCAGAACGTGCAGAGCTTCGCTCAGCAGGGTATTAAGGTGGTTATAGGGCCGGCTGCGAGCTCCCAGGTGAAGGTCGTTAAGTCGTACGCCGACAGCAACAAGATAGTAATCATATCGCCATCCTCAACAGCACCGACCCTAGCGATACCTAACGACTTCATCTTCAGGACCGTCGGCTCGGACGCTGGGCAGGCTAGGGTGTTGGCTACCCTAGCGTACCAGGAGGGTGCTAGGAAGGTCGTGGTGTTCCACAGGAACGACGAGTACGGTAAGGCCTTCGCAGACTTCTTCGAGAGGTACTTTAAGGAGGTGGGTGGTACTGCAATTAAGGTACCCTACCAGACAGGGCTACCTGACTACGCATCTGAGGTAGCAGCCCTAGCGAGTAAGGTCCAGAGCGAGGGGGCTGACGCGGTTGTGTTAATAGCTTTCGACACGGACGGAGCCAATATACTCTCACACGCCGCTGAGACACCGGCACTTTCCAGTGTGAGGTGGTTCATCTCTGAGGGTCCACACGGTGCTGAGGAGCTGCTGTCCCAGGCTGTAGGGCAGTTCGCGTCTAAGGTGAGGCTCCTCGGGACTAGACCCCTCTTCATAGCTAACCCACTCTACGAGGACCTCAAGAGCAGGGTGGCTCAGAAGTTCAACGTAGAGCTGAGCGTGTTCTGCGAGAACCTCTACGATGCTGTTAAGCTCGCTGGGTGGGCGATACTCAGGGCAGGAACCTACGACGGTGAGGCTATAAGGGCTGCCCTAGTAGAAGTAGCTAAGACCTACTACGGCCCGAGCGGGTGGGCTATGTTCGACTCCGCAGGCGATAAGGCGCAGCAGGACTACGGCATATGGGCGATAGTCCCCGGAGGGCCGAAGGGCTATCAGTTCAAGGATGTAGGTCTCTACGAGAGGGGTACGGTAATATTCCTTGAGCGGCCCTACCAGTAAGCTTAAGACGTTTTCCTTCTTCGATACCTACCCATACCTAGCTAGAACCCGGAACGCTTAGGTGGGAGGATGGTACCCGGCATGCAACAGGTGGTGCTCAACACCGTCCAATACGCTCTTTTCTACCTAGTTTTCTCGATACCGCTAACCCTAAGCTACAGAACAACTAAGGTGATGAACTTCGCGCACGCGAACTTCATAACGTACGGTGCTTACACAGCTATATTCCTACACGGCGTTCTAGGCCTGAACACCATGTCCATAGCTGCCGTAGCGGCCTTCCTAGTAGCCGGCTCTATGGCTGTCCTAAGTAATCTACTGGTATTCGCACCTCTCCAGAGGAGGGGTTCCTCACTTAGCATAGTGATGATAGCTTCTATGGGTCTGTGGATAGTCTATAAGTACCTACTCTACATAGTTACCGACATAGCACACCACTACACAGCCAAGAACTTCGTGTCATATGGGAGAATCACCTACGTAGACATACCTAGGATCGTCGTGGGGGGTGCTGAGCTCAGCCAGGCGCTCGTAGCGGGCCTAGCGGTAGCGTCAATCACCATAGCATCACTATACGTAATCCTTGAGAAGACTAAGATCGGTAGGGCAATGAGGGCCGTCGCAGATAACCCTGTACTTGCTGAGGTCTCGGGAATCCCGAGGGCCCTAGTAGCAAACCTAACGTGGTTCATCTGCGGTGGGATCGTAGGGGTGGGCGGGGTCGTATGGACTTCCTTCTCCGGTGCTACAACCCCTGAGGCAGGTGACTCGATGATACTGCAGGTGTTCACGGTGGGCTTCATAGGTGGGTTGGTCTCCCTTTTAAGGACTGGGATAGGGGCTGTCCTCATAGCAACCATAGAGAACATGGGTATAGCCCTACTCAACACGTACCTCAACGTCCCAGTGAGCTTCAAGCCTTTCCTAACGTTCACGACGCTAATAGCTACCCTAATACTGTTCCCACCACTTGGCGCTGGGGGTGGGCTGCCCTACAGGTTTTTGAGGAGGGGGAGTAGGAGATGATAGACCTCATAGGGTTCGCAATTAGCTGGCTAACCCTCTTCGGCATATACGCAATACTATCACTCACCCTCAACCTAGAGTCAGGTACGGCTGGAATAACTAACTTCGGTAAGGTAGTTTTCTACGGTGTCGGGGCATACGTTGCCGCAACCATAACGACATACATGACCCTAATACTGAACGGCGTCGATGTCGGTGAGACACCACCCTATGATGTGAGGGGGATAGTACTACTCGGCGAGCTGGGCAGTAGGAACCCCCTACTTAACGTAGGTCTGCTAGTGCTCTCAGTGGTAGTAGCTTTCGCGGCTGCTGGGGCACTCGGCTACATACTCTCATACCCTATAATCAGGGTGGGCCCAGCTTTCGTGGGGTTCACACTACTCAGCTTCGGCGAGCTCCTAAGGGTTTTCCTGCAGCACTACGAGCCGGTGGGCGGTAACAAGGGGTTGATGGCTATCCCAACACCTTTTGGGTGGGTAGCTGATAGCAGATTGCGTGAGGTAGCTTACCTAGGCTTAGTGATGGGTACGCTCGCAGTTACCTACATAGTTACCTACAGGTTAGTTAACTCACCTCTTGGGAGGACTCTCAGGGCTGTCAGGGACGATGAGATAGCTGCCCTCTGCCTAGGTAAGCACGTCCCCAGGATCAAGGCAACAACCCTCTTCATAGGCTCCGGGTTCGCCGGCGTAGCGGGTGTTCTCCTAGCCTACTACCTAACGTCAGTAAACCCCAACATGTTCGTTCCGGCAGTGACCTTCAACGTGTGGGCTATGATAATCCTAGGAGGCTTCGGCAACTTGAAGGGCTCGCTAATAGGTGCTGCTGTTGTCACGTTTGTTGATAGGGCGCTGACCTTCGTAACTCCCCAGCTGGGCGTCACACTGATATCCCCAGACTACCTGAGGTGGGTGATTGTCGGGCTGTTGATAGTGGTGGTGTTGATGGTTAGCCCTAGGGGCATACTTCCTGAAGAGCCTATCAAGACCCCCGCACTCGATATCGTGTCGGATGAGCTCGGAGGTGAGTCTGAGTGAGCTCAGTGCTTGAGGTAGAGGGCGTGGCTAAGTACTTTGGTGGTGTTAGAGCACTTGACGGTGTTTCGCTGAAGGTACCTGAGAAGGGCCTAGTAGGCCTTATAGGTCCTAACGGCTCCGGAAAGACAACGCTCTTCAATGTGGTGACAGGCTTCTACGTACCTGATAAGGGCGAGATCCTCTTCAGGGAATCTAGAGACCTGGTGAGGATCGATGGCCTGAACCCTAACGAGGTCTTCAGGAGGGGTATCGTGCGCACCTTCCAGATACCTAGGCTATTTAACTCGCTGACGGTGCTTGAAAACCTGCTGGTCACACCACTGGGGCAGAGAGGGGAGAGCCCCGCTAGGGCCCTCTTCAGGAGCTCCTGGAGCAAGCAGGAGATGGAGCTAGCTAGAAAAGCTGTCGAGCTCCTCAAGATGTTCGGCATGCTGCACTACGCCCACTCGAAGGTATCTGAGCTGTCGGTAGCGCACATAAAGATGCTTGAGACTATCAGGGGCCTCATGACGCCAGCTAAACTCTACCTACTTGACGAACCAGCGGCAGGTGTTGACTACTCCATGGCTAGGAAGCTCTTCACGTACGTGAAGAGGTTGAGGGACGAGCTGGGCCTGACGTTCTTCATAATTGAGCACAGGCTTGAGATACTCATGGAGTTCGTGGACTACGTGTACGTCCTCCACAACGGTAAGCTGCTCTCAGAGGGTAAGCCGCAGGAGGTTGTCTCAGACCCCAAGGTAGTGGAGGCCTACATAGGTGCCTGAAATGCTGAAGGTAACTAACCTGAGCTCCGGTTACGGGAAGATGGTTGTGCTACACAACATAAACATCGAGGTCAAGGGCAGTGAGATAGTGGCAGTCCTAGGCCCTAACGGGGCCGGCAAGACAACGCTCCTGAACTCCATCTTCGGGCTAGCAACAGTCCACGAAGGGGAGATAGTCTTCGAGGGTAGGCCGATACACAGGATGAGGCCGTATGACATAGTTAGGGCTGGGATCAGCTACTCTCCCCAGCTAGACAACGTCTTCCCGAACCTCACAGTAGTGGAGAACCTACTGATGGGGGCATTCACTAGGGGTAACGACCCGACAGTGATGAGAGATATAGAGGAGATATTCGAACTATTTCCTGAGATAGCGAGGAGGAGGAACCAGAAGGCCAGGACCTTAAGCGGTGGGGAGAGGCAGATGCTCGCAGTAGCTAGGGCCTTAATGTCCAAACCTAAGATGCTACTACTAGACGAGCCGACGGCAGGGCTATCACCTAAGGCCGGATCCACACTAATGAGGAAGATTAAGGAGGTCAGAGATAGAGGGATCACCATACTGCTAGTAGAGCAGAACGTTAGGAGGGCTCTAGAAATAGCCGATAGAGGCTACGTCTTAGTGAGCGGGAGGATAGTAAAGGAAGCAATAGCAGAGGATCTGAGAAAGGTAGAGATTGAGAAGCTCTTCTTCACGGGGACGCAGAGCTGATGTTTAGGGGTTGAATTCATAGGTTTCGGTTTTGGTTTACTGCTCAGAGCCGCCTAGGTGAGGGGGCCCCGCTCCGTTGGGCTCGACAGCAGCCCACGACCCTGCAGGGATCCCAGGACCCTGTGGACGAGGTGGGAGTCCTCAGATGTAATGAGTGAGCATGAACTGATGATGACGAGCATCTAGGGACGAACGATATAATCCAGAACATCCCGCCTTAGCAGAACCCTCACTATTTATGGCGGGAAGGAGGTCAGGCCGTTAATTTGCCCTATCCACATAAATTGGGGGCTCTCTTGAGGAGGGTAGTGGTAGTCGGTTTCGCGACTAAGCTCCACGGTGAGGGCTACTATGAGTCTGTGTACAGTGTGTTTAGGAGGTACATAGCCGCGGCCGGTAGGAACGTCGAGTTCCTACCTCCCGTGGTGAGTGCTGAGGGTGCTCGAGCTGCTGGGGAGTCCTCTAGGGGTGGCTTCCCAGTTCTAGTGTCTTTAACGGGGGGTTCTAGCCAGCTGATCGCTGAGTTCGCTAGGTCGGGTAAGCACCGCGCTGTCCTGCTAATAGGTCACGGGGAGCACAACAGCCTCCCATCAGCTATCTCAGCTAGGGCTAGGTTGGAGGCTGATGGTGTTAGGGCGTGGGTGTATCACTGCGCTAGCGTCGGGGACCCGGACTGCGCAGCCGTCGTTGGGGAGGCCATCAGGGTCGCTGGGGCTGTTTCGGGACTGCTCAGCTCTAGGGTCCTCCTAGTCTCGGACGCCGGTAGGTCAGCTACTGCCGAGAGCTTCGAGGCTGTTTTCGAGGCTTCTGTGGATGTGCTGCCCGTAGACTCCATCGCGTCGAGGCTTAGTGAGGCTGACCGCGGACTCGTAGAGCACTTCCACAAGGCGATTGAGAGGTTTGAGATGGTGGCTTCGAAGGAGAGGGTACCGGATGTTGCGAGGCTCTACGCGGTCCTCAGATCCCTGGTCGATGAGGGTAGGTACAGCGGGGTCGCTGTGGACTGCTTCCCATACTTAGTTAGGTACAGGGTCACGCCGTGCCTACCCCTAGCAGTCCTAAACGCGGAGGGTGTCACAGCTGCCTGTGAGGGGGACCTAGCTTCGCTGGCCCTAATGATCCTGTCGAGGGAGCTCACAGGGAGCACTGGGTGGATAGCTAACTCATCAGCCTTCAGAGGGCGGAGGGCGTACCTAGCCCACTGCACCATAGCAGCCGATATGGTCAGGTCCGGGAAGGTGGTGACCCACTTCGAGTCAGGCTACCCATACGCACTATCCGGGGAGATCCGCAGAGGGACATACACCATGGCATCACTAAGCCGGGACTACTCAAAGCTGGCGGTAGGGGTCGGTAGGCTAGTAGCTGGAGGACAGCTCTACGAAACCATGTGTAGGACACAGGCAGTAGTAGAGCTCGAAACCGACGCAGAGGAAATACCGCTACAAGCACCAGCAAACCACCACGTACTAATACCAGGAGACGTTAGAAGGGAGCTGAGGGCAGCCTCCAAGCTACTGGGAATGAACTACATAGAGTACCGGTAGTCATCAGATAGAAACAAAAAAGACCTAGCAGCAACCGCAAGGACATCACCCATCTCATCAGCTAGCGCCTTTGTCTGCTGTTAGTGTTAGGGTTCTCCGCAACCTGTTAATAAAATGCCGTACTGGTGGTAATCTGGGGGATTCGTTGGGGGTACTCGTCGTCGGAAGTATCCACGCGGATTTCTATGTGAAGGCTGGGAGGTTCCCGCTACCGGGTGAGACCGTTAGGGGTACAGCGTTCTTCGTCCTAACTGGTGGTAAGGGGGCTAACCAAGCTGTTGGGTGTGCTAGGCTGGGGGTTCCCGCATACCTCGTGAGCTCTGTGGGGGCTGACGACGTAGGGGTGGCGGTACTTAGGGATGTGAGGTCTAAGGGGGTTGATGTGAGCTATGTTAGCGTGGAGGCTGGTACCTACACCGGGGTAGCTTTCATAGTGTTGAATGAGGGTACTGGGGAGAACATGATAGTAGTCGCGCCCGGGGCTGACGACGCCCTACGGCCGGAGCATGTTGAGAAGGCCCTAGCCGGCTTGCAGGGTAGTGTCAGGGTGTTGCTGACGCAGCTCGAGGTGCCAATAGAGACAGTTCACTACGCGCTGCGTAGATGTAAAGAGCTCGGCCTAACAACCATACTGAACCCAGCACCAGCTAGGAGGCTGGATGTTAGGGTCCTTGAGTATGTGGACATACTGACCCCTAACAGGGTTGAGGCTTCGCAGTTAGCTGAGGTAGGCTCTACGGATTTGGAGGGGGCTCTAAGGGCTGGTGAGAAGCTAGCGGGCATGGGCCCTAAGGCCGTCGTACTGACATTAGGGGGAGAGGGCGCCCTCCTAGTAGCCGGAGGGTCTACCAAGCACATACCTGCTTTCAAGGTCAGGGTTGTTGATAGCGTGGGGGCTGGCGATGCCTTCAACGCAGGTCTCGCAGTAGCTGTCCACGAGGGTATGGACCTGGAGAGTGCTGTTAGGTTCGCTAACGCTGTAGCTGCCCTGAAGATCACTAGGGTCGGTGCCCAAAGCGTCCCTAGTAGGCGGGAGGTTGAGGAGTTCCTAGCTAGCCACGGTGGGCTGCGTGGCCTCTGAGGTCCTAGTTACTAGGGGGCTGGTCAAGGAGTTCCCAGGCGTGGTCGCTCTCAAGGGTGTGGACTTCGACCTAAGGCACTCAGAGATACATGCGCTAGTAGGGCAGAACGGTGCTGGTAAGTCCACCTTCGTGAAGATTCTTGCCGGGGTCTACAGCCCGACGAGGGGGAAGATCTACGTTAGGGGGAGTAAGGTCTCCATAAGGAGCGTGCTGGACGCGAAGAGATTGGGCATAACCTTAGTGCATCAGGAGGCCACCCTCGTCCCTAACTTAAGCATAGCTGAGAACATAGCCCTCGGGATCCTCGGTAAGGAGGGCGGCCTCCTCAAGCGGCTTGGATCGCGGGAGCTCCTCGACACTGCGAGGAAGTACCTAGAGGTGGTCGGGTTAGATATAGATCCAAGGACGAAGGTGGAGAGCCTCGGCATCGGGGAGAGACAGCTCGTGCAGGTAGCTAGAGCGCTCGCGGAGGATGCTGAGATAATATGCTTAGACGAGCCTACTAGCCCCCTAACTGCTGTTGAGTCGAGGAGGTTATTCGAGGTCATGAAGGAGCTGAAGACTAGGGGGAAATCAATGGTATTTGTTACGCACAGAGTTGAGGAGGTGTTTACTGTAGCCGATAGGGTCACGGTACTTAGGGACGGTGTTAGGGTCTTCTCATCCGAGGTCAGCAAGACAGATCCCAGCGAGGTTGTGAGGTACATGCTGGGTAGGGAGCCTGAGCACTTCTACCCAGCTAAGGTCTCTGTTGGGGCAGTAGGGGGAGGTAAGCCGAGGCTTAGGTTGGTAGGTCTAACTGTGCTGGCTGAAGGTAAGGGTATGGCTTTGAAGAACGTCACCCTAGAGGTGTACCCGGGTGAGGTATTGGGGGTCGTAGGGCTCCTAGGCTCCGGTAAGACGGAGCTCGGCAAGGCCTTGGTGGGGATGTACAGGGTAGCGGGTGGGGAGATATACTTAGACGGAGTCAAGGTCTCGATTAAGAGCCCCGTAGACGCCCTGAGGTTAGGGATCTTCTACATACCTGAAGATAGGAGGCGTGAGGGTTTAGTGGGCAATATGAGCATCGCGGAGAACGTTATCCTACCTAAGGTCCGGGAGCTCTCCGCCCTAGGCTTAGTCAGAGTACCTGAGAGGGAGATTTCAACAGCTAGGAAGTGGATAGAGCACCTCAGGGTAGTACCGCCGAAGCCTAGCTTCAAGGTGATGTACCTTAGTGGAGGTAACCAGCAGAAGGTCGTCATAGCGAAGGCCTTGGAGTCCAATGCGAAGGTCTTAGTACTGGACGAGCCTACCTTCGGTGTGGATGTGGGGGCTAAGATCGAGATCAGAAAACTCGTTAGGAACCTAGCTGAGAGCGGTTACTCGATAATACTCCTCACAAGCGACGTTGATGAGGCGGTAGCCCTCTCCGATAGGGTGGCTGTACTAGTTAATGGTGAGATTGTGGGGGTCTACCGTACTTCGGAGGTGAGCCGGGAGTTCCTAGTCGAGCTACTGGGAGGGTCTGGGTATGGCTCGTAGTGAGCTTCCATACCTCAGTAGGTTTGGTAGGATCCTCAGGGATCTCCTGAGGTACGAGCTGGGCGGGCCTCTAGTGGCCCTCATAGCGCTGATCATAGCATCAAGTGCTCTCTCACCGCGCTTCCTCGAGGCATACAACCAGAGGATACTGCTGTTGCAGACAGCCCCACTAGCCCTACTAGGCCTCGGGGAGTCTATGATAATATTGATGGGCAGTATAGACCTCTCACCAGGTTCGACCATGGCCCTAGCCGGGACGATCTCAGCCATAGCCTTCACACGCCTCAGCTACCCCCTACACGTATCTATCCTAGTCGGGGTATTGGTCGGGCTCGCTGTGGGCTTAGTTAACGGGCTGCTGGTCACTAAAGCTAAGATACCGTCGTTCGTGGCGACTCTAGCCTCACTGGTAGCTGGCAGGGGTATGGTGCTGACGCTGACCGAGGGACAGCCGATAGTGGGTCTCTCACAGTACAGCGTCTTCACCGGGGAGGTAGCTGGGTTGCCGGTAATGGTCTGGCTCTTCGCGCTCTTCGGGGTCCTTAACTACTTCCTGCTGAAGAGGACATCGGTAGGTATGTTAACTTACGCCATAGGGGGGAACGAGGAGGCGGTCAGGTATTCCGGTGTTAGGGTAGACATCGTCAAGCTACTGAACTTCTCCCTGGCTGGGGGCTACTACGCCATAGCAGGCCTCATGATGAACGCTAGGCTCGAGGTAGCCTACCCGTGGAGCGGGTGGGGCTATGAGCTGGACGCGATAGCTTCATGTGTCCTAGGGGGAATCATGCTATCCGGTGGGATTGGAAGCCCTCTGGGACCTGTAGTAGGTTCCTACATGCTCACCCTACTGACTAACGTGCTGATACTCTTGGGTGTCAATCCCTACTTCCAGTGGGTGGTGAAGGGGGTTGTCCTAGTGATAGCGGCGGTAGCCCTTACCAGGGGCGTTAGGTACGTCAAGTAGTTGACTAACCCGGAACACGTCAGCAGTGAAGCTTTATTTTAGTAGTAACGAGACTATGCAGGGTAACCCAATGTCCAAAACATCTCTACCCATTATAGCAGTAGTCCTCTTCGTTGTGGGCATAATCATCGGCCTACTGATACCGTCCCCATTAGCCCCCGCCCCCGCTACCGTGACCATGCAGTCCACGGTCACAGCAGCACCGGCCAAGCTGACCCTAGCCCTCCTAGTAAGTAACCTAGGTAACCCGTACTTCGTAGCCCTCAGAGATGGAGCTCTCCAAGCTGCGAACGAGCTTAAGGCTAAGGGCGTCAACATGGAGCTCCTGGTCTACGATGCGAAGGACGACCCGGCCCTTCAGACGAGCCAGATCGAGACCGCTGTAGGTATGAAGGCCAGTGCGATACTCATAAACCCTGTCCACATGGAGGCTGTCCAGCCGGCCCTCAAGAAGGCGGTTGCTGCAGGTATCCCAGTAGTTACTACGGATAGGGACGTAGCAAACACTTCCCTGAGGATGGTCTTCATAGGCACGGACAACGTTAAGGGTGCGGAGCAGGCTGCTCAGGAGCTGGTGAGAGCGTTAAAGGCTAGTGGGAGGCCTAAACCGTGGAAGGTAGTGATACTCAACGGAATACCGGGAACTACAGCGGCTGAGGACAGGAAGAAGGGGTTCCACAACGTCCTAGACCCGCTAGTTAAGGACGGGAGCGTCGTAATAGTAGCTGAGGAGGTAGCTAACTTCAGGAGGGATCAAGGCCTCAGCGTTACGGAGTCGGTACTAGCTAAGGGGAGGTTCGACGCCCTGATAGCAGCTAACGACGAGATGGCCCTAGGGGCTATACAGGCCATAGAGGGCGCTGGGCTGAAGCCCGGTGTGGACGTGATCGTAGTAGGCTACGACGCCATATCAGACGCTGTCGATTCCGTGCGGGCTGGCAAGATGTACGCAACCATAGCTCAGTCACCGTTCCTTCAGGGCTACTGGGCCGTCTACGCAGCGTTCTACAGATGCTACTTCAACTGGAAGCCCACAGTAAGCTGGATACCGACGCCCACTGTAGTCGTAACTAAGGCTAACGTAGATACCTTCTCAGCTGAGGTCGCAAGCCCCAAGCCCCTTCCATAGCATGTTTTTTAGTTTACAACTAAAGTCCCACCTCCTCAGGGCGGGGAGGAGGTCAATACTACATTTAACTGTGGAGGTTAAAACCTCCGCCCAACTAAAAACTTGTAGATTAGCGCGAGAGCTCTTTCCTCGCTAACACTAGCAGAGTTATTGCTGTGGCCACAGCCAGTAGAGCTATCAGTAGCTTTACCAGTAGTGTGTAGTCGTAGACCACCTCACCACCTACTATGTATGCTTGCGGCGGTATCGGTGCGGTTATCGGAGGTCTTATCACCACTAGCGTTGTCGTTGAGGTGTCGGAGGCTGAGCCCCCACCCCAGGATGCTACAGCCTTGTTAACTATGATAGAACCGTTGGGTAGGGTCGGGTCTGTTCTTACCACTACCCGGAGTTCAACAACCTCCTGGGGACCTATCTCAAGGTTGCTCCATTTAACGGTGCGTGCGGACGCGTCGTATGCACCGCTTGGTGTGCTCGATAGGTAGGTTACCCGAGATGGTAGGAAGTCTACTAGCTCAACACCGGAGATCGGTGTTTCGGTCGGGTTCACCAACCTTATAACGAAACTAAGCTGTGCACCGGGTATTGATTGCTGAGGCGCTATCTTGTAGACCTCGACGTACGGATTAACGTACAGCCTTACCGGGTGGAAATCGACTGCGGGGCCGTGGGGATTGCCTCCTTCATCTTCCCAGTTTACGTATACTGTAGTTTAGTACTAGCACACCATCGTACTCAACAGCGTACACTTCTACCTCAACTGAGATAGCGGTGCTCCCTCCTGGGTCTAGCCGGTCTACGTACCATATTACCCTACGGGTCTCGGTATCGTACTGCCACGTGTAGTTAGAGCTGACAAGTTTAATTCCGTAGGGGAGGTCGTCCCAGATAACGACATCGTAAGCGCTACTACAACCGGTGTTAGTTACGACTATGGTGAATGAGATGCGACCACCTATATAGCCCGCACTACCCCCGGTTTTACCAACCACTATATATGGTCTTGAGCAAACGCGCGTCACAAGAGAGTCCTCAACGGGTCCGTAGCTTCTTCCTTCCTTGTCGTACCACGTGGCGCTAACTACGTTTACATAGTCCTTGTACCCTGAGTCGACTGTAACGCTCATGTTTATGCTGATGGTTATGATAAGGTACTTTCCGGGTCCCAATTCATCTACGGAGAACTTGAGTATATCTCCTTCAACTGTAGGTGTTGGGGTAGCACTAACGAACTTCACACCCGGCGGTAGCCGGTCCAGCACTACTACGTTATATGCCGGTGAGCCGCCAGCATTGAACACCGTGATATTATATCTGATGACCTCGTTCGGCAGAGCCACTAAGGCCCCAGTCTTTGCTATTCTAAGGAGAGGGTTCGACAACACGGTTGTAGCAAACTCATCTGTGAGCGGACCGTACCGCTGCCCGGTACCGTCGTACCACGTAATCTCCGCATGGTTGAGTACTACCGTACCGTTTGGAACGTTGCTGCGAACCCTCACAACTAGCTCGATGCTGACCATCGCTCTCGGGTTCAGAGCTTCCAGGCTCCACGTCACAGCGTTGCCTGCTACGACCCCTGCGGGGGTCGAGGATACGTATTCCACTAAGTTCAGGTCTATGAGGTCCCTCACGGTTACATCGTAGGCCGTTTCGTTACCTACGTTGGTTACTTTGATGGTGTACCTCACTAGGCTACCGGGGTAGCTTAAGCTCGGTCCCACCTTCTCCACGGCTAGGGAGGGTCCCGCCACGACCTTCGTTGTGAAGCTCGCTGTAACGGGTGTAGCGCCATCACCCCACGCTCTCACAGTATTGGTTAGATAGGTACCCGGCGTGAGATCCGGCGAGAACCTGACTAGTATTGAGATAATCGCATACCCGCCTACACTAAGTGTCCCAATGTTCCACCTAATCACGCCGTTGCCTACTTCACTAGGTGTTGGAGTAGCGGATACGTACGTTAATCCACTCGGTAGGGTGTCCTCAACTACTACGTTATCCACCTTTACGCCGCCGGAGTTACTAACAGTTATTACGTAGATGTACGCCCCTCCAGGGTATGCCTCTACAGGCCCCGTTTTCACTACTGAGAGCGACGGTGTGTAGACGGGTACTTCCTGTATGGTGTACGTGAAGAACCCCTTAAAGTACGACCCATACGCGCTACCAGTTTTTTCTGCGTCCTCGTATATGGTAGCGTGTGCCATTAGGTACACGGTATCACCAACTCCAGCACCTCCATCGATGTCAGCTAAGGGTACCTTGTACAGGTCCGAGGTTACGAAGGCTGGGTACGTATTGCTGTAGGGCCACAGTCCCGGCGCACTCCACTCTGGCTGCGTTTTAGATACGTATAGGTGTGTCTCGTAGATCTTGTAGTTCGGGTAGCTATCTAGGTTTATTTCAAACAGTACATATAGGAATTCATCATCGTTCCAGACCTTAACGAAGCCTACCGGTATGTCAGTGGAACCCATGGCTAGCGGGACAATGTAGGGTGCCTCAGCGGTGTACGTGCTTGCTGCCTGGTAGACCGCGATACCTCCACGCTGGTTGAAGGCGGTTAAGGGGGTGTTCCAGGGTGTGAGGAGCATTGGTGTTAGTAGCAGTAGGAGGGTTAGAATATACAGATGTTTCATTGATTTCACCACCTATTACCTATATCGCTAGTACTCTATTTAAATATTTTTAATGTTAGGTTTTAGTTTTCTATACAGGCACAGTGCTTGAGTAGGAGAGCCGTACTCCTTTTCGTGCTCCTAGCTACCACAGCATTCTCGTTGTTACTGGTGTTTAGAGAATACCACGGCGACAGCCTTTTCTACAACGGTAGCACTACCCCGAGTACCGCCTCAACGGGGGGCGGAGGCATGCGGCGTGCGTTGATAGTTGACGGTATACGCGGCGTGCGTTCCACCGGCAATTTTACCGATGAAGCGAGGAAGCTTCTGGAGGGGTTAGGGTACCAGTCGATGTTGTGCAGGGTGAGGAAGTTGAAGTTGGTTTTCTGCTGAGCGTAGGACATTACGATATCTACGTTTTAAGGCTTCACAGCGCTGTACACGATGGAACTCTCTACGTTTTCAGTGGGGAGCTCTACGCGGAGTCCAAGTACACGTTGGAGCAGCTCACGGGGATGGTTAGGAAGGCGTACGTTCTCTCTGGGGATGAGCCCCCGTACTTCGCGCTGAACGCGGTGTTTCTGGGAGCGAGGAACCCGGATGGGCTGAGGAACTCAATAGTAATACTGATGGGGTGCAGTGGGGCGAGGGATCAGCTGTTCATTCGAGCTCTCCTTGAGAGGGGAGTTAAGGCGTACATCGCTTGGGACGGCTATGTCAGTATTGCTCACTCTGATAAGGCAACGCTAGAGCTTCTAAAGGCCCTCATAAGAGACAGGCTTAGCCCGGAGGAAGCTGTCGGTAAGGCCATGGAGATAGCGGGCCCTGACCCAGTCTACGGGGCCAGGTTGCATTGCTTCGTAAGTCAAGGAAGCGAGACCTCCCACGCCGCAATAGTACAGGGAGGTTCGCAGGCTCTGTTAAACCTTAAGTAAACACAGAGCACCAGCTCACTGCAACGATCTTGGGCACCTACCTAGGTGCTACGAGGACCTCGTACGTCATCATATCGTTATCCCTATACCACCACCAGTAGTAGCGTGTAGAGTCGATCCTAACGTAGGGGGTTGTATGCATGCTGTCCGACCTCCCAGCCTTGTAGAACGATACGGTGAGGGAGAATACCCCGAAGGAGAACTCGAAGCTCACCTCAGCATCCGCTAGGGCGGTGTTAGACTCGTAGGGTGGTTCGAAGTATATCCTCGCGGATCCTGGTTGTCCCTCAGAAGCGTACCAGGGTCTTGGAGATGGTGTGTAGGGGGCGAGCCTATAGGGTAGGTTAGGCTCCTCAGCACTACGTGCGAGTGCTGTAATTCTGTAGGGGTAGAGGGTCCAGACCGTTAGGCAGGACTCCATCTTACAGTGTACGGAGTACTCGTAGCGATACTGTACTTCAAAGTAAACCACGTCAGTGAATCCCCCGCTCAGGGGGTTCGTCTCTCTGGCAATTACTGTCGGGGTCAGCTTCCTCCCTGCAGATCTCCAGCTCACCTCAGACTCTGACCAGGGGCTGGTACCGGCCCGGGAATCCCCGAAGGACTCTAGGTACACAGCCGAAGTCCTAGCGGATATCTCCAGACCGAACGATGCGCTAAGACCCTCTATGGTGTAGATCGAGGGACCCCTAACCCACGTAAGGCATGAGCCCCTCTTGTAGGTACCTGACTCGTACTCTATAAAGACACTGCAGGTGAAGTGATCCCCGGAGCCCCCTCCACCACCTTCATCGCGGTCACCGCTAGTAGTCTCCAACTTGACCCTCTCCACGTGGATTATACTCCTCGGGAAGACCTCTACAACCCTACTCCACTTAAATACCGTCTCCCCACCGCTACCTACGCAGCCCACCGCCACCAAGAACTCCTGGGGCTCGTAGTAGCCTATCCTGTACTCACCGGTACGGGGGTCTACCTCGTACTTCGCTACGTGAGCGAAGAGGATCCTCTTAACAGCTACTGTAGTACCCGGTGTGTGGGTATCGAAGTATATATCCTCAGGCCAGCCGTCCTTAGTTGGGTTGTACGGTGCTGGGAACCTCCTAACTAGGACGAGGCAGTACTCAGCATCCACGCTGGGTAGCTCTATATCAAGCCTAACGAGCATCCTAGGTCTACCCTGAAGCCAGTAGGATACGGTAACCTGAAGCTCTTCACCGAAGGCTACCGCAGTAAGAGTGGCTAAGGGAATTGCTAGAGCTATAGCTAGTGCTATAGGTACAGATAAGTGCCTCAATAGCGTCCCCCGACATATGTGTGGTGTCTACCATGCTTATAAATTTGCTTAACAAGGCGTTGAGACAAGACCCTAAGCGAACTAATGCGGCTAGGTTTACACCTAGCGAATACCTCGACCACAGCTGTTAACTGGATTGATTGAGGTTGATCAAGCCCTTCAGCTTCTTGATAAGTCTCTTTACGTCTTCTATTGCGTACCTAACATCTCTCGAAGGTACTCAGTTCTCGTAGAAGTCCTGGTGTAGTGAGTTGGCTGTTCTCCACAGTAGCCTGATCTCTCTATCGCTAAGCCTCTCAGAGAATTCATCAACGTGTATCCAGGGGTCTCTATGACTCCTCAACTCCTTACCATCCCTAGTTGCCAAGGCCTTAACCGCATGGGTTACAGCCCCCAAGCCCTCCCCGAGGCTTGGACGTAGTCCCCTCTCACAACCAGCTCCTCAACAACCAAACCCCTCCTCTCACCCCTCTTCAGACTACCCGGGGGCTCCCACCTAAACCTTCACAGACCCTCAGCGAAGTCCTCCACAGCTATCCCCAGCACACCAGCCAGTACATCGCTTCTCGGAGGCTCGTCCACGTGGAGTGATATCACTAGGTCGACTACCACCCTCTCTCGAAACCCTAAGCCTTACCCCCACTGCCACGGGTCAAACCCCTGACCCGGCCGACCCTAACCCTAATAGCCCTGACGCAACCTACGCGTACCAGAGAATCAGCACCGCCGGTCTAGGTAGTACCCCAGCTAATAACGCCGCCAGAAGCTAGATACCTAGGTCTAGGACCTCCCCACCGCAGGAGGTTAGCCCAGTGAGGTGCTTGGGGTCCAATAGGTCTAGGAAGCCCAGCCTCACCCTCACGAAGGTTCCGTAGGTTGCGACAACCTCCCCAGCCCTCCTAACTGACGGTACCTCTACGTAGCCCCTTAGAACCTCCGCCCTCCTACCCTGGAGACAGCCCAGCCTAATTCTACGGGGCTTTTCGATCGGGTCTACTCTGAGCCTAGCTTCCCCACTAGCTGGGAGCGGGTAGGGCTGTAGGGAGCTCCAGCGCATCAGGTAGAGCCTCCGGTACCTCGTATCTAGGACTACAGCTAGGTCGTCCGGTATTAGGGCTACTGCAACACCTCTACAGTAGGCCCACTCCCTAACATCAACCGCGTTAACGAATCCTACGGCTAGGTAGTAGTTACCCTCCTGAGGCCCTCGGAAGATATTGTAGAGAATTGATGCGAGAGTTACTACAGCAAATACAGCCGACAATACCCAGATATCGCGTTGACCAAGCGCGAGGGTAGTGAGGAGAGCCACCAACGGTACCACTACGTTAAGGACTATAGATACAGTACTCCAGAGCACACTCTCCTCCTTATAGTTAGGCTCAACCCTAGGGCGGGGCCCGCCGAGCCTACCCCCAAGCCCCCTAAAAATCCTCGGAGACGTTGTGAGCCCCTGGAGAGGTATACCCCCTCTTATTTTAAAACATCCCCTCAGCACCGGCTAGAGCCCACCTACTTTAGTTTCCCTCAACAGCGTACCAGAAAATCTCTGTAACTACCTGTGAAGGCCTTACTTCCAAAGCGGAGACGATTTAAACTCTATGCTGATGATGTCGTGGTTGCCGATCCCGCATCTCTGTGGAGGGTTTAGGGGAAACCACGTAAACCAACTAAATGAGGTTCTTCGACCATCCCTATATGGCTTATCTAGTCCTAAACCCCGAACCTTAGCAGGAGCCCCCACCCTTTAGGTAGAGATGAGGTCGGCAACTAATCCACCGCCATTTTGAGTGGGGAGGTTAGAATCTTCGGGTTACTTAACAACAGTATGTAGTTAACTACATCTCCCTCTTAGCGGTTAGACCTTTGAATAGAAGGACTAGTGATAGCTATCTACGGGGTTATGAGGGGCTTGGGGAGTACGTGGGTCCCGCTAGTAGTTAGCTCCTTCACCGTCCTCGTCCTGAGGGCTGTCCTAGCCCAGACACTACAGCCGCTCTACGGGATCTACGGCGTCTGGTTCACTCAGATAACCGATATGTACGGTAGGTTCGCGATAGCCTACCTACTATACAGAAGGCTTGAGTCCAGACTAGTCAACTAACACGTAGGAACCCCGAAAGCCCCAGCCTACCAAGAGGTGCGGTAAGGTTTTTAAGTAGCACCTCCCGTATACCGTAGGCGTAGTAGTGTGAACCTGGGGAGGTTGGCCGCGGTAGCCTTAATCGCGGTTACCGCCGTGCTGGGCGTCGCTGTGGGCTACGCCCAGGGTCAGGTGGTCAGCTTTAGACTTAGGGACGGGGGTGACGGGAGTATCTACGTCGACGCCGTCGGCGGCTACACCATCCCACTACCCTCTGCGGTGGGCGGGTTTACGTTCGTACTCAGCTACAACTCCACCTACCTAAAGCCCAGGCTCTTCAGGGAGGTTGCTACAGCTACGGCTACCCCAGGGCTACCTATAGGTTACCTATCCCTAGGTGTAACCTCCTCATCGACCGGCGCGTCGGGCTCCGCGGTGGTTAGGGCTGTCTACACAGCACCAACCGGCTCAGCGTACCTCGAAGCTAGGTTGACTACCCGTAGGGTAGGGTTCGAACTCCTAGTGAGTGCGGAAGGTGATTTAGTAGTGGAGAAGAGCATACTACCCGAGGACCTCAGGACCCAGCTACCGCTACTGGTATCCACCCTGAGGAACCTGGGGGCTGAAGGGCTGAGCAGCCGGTTAGCTGCAGCAGGTGTGACCTGGCTTAGGGTAGAGGAGCTCGAGGTAGACCTAAAGGACCTGGGGGCGAGGTCCGAGGTACCGTTTAAGCTTACTGGGAGGCTGGACTATGCCGCCTACGCTACGTGGCTTAACCTAAGCCTAGACACCGTTGAGAGGTGCCTGCGTGTATCCGAAAGCTTGAGTACCTCAGCTGGGCTTAGGCTGGAGCTAACCCCGGCGGGGATGGTACTCGAGTACTCCTCGGAGCGCGTAGCCGATGACCTGGAGCGGGCTAGGTGCCCGAGGGAGTTGTTCAGGGTGCTACCCCCCTACCCAGCGGTAGCTCCAGCAGCTCCTACAGGGCCCTCCATAGAGGTCCTACAGCAGCTGTCCACCAGCCTAGCTAAGCTACAGAACCTTACCGCAGGTCTAGCTCTTCTACCAAGTAACGCGTCAGCCACTATAAGGGTCGAGGCGGGGGGTACCGTAAGTACCTACGTAGATGTGAGGAACCTGAGGCTTACCCACGTAGATGGCGTGGGGAGGGCTACCGCGGTAGTCGTAGCCGTATCCGATACCCTGGGTAGCCTCGGGCTGAGTAACGAGGTCTACTTCGGTGGGCTACCCTGCGACTGGGACTACTCTAAGGAGCTTACCGAAGCCATGGTGGGGCTGGTCAGAGCCCTCCTCGCAGCCTGGTTCACCCCGGTGGACTGGACTGCGGTGCCTGTAACAGTAGCACCGCCCCCGCCTACACCTCCAACAGCGGCTACCGTCGTGGTCACGGCTGTAGTTAGGGAGATGATGACGGTGTCGAGGACCATTACTACTGTGGAGACCCTAGTGAAGACCGAGACGGCTGTGACCACCCTCACCGCGGTTACTACGGTGACCCAGGTACCCGGCGGCTACGGTCTGGAGCACCTAGCTACTGTAGGTATTGTAGCACTAGCACTCGGTGCGGTACTGGGTCACCTAGCTAGGAGGAGGTGAGCTGTCTACCCTCAACAGCTTTTTCTATCGGCCACGTCTCCCCACTACATCTAGACCAGAGGTAGCCCTACTAGGTCGGGTAGTACTCCCCAGTACCCTAACCATGCCTACCCTCAGTATGAAGGACCTAACAGCCGATAGAGACCTCGTAGAGCGTCTCCGGCTTGTTTCTGGAGATGTCGCAGATCTCCAGTAGCTTCACGAAGCTAGGCCGCTGGTCCGGGTATCGTGAAGGTGTGGTCTAGTAGGTAGTCCGCACCCCGTACCTTAGTACACCCCTTACACGTATGGTATACTCCCCGAGGATCTGGCCTTTAAGGATGAACTCCAGGGTTACAGTTCCCTGACCCTCCCTAAGTCCCATCAGTACCACAGGCCTACCCAGGACCCACGCGAATACCTCAGCCTGCTTCCTAGCGTAGTCGTTTACCGGGTAGAGCTTAAACTCGCAGTAGGTATCTGTAGAACTATCGTAGAGATCCGGCTGAGCAGCTACGTAGAGGGACTCAGCAACCTCCCTAAACCTAGTCCTAGGTTTCTCACCGACTACCCCCAGCCCTTAGTAGGGCTGCGTAGGCCCTGTAGGCCTTGAGTACCAGCTCCCTAACGTAGATACCCTCAGCCCTAAGCCTAGCCGCGACCTTCCTAGCGAACCACCTAGGTACGTGGGCATACCCCGCCTCCGAGTATATGTGGTTAGCCAGAGTGTACTCCTCCTCGAATACCTTACCAAACCTTAGCGAGACCTCACCACCCTCCGGAGGGTTGGTGAGCAGCTTAGCTATATCCGAAGCCCTAACCACCAGAACCTCAACAACCCTACCACACCCCTCTAAAACCTCCTCACCACACAAGCAGCCACAGCCCGTTAAAGCATCTGCTAGAGGGAATTAAGCTATCCGGAGCCCACTAGCAAACCTCCATAGGAGTATCTACCGAGTATAGTGCCAAGGAGCTTAGGCCCCCAAACTCTAGCGCCGTCGGGAGTTCCCGAGGACCGGTAAGGCAGATCGTACCAAACCTAGGTCACCGTAGAGCCATCTAACCTGGAGGGCTAGCTGTAGACTAAGACCGAGGCCCCCACGCAAAGAGTTAATAGGGGCTCCAAGCCTAAGCTAGTAGGGTGCTGGCTAGGTCCTTCCCGAGCTACAGGGTTGGGGTTGAACACCTAGCTGAGCCGTACAGAACCCTCGTAGAGAGTCTCTGTAGGTCCCTACAGGAGGTGCTGGGGGATAGGCTCGTATCCGTCGCGGTCTTCGGCTCCGTCGCCCGCGGTGAGGCTAGGAAGGGTAGCGACGTGGACCTACTGATCGTAGTACTCGGTCTACCTAGGTCTAGGTTCAGGAGGCTGGAGATCTTCGAGGAGGCTGAGAAGGCTGTGGAGCCCCTAGTTGAGGAGCTCTGGTCTAGGGGGTACTACGTCGACTTCTCACCCATAATCCTAGACGTTGAGGAGGCTAGGAGGCATAGACCCATATACCTAGACATGGTCGTAGACGCAGTCATAGTGTACGATAGGGACAACTTCCTCAGGGGGGTCCTAGACGAGCTGGCCTCTAGGCTGAGGGCACTGGGGGCTGAGAGGAGAAGGATCGGTAAACTCTGGTACTGGGTCCTTAAGAAGGACTACAGGCCAGGTGAGGTCGTAGAGGTATGAACAACGTAGCTATGGCGAGGGCCTACCTAAGGCAAGCTGTTGAGAGGTTAAAGCACGCTAGAGAAGCTCTCGAAGGAGGAAACTACCCATACGTAGTGAGACAGTCCCAGGAGGCCGTCGAGCTACTACTTAAGGCAGCCCTCCGCCTAGTCAGTGTGGAACCACCTAAGTGGCACGACGTAGGCCCTATCCTCAGGAGGGAGGCGGATAAGTTCCCGCAGTGATTCAGGGAGAGGATCCCGGAGCTAGCTAGGATATCAAGGAAGCTCAGAAGAGAGAGGGAGCCGTCCATGTACGGCGATGAGGAGTCCGGGGCACCTCCAGACGAGCTCTACGGTCTGGAGGATGCTGAGGAGGCCTACAAATGGGCTGTGGAGGTCTTTCAGGCGGTTTCCAGGCTCTTTAAGGAGCTGTCGGGGCTCGACGTAGCTTAGGCTACGGCTGCGCCTTTAGGTAGAGCTCCCTCAGGGCTACAGGGATATCCCTCTCGATTACTCCGTGGCTCTCGAAGTGTTTGTTCGAGTCCTTAGTTAAGGTGTAGACCCAGTACAGGAGGAATAGGCCTGCGGTGACTATAGTTATACTAGGTATAGGAACGTACTCCTCTCCGCGACTGTGGCGAACTCGTCCACCCTCCTAATGAACGTAGGTAGCCTCCCCCTAAGCTCATCCACCAGCTCTGCGAGTAGGAGCCTCTCCCTCTCGGAGTGCCTGTGGAGGTCCTTGTTGAGGAAGTGGAACACGTAGTACATGTAGAGTGGGACTACGATGAGGATCGCGTTGGCTACAGCGTCCCTGACCCTGGAGTTAACCTCCCTGAGCTCGTTGAGCCTAGACCTAACCAGGGGGCCCTCCCCAGGTTGAGTAGCTCGGCAACCTCCGTAACTACCTCGAAGAATGCTAGGGACCTCCTGAAGTGCTCGTTTCTCCTCCTAATCCACCTATAGACTACGTAGAAGCCCAGGAGCACGGCTACCACCAGTAACCCCACTCGGGATAGCCACCACCGGGATCCTCGGCCTTACGTAGGACCCCACGTCAGCTACCATCACCCTAAGCCCGGTTAGCTCTAGGATAGCTCTCGTAATGACGGCTGGGGTTGGTATACCGTCGGGAGTTACCGGTATAGCATTCGCAGACCTAGGTCTCCCAAGGACTAGGTACTCGGTATCTAGGGCTGGAGTATATAGGGTGCCCTCCGGGGATGGACCGGCAGCACTCACCCCAGGTATTGTTGAAACCCTGGTGGAGGCTATGAAGACCATAAACTCAACTACCTTAGCATCAGACCAGCCCCGAGGATCCCAGTTTCCGACTACTCTAACATCTACCATATGGATACCGTATCCATATATTGAGGGGGAATTAAAGTCCTAAAGAGGGGGAACCTGCACGAAGGATCCAACAGTAAACAGTCAGCATGCGAAGCCGGCCAGCAACTTCTTGAGTGGGTTGGGGGCCCGATCTATCTGCGCACAGACCTTCCTAGACTCCTTCTAGTCCTACCTCTCCGTCGTAGCTTCGCGTGAGGGCTTGTAGAGTAAATCCTCTCTACCTCCCCAGAGCTCTAAGACTGTTGGTTAAGCGGTTAATCTAGGCATAGGCTTCAAGAGTACGTACCGTCAAAAGCTTTAACCTTTGTTTCGAGGGTTAGGTGGTGGGGTATGGAGCTACCGGCTCTCATAGGAAACACTCCCATGGTTAAGCTTAGGAGGCTTGGAGTGGGCGGTGTGGATATATACGTTAAGCTCGAGTACATGAATCCCACAGGGAGTCATAAGGACAGGATAGCCTACTACATGGTTAGGGACGCTGTGGAGAGGTATGGGCTTAAGGCTGGTGACGTAGTCGTCGAGGCCTCCTCAGGTAATACCGCTATCTCCGTGGTGTTCGCATCCAAGTTCTACGGTCTTAAGCCGGTGGTCTTGGTTGAGGAGGAGGCCAGCCGGGAGAAGATATCGATGCTGAAGCTGATGGGGGCTGAGGTGATTGTAGCCAGCAGCGATCCGGCATCCCCCAGGTACTACCTGAAGCTAGCTAAGGAGGTTGCTAGTGAGAGGGGCGGGGTCTTCCTAAACCAGTACGAGAATCCAGCTAACATCAGGGCACACTACGAGACGACTGCTAGGGAAATATGGGCAGCCCTCAGGGGCAGGGTTGACTGCTTCGTGATGGGTGTTGGAACCGGAGGTACCATATCGGGGATCGGTAAGTTCCTGAAGGAGGTGTCGAGGGATGTAAGGGTAGTAGCCGTAACCCCTAGAGGCTCTAGACTAGCCGGGGGTCCGGGGCTCGACGTGATAGACGGGCTGGCATCCAGGAACGTCTACCCGAACTTCGACAGGTCTGTGGTGGACGATGTTGTAGAGGTGTCACGTGCTGACGCCGTTGAGACCGCTAGGAAGCTCATCGAGGTCGAAGGCATCTTAGGAGGCATATCAACGGGGGCCAACGTCCAGGCAGCAATACTTACGGCCTCTAAGCTACCGAGGGGGAGTGTTGTGGTGACGCTCGCCCCGGACTCGGCCTTCCGCTACTTAGGGACTCTCCTCAGGTAGGGTGCGGAGCACCCGGCCGTAGGGCCGCTCGCCCGGCCGTGCCTGCTGCGGCTACCTCCAGTGCCGGGCCCGGCTGGCAGGTTAAATATTATGTGTGCTAGGCTAACTATGTTGAAGTGAGTGCTGTGCCTAGGGGTGCTCCCTGCAGGTGGAGATGGAGGGTTCCCCCCAGTTTCTCAAGTGAGGCGGGACCGGGGGAGATCATATACTTGCCTGTTAAGGGTGTTGAAGGTCTGAACGTTGCGGACTGTGTTGAGGTTTATGACTATGAGGTTGAGGCGCTTAGGTTAGTCCATGTTGAGGGCCTGACTACCGATGAGGCAGCAGCTAGGCTTGGGATGTCTAAGGCAACTTTCTGGCGGGTGCTTGAGTCCTGCAGGTTCAAGGTAGCTCAAGCACTAACTGGGAGGAAGCCGATTAAACTTGTTTCAAGCTCTTTGAGAGAAGACGTTGGGAAACAGCAGAAAAGCTTATAAGCATTGAAACAGATTTCACATGGTGAGAGTATGGGCTGGTGGAGGTACCGTGGACCTTACCCAGGGTACGGCCCGTGGAGCCATCTACCACCTTGGGAGAGACCTGGCTGGTGGTATGGTAGGGGATGGTGCTGGTGGTACGCTAGATACCCCTACGCTCCGTGGCCAAGCAAGGAGGATGAGATAAGGTACCTAGAGGAGATGAAGAAGTACCTAACCGAGACAGTACTTAAGGAAATCGATAGGAGGCTTGAGGAGCTGAAGAAGTAGCTCTAGGGACTAAGATGATCGCGGCCCTACCAGTAATCAAATCCGGTGAGAGGTACTACCTTAGCCCCCACTTCGGGAGGGCACCGTACTTCGCGTTCGTAGAGGTTGATGGAGGTAATTACCGAGTCCTAGAGGTAGTTGAGAACCCTCATGCTAGGCACGAACGCGGGAAGGGAGCCGGCGTAGTGGATCTACTGGTATCGCGAGGTGTGAATGTGCTGATAGCTCTCAGCATGGGGCAGGGGGCCTTCGCGCAGCTCAGGGACCGCGGCGTGAGGGTGTACTTCACCCCGGAAGTGGGCGGGAGACTGATAGCACTTGAAGAAGCAGTCAAGATGTTCATGAATGGGGAGCTCAGTGAAGCCGAAGCACCGCGTGAACTACACGGCCAGGGGATCGGTAGGGGCCCTCATCAGGGCAAGCATTTCCCAGCTCATTCCGTATAGAGACAGCTGACCGTTAAACTAGGGTCTGATTTTTAGGTCCTACATAATATCTCAGACCTTCCCCGAAGTTCTTGGCTTGAGCCTGGGGGTCTTACCGCCCTGCAGATGACTGACGCATCCCCAAATAGATGCGGGGAACCCTACCCTTTAGAGCGGGGAGGAGGTCAGGTCTTAGGAGGTCTGAGTGTAAATCTCTATACCTAAGCTCTCAGCTAGCTCCCTAGCTTTACCGTCTACGTAGGGCGAGACCATCACTAGCCTTGGGATACTTCCCGTAACTTTCTTGTAGAGCTCTGAGATCCTCCAGAACTCGTAGACATCCCCCCTAGATATGCTGGACTTAACCTCGATTAGTACGTGCTCACCGTCCTTGATGACCATGTCCACCTCGATAACGCCTGGTTTACCGTATACCTCCCCAGAGGAGTCGTAGTAGACCCACTTCTCGACCTTAGCCACCCCCAACACCTTCTCTACAACCCCCTTCATACCCTCCCTGAAAGCCTCCTCAGAGACTATGCCCCACCTAGCCCCGAGAGCGTCTAACCTTCTACTCAGATCAGCATATGCCCTGTTGAAGTCTTCTCTGAGCTTGTTGTGGTCTTCCCTCAGCTTCCTCAGCTCCTCCTCAATGGCTTCGAACCTCTTGTATGCTTCCTCCCACTTCCTGTTGTTTTCTTCCCATCTTTTAGCGTTCTCCTCCCACCTCTTCTCATTCTCTCTCCACCTCCTCTCATTTTCTTCCCACCTCCTCTCGCTCTCCTCCCAACGCCTACGGTTATCCTCCCACCGCTTCTCCTCGAGCTCTGCGAACCTGTTGAAGTCCTCCCTAAGCCTCTTAAGCTCCAGAAGTATGGCGTCAAGCCCTAGAAGGCCGGCAACAGCAAGCCTGAACTCCTCATCCTCCCTAAGCAACCTGAGGATCTCCCTTTTGAGGTCAACCTCCTCAGCCATGCACTTCCCGAGAAGAACTCCCTATCAAAACTAATAAGGTCGGTGGCTTGCTGACGACTGGTGCGGGCCTCAGCTAGCTGAGTTTGTCGACTATTCTGCTGACTAGGACCGTCCTTGAGGAGGTTAGCGGTAGGGTCTGGGTCATACCTGGTGTTAGTGCTAACTACACTGAGGACTGCGTATCCCTAGGTAGGGCACCGTGAAGTGGGGTGTTTTAGCTAGTCTCCGCATCGTGTAGCAGGTTTCCCGGGTAGTGTTGTCTTGGTTACAACTGAAAGCCCCGCCCTAAAGGGCGGGGAGGAGGTCAGTGCGGAGTTCTGGGGGTTGTGGTTTTTAAGCTCTGTAACTTTGTAATTTTGTAGGTGAGTAGTGTGAGTGACGAAGTTAGGAGGGAGTTCGATGAGGTCATCGAGAAGCTTAGGAAGGAGCTTGAGGAGGTTGGTAGAAGGGTTGAGGGGTATCTAGAGAGGGGGGAGGTTCTGAGGGCGTACAGGGTCTGGAGGGATGGTGCTCTAGATTCTTTAAAGGAGCTTAGGGAGTCCTTGGATAGGCTCAGCAACTCCATCAAGGAGTCTAAGATGAGTGAGGAGGAGCTGAGGAAATTAGCCGAACACTTAAGGGACAGCATCAGGGATGTCGCGGAGAGGATCGAGAACATCGGTGAGAGGGTTAGGAGGGCTAGGGGTGGGAGGGGGTTCGCTCTCTGGGTCTACAGTCCCCCCTTCAAGCAGATTATCCGCGGGATTGACCTAACCGTCGACAGGGTTTTGGAGGGGGTTGAGGAGCTGGTCGACAGCATTGAGAGGTCCCTTGAGGACGTTGGGAAAAGGCTCACGCAGGTTGTTTCGGTTAGGATCAGGAACGACGACATGGAGGTAATAGACCAGCTAGTCGATGCCGGCGTGTTTAAGAGTAGGAGTGAGGCGGTAGCCTACTTCACTAGGAGAGGCATCGAAGCCAGTAGGGAGTGGATCGATAAGGCGCTGCAGCAGGTGAAGAAGATCAGGGAGATCCAAGAATCCCTCAGAAAGGAGATCGAGCAGGGTGATGAGGGAAACGACCCGGCAGCCTCCGGTAGCGAACCACGCTAGCGCGGGATGGTCGGATCCCTACCCCAAAGTCGTTTCTTGGTAGGCACTTATTTTTTGTTCACGTCTCCCAATCCACCTCTCAACTGCGCTGTCCCAGACAGACCGCATATACCGCAGTACTATAGGATCATGTACATCGAAACATGCGGATGTGGTGGGCGGTAGCTATTAGATCTGGAACAGCTCCTTCCGAAACACTGTTCCGTTCTCCATGAGTATCTCCCCTTTCGCTATCACGAATTTGAGCTCTAGGGTGTCCTTAGCGAGTAGGAGTATATCCGCGTCACAGCCTTCAGCTATTCTTCCTTTACCCTCCAGCTTCAGGTGCTCGGCAACATTAGTTGACACTACCCTCACAGCATCCTCTAAAGGTATCTTCTCCTCTAGGACCATATCGCGGAACTCCTCCAGGATGCTGTCCAGCGGTACTAACCCAACCACACTACCTCCCGCATCCCTGCGCGTCACCCCGCGACCGTCAGTGCTCATAGTTACCCTCGAGATCGGGACGCCCCTAGCTACCAGTTGCTTCACCGCGGTACTGGGTTTCACTGCCTGCTTAGATCCGTACTTAGGCGATACAGAGGACGTTATGTCTACGTAACCACCCATCTTCCCGAATTCGACGGCCTCCTCGAGGACGTGGTCTGCTCTGTTTAGGTGGGTGGGTGCGAACTGCTCTATGGGTATCTCAGTCCCCTCGATAGCCTCCAGGACCGGCTTCAGCCCCGGCTTCTCGGTCCCTACATGGACGTGGACGACGCCGGCCTTCCCACCGAGGAGCCCGCCGATCCTTGCCTCCGAAGCAACCTTCCTCACCTCCTCTGCGGATGGGTGGGAGGATCTGTGGTCGGATATCGAGATCTTAACTCCGACTACCTCCCGCAAGAGGGCTATGTCAGAGGCTATCCTACCGGTAATAGTTGGTGGCGGTACCTGGTAGGACCCGGTGTAGATCCAGGCGCTAACGCCCTCAGCCTCGAGAGCCCTAGCCTTCATCAGGAGATCCTTTAAGGACCTAGTGACACCGTCGAACCCCAGTAGACCCACCACAGAGGTTATCCCCGCCCTAACCAGCTCGCTGAGCTTCACCGGAGGTGTCCTAGACATAGGGCCGCCGGCACCGCCCGCACCGTTTATGTGGTTATGTTGGTCTACGAAGCCCGGCACAGCTATATAGCCGTCCGCTTCAACAACCCTCACACCGAACTTCTCGAATGGGGCGACATCCGCATCCCCACCTACGTACAGCACTCTATGCCCAGCAACTAGGATGTCTGCCCTACCTAGCGACTCAGGAGCATAGATGTGCGCACCCCTTACAAGCAGGAACCTATACTGCCCGACCAAGCACATAGCACCAGGACTTCACTGCTAAGTACTAAATAAGTGCTCCAGTGAACACCAACCTAGAAAGTGGAGACAGCTAGCGAAGTCTAGGGCTGGACTAAGGAGGTTGAGTTCAGGTAGGATAATGCGGGAGGTGCTTTCCCTTAGGCTAGATACAGGTCATTAGGCAGTGAAGAAGCTTCAGACATTGAAAACAGTGGAAACTTGAAGGTCCCGGACTTCATCAGGGTCGCCCCAGTGGGAACCCAGACAGCGAGCATCAGCAACTACATGGCTGAGGCAGTAGAGAGAGCTGTGGGGCTGTTTCGTAGTTGGTGTTTCGGGGTCGGATTTGTAGGTGTAGGTTCTACTATTTTATTCTTTGATGGTGATGTACTTCCGGGGCACTATCTCTGTAGGGGTCCCTACTTTAGTGGGTTCTGCTATTGAGGCCAGCCCATAGCCAGCTGCTGCGGAGACTAGTGCGATAACTACTAGTAGGGTGAGTAGCCTACTACTCATGATCCACATATTCCTCTGCGGTTTAAGCTTTGGATCTCGCCCTCCAGCGCACTCCTTGCTCATAGCCTCCTCCTCTTCGGGTTGGTGGCGTTCTCTATTGAGTACCCTAGGAACATGAATGCCAGCCCCGTTATAGTTATCGCTATACCTGGCGGTACTATCCACCACCAGGCATGCACCGTCAGCTGGGCACCGCTTATCATCTTCCCCCAGGAAGGCATGTTGGGGTCCGTAAGGCCTAGGACGCTGAGGAACACTTCCGTTAGGATAGCTCCAGGCGTTGCTAGCATTACTGACGTGAAGAAGTACGGCATGAGCTGCGGTATTATGTACCTCAAGATTATCCTAGTCTTGGTAGCACCCATAGCTACGGCGGCCTCTACGTAGGGCTCCTCCCGTACGCTTAGTGCCATGCTCCTAGACACTATAGCGACGCCAGACCATCCGAAAATTAGTAGGAGGCCGATTATCTGGAAGATCCCGACTTGCGCCCCGGTGGTCTCCCTCACGGTGTAGGAGATCATTATTATGAACGGTAGGGTGGGCATCGCGTAGACTATCTCGCAGATCCTCTGCATAACTATGTCCACCACCGTCCCACCGAAGAACCCGCTAGTGGCTCCGTAGAGTAGGCCTATCAACCTAGAGATCAATGCGTATGGAAGCCCTATTAGAAGGGCTATAGCTGAACCCGCTAGTAGGGTCCAGAGGTTGTCCCTACCCATATCATCTGTCCCGAGTAGACCGTAGCAACCGCCGAGAACCCTCAGTTTAACCTCCAAGTCCGAGGCCTCAGTAGCCTCGGAGAAAACTAAGTCGATGCGCACCCTGTACGTTCCTGGGGTTGGTGCGGCTAGCACTACCCTACCGCCTGAGCCTAGCTCCCCATAAAACAGTACCTCGACAGGTGACCTGAGGCCGTAGCTTATCTGATCGCTCAGCACCTTGAGGGTCTCAGGGTCGGTCCTAGCAGAGAGGTAGTCTCTGACAAGCCTCTCCACGAAGTCCTTGGAGAAGCTCACCTTGAGTATCTTCTCCTCACCACGGTAGAGCTCGGCCCTATCTGAGAGGGAGAACCTCACTTGGGCCCCGTCCGGCCTAGAGATCACTGCGGTTACGTTCGCTACCTTATCCTTACCTAGGCTCCTCACAACTAACGCTAGGTCCTGAGGTGGGACTGACCACGAGAAGTTGTACTCGAACATGTAGCTCAGGCCCCTCCCCTCGAGCTCCTGTCTAACCTTCTCGTATAGGTCCTCCTTCAGCTTGCTCAATAAGTCCTCGTCCGTTATCCCCATGGAGACAAGCTCCCCGCGCCTCACCTGCCAGACTTCCTCCGCCTTCACCTGCCAGAATTCTCTGACCGTAATGTAGCTCAAGTTAGTGGTGGGAGCCCTACCTTCATATGTGATGTAGTTAACCCAGCACGGGGGGACCAGCTTGGGGTTCAGCGACCACCTAACGTTGTAATACCAACGCGCCCTCGCGTCCTCCGGGACCCAGATATAGCCTGCTACAGCCATGAAGGTCAGTAGCGATAGGAGGAGGAGGCCGGCTATGAACATCCTGTCTCTAAGTAGAGTTCTTAGTAGGTGATAGCGCGATGCGTACCCAGGTGCCTCGGAGCTCCGGGACACGAACATCACCTCCTGATCCTTATCCTAGGGTCTAGGATCCCGTACACTATGTCCAGTATGAGCTTAGCGATCACGAAGAGAACTACGAAGGCGTAAGTGTCAGCTAGGACCACTATGGTGTCATTGTTCCTCAGCGCGGTGTAGTAGAGCATCCCCATCCCAGGCCACTGGAAGAGCACCTCACTAACTATAGCTCCGAAGAGGGAGCCGGTTACCGATAGTGTGGCCATAGTGACAATGGGGGGTGCGGCTGCCCGGAGTACGTGCTTGTACCTTATGTACCTCTCGGGGAGCCCTTTAGCCCTGAGGACCATGACGAAGTCCTCGGAGTACTTCTCAACTACGACGGCCCTAATGCTCCAGGCCCAACCGAAGACCCCTAGGATGAGCATCGACGCTATCGGGATGAACATGTGCCAGGCAAACCATTTAACGAGCTCTAGGGGGTTCTCAGCTACGTATGGTGGTATAGGCCTCCAGGACGCTGCCGGGAAGAGGTTGAGCCTGTATGCGAGGAGCCATATCATTATGGCCCCGAACCAGTAGAGGGGCACTGCATTAGTGACCATAGCTAGAACGCCGGTTGCCTTATCTAGGGCTGAGCCGGCCTTAGACGCCACGAAGACGCCGAGCAACACCCCGAATGCTATTTCGAGGAGGGTAGCGGTCGTGAAGAGGAGGGCTGTCCTACCCATTGCCGTGAGGATTATTGACCTCACATCTTTTGTGTGTCCGTACGCGGTGTACAATATCTTCGCATCGCCGAAGTCCATTATTAGTGTCTTGTATGTCGTAGTCAGAATCCTATACGTAATGGGCTGGTCCAGACCGTAGAAGCTGATCCAGTAACTTTCCCTGTACTGCTTATACTTCTCGATGTCTTCTGGTGTTGCTCGGGGGTTCTCAATTATGAACCTCCTCACCTCAGTTTCCACAGCCTCGTAGACCCTACCCCACGCCTCTTTCTCGTGGAGGAAGTTAAACGACACGGAGGTTACGAGGACCGTGAGGAAAATAACGAGGAGGGCGTTTGCGAGGTTAGAAGCAAAAAATCTAGCTACGCTAGACACGGGACAGCCCCTACTTCCTCCTTATAGCAAGAGCCCCTATGATGACCCCGACAATTAGCGCTACTACGGCGAGCCCGGCACCGGTAGGCGTTATGGGTGGTGTGACCTCGACGGTTGTAGGCGTGACGCTGGTTACAGTGACTGTGCTTGCGACAGTCCTAGTTACCGTCTGGACAGTCACCGTAGGTGTTGGGGTCGCCACGCTGAGGATTTCAACTGTGAACTTCTCGGTTATGTCGTAGAGGCCGGGCCTCCTCCAGAACCTGACCTCGATGTCCACGGTCTTAAGTCCTGAGAGCTTCTTAGTTATGTCCGGGCCTATCGTGAATAACCACACGGTCGGTGGGCCGACTTCCTTGACCTTACCAGGTACTGAGGCCAGCACCTCACCCTTCGCCCCTAGGACGGCGAGCTCTGCGTTGACGTCTGTCGCCTCCCTCACACCCTCATCTGGGAATATCACATACTTCGTTATAGGTACCTCGACGTCAGCGCTGTAGCCTGCTACCAGCACCGTTGGGACCTTGATGGCCCCAGCAACCTTGACCTGGGACACCTCGAAGGCCTTAAGCCAGTAGTCCGGTGTGAATGGATAGGTCGGGTCTCTGAAGGCCTTAAGCTCGATATACATCTGCTGAGGTACATACCTGTTCATGTAGTACGGGCCGTTGCTTACAACCATGTGTTTATGCTCGGTGATGAACTTAGCCAAGTTATCGCATGACTTACCTACGTCCTGCACTTGGATCCCCTTCTCCTTCAATACCTTGATAGTGCTAGCAAGGTGAGGTGGTGAGTAGTCTCCCCTACCTAAGATCCTGAGGGCCTCAGCAACGTCGGCTACGTGGTCTGGGTTCATGGCGTCCAAAGTCCTCTCGCCCTCACCTGTCAGCCAGCCGTATTTAGCCCCGCTCACAGGCCCTTTGTAGAGGACAACGTACTCGAAGGCTAGCCTGAGGAGCGGGTGCCATGAAGGCCAGAGATAATCGAGGTAGTAGATGGCAGTCTCGTCGAGGCTGTAGAAGAGGCCGTAGTTCCCGTAGACCCTAATAGCTGTTGAGTTGATGATCTCGATCCCAGCTACGTCCTCAGCGATGTACTTATCGGATTCCACGTTCTTGTGGTACCATATGTCGTTATCACCTGACTTGAAGGCCCACTCAACGAACCAGGCGAAGTTAGTGAGTATGTCGAGTAGTGTCTGCGGGGACCCGTCGTGGTAGTTGCTGAACTTGAAGTTGAACTCTAGGACGTAGGAGGCTTTCTTACCCTCAGGGACACTGACCCAGGAGTGCTTATTCGGGTCGTACATGATGGCAGTAGTTGGGACGGATACGTTCTTTTCTTCAACCTTCCACGTCGCCCTGACCGGTACGGGCTCTAGGGTGGAGGGGTGCCTAAGCCAGGCATAGTCGCGGACATAGTACCAGATGTAGCTACCGTAGACCCCTCCAACGCCCGATATCGGGTTCCACTCATATAGGAATAGGCTCCCGGTGGATGCGTATAGGGCTACCTTAATCGTGGAATCCGAGGTTATCGCGGTTCTCCACGGCCACTCGATGGTTATTCCGAAGACCGGGCTGTAGACCATGTCCTTGACCCTGGGGTTGACTACGTAGAAGTTCCTGACGCCGATGACGAACACCCTCAGGCTCTCGTAAATCCCTAGGTAGGTACCCTCCTTCACCTTAGCCCAGTAGTCCTCTATGTCCTTCACCTGCCCTCTGTAGAGCTCCCTAGCTATCTGCTCCAGCTTCTCCTGTACGTAGTCCCCGATCTTCTTGGCGTGCTCAGCTGTGTACTCCCAAAGCCCCCCAGTGGTCGGTAAGGATGCGAACTCGGAGGAGTACCAGCCAACCTCCTCATGGATCCATATGGACCTTATCATGGTGTCTCCGTGCGTGTATATGTGCCAATCTAGGTTCCTAGGCTCCGCGGATCTGACCAGCGGCCTGAACTGAGCCCTCTCTATGTACTTCCTCTCAACGATGAAGCCCGCCTTCTCCAGCTGGCCAGCTATGTAGTCACCCATGGGCTTCCTCTCATCCTCTATCCTGATGAGGAAGACTATCTTTATCGGCTCCTTAGACCCGTCGGGCCTCGTGAAGGTCCAAACATCCCTACCGGTCGCCGGGTCCTTCTCGAGGGTTATTGAGTAGCCGAACTTCTGGACACACTTAGATGCGTTCAACATGGCTTCCCTGATCTTCTGTAGGGCGAGGAGCTCGTTACCCTCCTCTCTAAGGCCGAGTCTGTCAGCAACGTCCTTGATGTATCTCCACGCTGGGTGGCTAACGCTTATGTAGGTGAAGGCCGGCTCAGCACCGCCCTTAAGTAGCTCGTCACTGATGTACTTCCTGTTGATCAGGTTGTTAAGCTGGAACCTTATCTCCCTTATAGCGAAGGGGTTAAACACCACTACACCGTCCCGGGGCCTAGTAGCTAGGCCGCAGGCACCCATCTCGTTGGGGTCGCTATATGCGTTTATGTCTAGGACATCGAAGAACCTGAGTGCTGGGATCAGCCTGAGCTTACTTAAGTCAGCACCAGCCTTCTCGAGGTCGTCCGGGAGGACCTCCCACATAAACGCATCGAAATCACCGGTCTCAACACCCTTAATTCCCTTATCTGTAGTCGTCACACCTACGTAAGTAATTGTCTCAGCTCTAGGGCCTCTAGTAGCCTGCGCAGTAACCAACAAGACTGCTGATACGGACGAACTAGCAACTAGGGCTAGCACAGCAAGTACTACAGCAACTGAGCGGAGGTGCGTTTTGTCACCCGGGGGTATTTTCCGGTTCGGAAGCTAATAAATTTTTTATTTAGTACATAACGTTCTTATTCTTAGTCGATCGAAGGATATGTTTACAACTGAAACCCCGCCCCTTAGGGTGAGGAAAGAGGTCAGACCATATCTGAGGGATAGGGAAGCTCTAGTTAGTGCGGTGCCACCTCCCGGGCTCCGCTGCTGGTGTTGATTATATGCACTCGTAGCCGCTGAGAGCTAGCACCACAAGATCTTTTGGCGGTCTCTTCAAGCATAGTGCTTATAAGCTCAGGGCATCCTCTCCCCCTGAGGGATAAGTCCCTACCTAGCGGTGAGGTAGGTGAGGATCTTCGGGAAGCTTGGGCGGGTTGAGGTGGGTGATGGGCTGCCTGTTAGGATAATGGGAGTGGTAAACGTCTCGCCTGAGTCGTTCTACAAAGGTTCCGTAGTGAGTCCTGAGAGGGCTGGTGAGGTGGCTGTTGCTATGGTTAAGGAAGGTGCTGACCTAGTTGATGTTGGTGGTATGTCTACAGCGCCCTACCTAAAGACTGCTGTTCCAGTAGAGGAGGAAGTGCAGAGGGTGAGGGCTGCTGTGGAGTCCATAAAGAGCAGTGTGGATGTTCCGGTATCTGTAGACACCTTCAGGGCTAGGGTAGCTGAGGAGGCTCTCAGGGTAGGGGCAGAGATAGTGAACGATGTGACCGGGCTTAAAGGGGACCCAGCGATGGTTGGGGTGCTCAGAGAGTACCAGCCCTCTGTGGTGGTCTGTGCTAGGGAGGTCTCACCGGGTGTGGGCGGGAAACCTATTGAGAGGGTTATTAGAGCTCTCACCGAGACCCTTGAGATGCTTCGCAGAGCGGACTACGACATGAAGAAGGTAGTCATCGACCCATGCATCGGTTTCTTCAGGTACCAAGATATCCCCTGGTACGTATGGGACGTAAGCGTCATAGCTGAGTTGCGGGAGCTTCGAGCACTCGAGAGACCCATCGCCGTAGGCATCTCCAGGAAGTCGTTCGTGGGTGTGCTAACGGGCCGTGAGAAGCCGGAGGATAGACTCTACGGTAGTATAGCCCTCACAGCTATAGCGGTTGCGAACGGCGCCCACGTTGTCAGGACCCACGATGTCCTACCAACTAGGGACGCTGTGAGGGCTGTAGAGGGGTTCCTCAGGTACTCGAGGCAGCCCACAGCTCACTAACGTCGACTCCCAGCTCCTCAGCTACCTTGACCAACTCTTTCATAGCTGTTTCCAGTTTCATATAGGTTTATGTGGTTTGATGCTACTCCTCTGCTGTTATCACTGCGTGGTTAGAAAAGCTTATAAGCCTTGAAAACGCATCCACAAAGCGGTGGGCCGCCCTGTGAGGGGTGAAGAGCCCATGGTTGTTGAGGCCCTTAAGGTGAGGGCTCTCCCTGAGGGTGGCTGTGACCTTCTGCTGGATTTCCTGAGGCTGTACCGTGATGCTGTCCAGATGGTTGTGGATAGGGTTTGGGGTTTCGATGAAGGTCTCTCCAAGAAGAGGCTTCACAGGCTGTTCTACAGTGACCTAGTTTCTATGGGTTTTAGGGCACACCACGCCAAGGAGGTATACCTCTACGCTGAGAGCTTAGTGGGCTCGGCTAGGGGTAGTGGCGGCGGGGGG
>Ga0207433_10002503_pt1 | contig 37330 bp, 52 predicted proteins | sample YelNatPaOPGAMG01_FD_187559 | JGI IMG/M metagenome (GOLD analysis project Ga0207433, IMG submission 187559) | Hot spring thermophilic microbial communities from Obsidian Pool, Yellowstone National Park, USA - OP-RAMG-01 (SPAdes) (version 3) | ecosystem: Environmental > Aquatic > Thermal springs...
GGAGGTGCAGGCATAGTCATAAGCGACGGTTCAAATGCGCGCCTGTACAACGCAGGGGCGGCGGCGGAGTCGAGCAACCTGAGGGCGTTTGCGTAAGGTGTCTAAATGTTCAGGGACAAACTCACCAGACTGGCGTTGCGCAGGGCAAACGAGAGGGTTTTAAGCGGCTACATTATACGCTCCAAGCCGGGAATGTTTGACGAGCTTGTCGAGTTTGCAAGGGAGTTCGAGCTCGCCGGACTGGTTAGGAGGACGAGGTTTCTATCAGACATCATACGCGAGGTCACACCATTCGGCCCGCTGGGTCTGGGTCTGCGTGAGCTGAGAAGGTTCAACATGGTAGCCGGAATATTTCCGCGTGAAGCAGTATTCGACATGGCCGAGTGGAAATGTGTCGAAAAGGTGTTTAGCGATGAACCCGTCTATGCACTCCAATACCCAACTGTCCCACCTGAAGGCGTCTTCGAGGTCAAACGTAAAACCAAGAAACCGCTGACGTTCACAACCACATACTGGACAAAGAAGTTGATAGGTGCAGACATAGCCAACAGCAGGGGATACACGGGCAGAGGCGTCCTCGTGGCTGTATGCGACACCGGGGCACGTACAACACATGAGCAGATTTCAGGACGAGTTCAAACCTTGAGTGTTCTGAGGGGTCAATACGTGGACTTTAACGGGCACGGTAGCTGGTGTACCACGTGTATAGGCGGTAGAAACAGGGTTGACGATGCAATGTCCAGAATAACCGGTAGAGGTGTTGTATGTGAAGGCATGGCTCCAGACTGCGACCTCCTAGCCATCAAGTGTCTAGGCTATGGTATAGGCATGGGCAGTTACTCTTCAATCATCGAGTCTGTTGAAGTGGCGTTGGACTACCACGCTGACGTGATAAGCATGAGCTTGGGTGGACCTCTGGAGGTGGACAGACCCGAAGACGACCCGCAGTTCTACGCGTTTGAAGAAGCGGTGCGTAGCGGTTCCATTCCAGTGTGCGCAGCAGGAAACTCGGGTCCAGATAAAGGCACGATAAACAGCCCTGGAGGCCTTCCAAACACGATAGGGGTTGGAGCATACGACCCAATAACGGGTGAAGTCGCCGAGTTTTCAAGTAGAGGACCTACGCCTTGGGGAACTACAGGTGTGGACTGTATTGCTCCAGGCGTAGATATAGATAGTGGTACAGTTGGAGAATGTGATTTTGCAGCAGACCACAGGGAAAGCCGTTATTCCCCCCTTAGTGGCACTTCAATGGCTACACCTCATGCGTCAGGCATCATAGCACTGATGAGGCAAGCTGTCAAGATGAGGGCACCTTGGAAGACGTTCACGTTTGAAGACGTCATAGACATGTTGAAGTACACCGCTGAGGAGCCGCCCAACCCGGACACGGGGTACGGTTTAATCACATGGCAACGGTTCGAGAGGTGGATGCATGAGGTGGTTGGGGTAAGGGTGTGACATAATGGATGCGTTCATGTGTAGAGTAACTTTTAAATAATTAACTCGCTTAGTATTTTCAAGGTGTCTGTATGGGGGTTGAAAAGGTAAAGGCGTCGGTTTCAGACGTCGTGTCTGAAAAACGTTTCCTAAGAAAACTCATAAACGTGAAACTTAAAGAGCTCGGCGTTAAGCTACCTGCAGGCTTCACCATAACCATACGGCTTGCTCCAATTACGCACCCGCGTTCACCCCTGATGTGGAAAATTGACATGCCGGTTTGCCCACGTTTCCTCAGCGACGCGATGGAGTCGCTGTTTCTATATCTTGGAAGGGAGTTTGACGCAACGCCATGTACAACGCCCAGCATGACATCGTTCTATATCTTTATAGAAAGGGAGAAAATCAGAGAAAAGATGGGGACGATGTGAAGCGTTAAAGTTTAACTTTAAATATCAAAGTCAACGAATATATTTTTGAGGGTGCGTGTTATGGGTGAAACCATAAGTCAAATCGTGGCTTTCTACCCAACTAGGGTCAGGCTTCCACTTTGGGCGAGGAGGAACGCGTTAACACTTAGGGGTGCTTTGGAGAGGCTCAGGATTTCAGACCTCTCCGTGAGCAGGATTTCAAGCGAGTTCAAACCTAGAATGCTGATGAGGCCGTTCCTAGACCCGCGTTTACCTGAGTCTTTGGACGCGAGGACATATCTGGACGTCACGGTCAGAGAGGTTCCAACCGATGGTGTCGAAGTGGTCGAATGGATGCAGATAGCCCACGCAGACAGGTTGACGCTTTCAGCAAGGGCTTTAGAGTACAACCGTGCTGGCTCACAGTTGGTTTACGACAACGGTGACTCATACATCCCTGGTGTTACGGTTGAAGACCTGAGGTTTAGGAAAGAGTCGGGTTCAACCGTCAGAACCAGAGGCTATGGGATTGCGGACACACCCCTCGGAAGCTTCAACCTCCCAACGCTTAAAAAGTCCACAGGGGTCTTCAAAGACCTAATATCGGCCGCCACGATGTCGTACTGCGGTAGTGTTCAGTGGACTGGAAACCTTTTAAAGTGGAAGGAGCTGGCCTCCACGCCGATAAGGCAGACCGTCGGGTTCTTCAGCGACGCTAGAGGGAACGTGGCTCCAAACTTCTTTGAACAGTTGCCAACCCGACCCAAGCTAACCGTAACCGTGAGGCAGACTTTCTCGTCAAACAACCCGCAGACCATAACCATGAAGTTCAGAGACCCGACAGACTACAGCAGGGTGCTTGGAACCAAGACGGTTGACATACCCGCCGGGACGTCTCAGGTCACGTGGACGATGAGCGCATTCCCCTATGTTCCACCGACGGTCGCTGAGGTTCAACCTCAAGACGAGACTCAAACGTCGTTGGAGGAGTATGTGGTCGTATAGGAGGTGATATATGTGGCACTTCAACTTCCCATTATAACCCGTGTGAGGGAGAGGATTGAGACCGTAAGGACAAGGCTTGGACTGTTCACCCAGGTTAGGGCTTTAACGCCTCAACAGGAGGAGTTGATGAGGAAGTTCCGTAAGGGGTTGGCGGACGCTTTGGGAATACCTGAGGAGGCGATACGTGAAGACGTCCTACGCAGATGGGTGACCGAATGGACGAAGGCCATCGTTTCACCCGAATATTTGAAGGAGCATCCTGAACTGTTGGCTATGATTGAGGGTTAAAAGCCATGCCATTGATTACAAACGGCGACGTCACAGATGGATTTATACGTGAAAGGCGTTTAATTAAGAAGATTTACGAGCTCACCGTTTTATCGAAAAGCCCCATACTCAGGGAATACGTGAAAGGTGTAAGTGAAGTCACTGGTCTCCCACCTCACACGGTGTTGAAGAGCAGGCCCGTTAGAAGGTTTTTTGAGAAAATATCAGGGGTTTAACCTATAATCCTCCCCACAAATGGTATTAGAAAGCACAATCCTAGGCCCAAATAGAAAACCAGCCAGCTTACAGTGTTCTCCATAGACGTGCTTTTTCTCTCATAGTTCAGCAATCCATACAGTGCTAGGGGGACAACTGCTAGAAACATGAGCTTCTTCAACACTATGATTTCTACAGTGAACATCATCGACGATGCGATGCTTAAAGCCTTCAACCCTTTTAAACCATGCGTGTTGGCGACGGTCTTTATACCAAATGCTCTGTCTCCTTCAACGTCTGTTATGTCTTTCGTCCCCTGCCATCCTAGGCACCACGTGAAGGCAAGCATGCTTATCGGCAGGGCATCATACGGGGTCTTATATATGCTGAAGCACAGTATTGGAGGCAGAAACCCCCTTGAAAACGCCTGCCACGTCAGGCTTATAATCGCATGCCCTCTAGGGCTGAACGGTCTAAGCGAGTAGAACACCGCCATGAACAGTATGACGAGTGATAGAAGTCCAAACGTCAAACCCAATGTGAAGGCCCTAGCCAAAGCCACGATGGAGAACACCCAAGCCAAACCCATAGCCTCGTCCCTCTCAACCAAACCTGAAGGTATGGGTCTGTCCCTCTTACCCGGCAGAGACCTGTCGAGCTCAGCGTCCACAACCTGATTTACAATCTGACCCGTCGCCTGTAGGAGTGCTAAGACAACACCAGCATCCAAAGCGGCTCTAAACGCCTCAAGGCTTATCTCCGTTGATGCTAACGTCAAGAACAGCCCCGCAACGAACGCCGGTGCTACGGTGAATGGACGACAAAGCCTCAAATACGCCACCATCTTCGTCCCGAGAAACCTCTTCAGCCTCGGATAGTAATGGTGAAGCCCGTAGTATTTAAACCTCGACATCAGGTAAAGCTTAATAATAAGGGAGTAATTAAAAATTATCTCGAGTGTGAGTGTTATGACAGACCGAATTTTAGATGAAAAGGGATTCGTCCGTGAAGGTGAACATATAATCATCCCAATACCAGCGTACAACGCCGTCCTACCGTTTAGGGTGAGGAGCATAGCCAATAAGGGCACCGAGTTCTTCAACTATGGTCCTGTTCCATACACGTTCTCAGGCTACCCTGAAGGGGTTATAACTGCGAGGTCTACAACGCCAGGGTTCAAGTGGAAAGACCGCACTGAGAGGCTTGTCGCCGAGCAGGCGGCGGACATGTTCTACTTCACCGTCCCAAACAAATTGATACACGCATATATAGATATAAGGCCCCACTTGTTCAGGATATACCGTGAAATCCCAACGGGCACAAAGCAGACCAGATACCTTGACATGGTGACGTTTACAACGGAAGTTGATGAGACGGCTTCAATATTCGGCTACACGGTCGGAGTGGTGGAGCACATATTTCTGCCGAACTTCCACGTTGACTGGTTCCTGCAAAACGCGACAAACATGGATTTAAGGACAAACGTGATGATTAAATACGCCGAATACGAGGTTGAGCTTGTGAAAGACCCGGCCCTGATATTCAGCATGCTGATGAGGCAGGTGCCCGCGTACTGGTGGACTCTGCCTGCGGTCACAAGGTTCAACGAGATGGATAGGCTGTTGAGCGAAATATACAAGATAACGCCGATACCACACTACAGGCAGGGTGAGAAGGAGAAGGCTTTGAGGGAGATACCTGATTTAATCAAGGGGGCGACCATATAGGGGGTGATGTATATGAGCGAGACGGTTTTCTTCTATGGTGAAACGGATGGAAAGACGGCGACAGGCGTGTTCCCACTCGACTCAGACATCCTATACAGCACGGTGAACTTTATAAGACCAGATAAAGGCATGAAGTGCGAGGTGTACGTGGTCAAGGTGTCAGGTGCACCCGTGACCGTGTTTCTGGAACAGACCGAAGACGTAACGGTGTCTCCATCCCCATCGTACAAGGCCGTTGGAAGCTGGTACCTCGCCTCAGCCGGCGAGCTTCACGAGGATGAGAGGAGACCCATAGTCTTGAGGAGCAGGGATGGAAAACAGGCGTTCCGATTCACGTGGAGCCAGACGACGCCCGACAAATCATACATACTCGTGAAGGTCGAGTTCTCATACGAGTGATTTAAATGGCCAAGAAGGAAGAGTTAACCCCTGAGCTTTTGAAGGAGCTGGCAGACCGCGTAGAGTTCGCGGCGGTAACTAGGATTTTCCCTGAGCCTATTTCAAAACGTGCCGAAAGGGTCAAGTTCTACGCACCATATGGTGGTTCATACTTCGACCGTGAGCCGATGTCTATACCCGCTGGAAAACGGGTGACGCTCGTTGACTTCAAAGGCTCGGGCAGGCTGGACACAATTATCATGATGGTTAAAATGCCGGACGATACACCGCCCGACGTTGAGTTTGTAGTAACCATAGACGGCTTCGAGCACGAGGACTGGACAATATACGAGGAGTACATGTTGGGTTTAACGTCACAAACACCGATGTACGGGGGCTACATGAAGTACGACACAACCGCTAGGGAATACTCGCACTTCGGCTACTGGGGCTGGACCTTCGCCAAAAGCCTCAAGGTCGAGATATGGAATCGGACGGATGTGGACGTGGAGTTGGTGGCGTGGGATGTCGAATACTACTCAAAGATTTAACCCGTGTCTGAACTGTCCAAGCAACTGTTGTAGGAAGGAGGCTGACGACTGGCTGATATTACGCTTTTACCCCCATGAGGTTAAACGTGGACTGCACTTGAAGTTTCCATACATTGTGTTGAACGTCGACGGCGTCGAAATGGTCATAATGAACCCGAATAAAGATTGCCCCTTCTATGTGAACGGCAGGTGTGAAATATACGGCACCGATGAAATGCCATTGGACTGTCGGATATATCCGGTAATACCGTTACCAGATGGAGGCGTGGTCATAGACTACGAGGGTTGCCCGTATGCTAAACTTTTCGACAACCCTGAGTATAAGTCTAGGGCTTTAGAGTTGCTTAAGCCATACCTACCGTTGGACAGGGATTGGCTGGAGGCATATTGGAAAGTTGGAAGGAAACAGTAAATATTTTTAAAGCCTCAGACGGTTTAAACTATTAGAGCACGTTGGCCCAGCAACTCCTGCTTAGGAAGAAGCGTAAAAGGTTGATTCCACTTAGGACTGAAACCGAAGAGGCTAGGGAGGAGTATATACGTGGACCCCTCGGAATATGGCCGTACCCGTTGCTCAATGTATTGCTCCAGTTTGTGCGGAGAATCCGTGAGACTACAGTTGCCCCAGCCAAACCCATAAGGAGGCGCAGGACTGTGGTTTACGAAATCATAAGGGATGAGAGGGGTAGGCTTTCAAGCATAGAGGAGCACGAGGTCGAGGTTGAAGAATGATGGAGAGGGATGAAAGGGGGAAAATACGTAAGGTCATATCCGAGAGGGAGGTCAGGCTTCCAATAGCATTGATAATAGGCGAGGAGATTACTAGAGAGCTCGCCGAAAGGGTTGCCGAGTCTGTTCCAAAACCCGAGAGGCTTGTCACCAGAACATTGGACAGAAAAGGCTTCGAGATAACGTCTATGACGGAGCTGATATATTCGAACCGTCCTGGGAGGCTTAGGGAGTTCAGCATGGTTTCAAACACGGACAGGTTCACCGTCGTCATGATGGTTGACGGGGCTAGAAGAATCGACCGCAGGTTCAGCGAGCTTGTGGAGATGAGCGAGTTCATGGAGACCATAGACGCCTACAACGCCGACGGGAAGTACGTGTTCAGGGTTTCAGACGTCAAATGGACTAGGGAGTTCTCGCTTATAATAATCCCTGAAAGGGTGACGGTTAAGGTGGAGAACGCACTGGCGTTCTGGGACGAGGCAGTTTAAGTTTAAATACCCCAAATTTCTATATCTAACCCGTAGGTTCTATTGGTCGAGGTGATGTGAGGTGATGGGTTGTGTCGTTAGTGGAACAGCTAAACGTTCTCAAGAGGATACTGGGTAGGCTTCCAAAGACCGAGTTCAGCTCCTACGATTACCCCTTGGACAGGCTTATGAATTTCCTAGCGGCTCCGGAGCACGCGTTCTACCCTGAGGTTGACGTCACCGACTCCGGCAGTGTTTTAACGGTCGACGGCTTCCTGATAAGCATAAGGGCTGACCCAGGCTACGCACCCGTGAAGTTCAACCTGGACAGACCCGTGACGGCTACAGAATACTCCGTAGTTTTCCCAGGCGTGATTAAAATCGTCGGGAGGATAACAAAGAACCTCTACCTTGTCGCACCTATGGGTCAGTCTTCACGGGTGCGTGTTGAGGCTTTAAGGCTGGTGAGCTAGAATGTACGATGAGTCAACCGTCATAGTTCCAATCCCGTTTACAACCGACGACTACTTCGTATTGATACAGCTGGCGAGGCGTAAAAACATGACTAGGAGCCAACTGATAATGGACGCTTTGAGGCAGTACCTGTTGGCTGAGCAGGAGAAGTGGCGTAAGGAAGAGGAGGAGAAGCGTATGCTTGAAAAAATTAAACCCGTGAACCCTCAAACCCGGCGTGAGGGTGAGGACTCAAATGCCGGGAAAATGGAGAAGGGAGGTGAAAGCTGATGGCGTTGATAGAAGTACTCGATCCGTCATATGTTAAGTTGAAGCTCGATAATTTGGATTTGAGCCTCACGGGCTTGAGGGACGCGTTGAGGGGTACTGGAAACAAGACGTTGACAGATTTGGACACAGATTTAGCAAACATTTACGGTAGACTCGACGTGGTTCTTTCGACCAGGGCGAGCGAGACCACACTCAGCGGAATAAAGACTCAGACGGACAAGCTGACGTTTGATGCAAGCAACTATCTTCAGGTGAACGTTAAAGCCATAGTAAATCCATCCAACCTCGACGTCGCCCTAAGCACGAGAGCAAGTGAATCCACGCTTTCCGGCATAAAGACACAGACCGATAAACTCACATTTGATGCAAACAACTACCTTCAGGTGAACGTTAAAACAACCGTGAACCCGCCAAACCTGGATGTAGCATTATCTACGAGAGCCTCAGAGTCAACATTAAGCACTTTAAGCGGCAAGTTTCCATCAGCCGCCGCGTTGGCTGACAATCTCGGCAACCCCACGACTACAATCATAGGTTCGGCTTTGCTTGGATGGGACGGCACGTACTGGAGGAGGGTTGCCACCGATACGTCTTCAAGGCTTAGAGCCGTCGTCGAATCGGTTGCAAACCCGCCAAACTTGGACGTGGCGTTATCCACTAGGGCGAGCGAGTCAACGCTTTCAAGCATATACGGTAGGCTTGACGTAGCACTATCCACAAGGCTTGCAGACTCGAAGATTCCGAACGTGCTTGGGCAGGTTTCAACTGACGTCGTCGGCTCAACCATGTACGCACTAGCCGTGCTTGACAAGTCGACGCCATCCAGAATGCCCTACATGGTCGACAACATATCGGTTGGAACGACCTCCTCCAGCACATCCATAGCCGCTCCAGGCGGAAAAATAGTGAAGATTACGAACAAGGGAGACGTGGACGTCCTCATCGGGATAAACGCAGACGTCCCAGCATCAAACCCGGTCGTCGTCAGAGCCAGAACATATAAGATATTCGTGCACCACTCGGTGACCTCAATATACTACAAGGTCGCGGCTGGAAGCTCGACGATAAGCATAGAGTGGTGGAACTAGCGGGGTGGTTTAGTTGGCGTACGAATACATACACCCCAGACCCGACAGACTCAAGGACAAGCCCTTCAAGGCTGATGAATTGATGAAGATGGTTGTGGACGCTGGCTTCAACCCGATAGCTTTGAGGGTTGACAACGACAGGGGAAGCGTGGTGGTCTACTTCACGGGCGAATTGGGTAAAAAGGAGAAGAAGGCTCTGGACGAGCTCATGGCGGACATATTCAAGGGGTGGTAGATAGGTGGGTGCTCCGTCATATATATGTGCCGTCTGCGGGTACACTTCAGACAGCAGGGCTGAGTTCGTCGAGCTCAGAGACCCAGTCGGGGTTAAGAGGTTGAACGAGAGGGGTAAGAGGGTTAAGCAAACACCGATTGCCGAAGGCGACTTCATCTGCAACAAGTGTTCGCTTGAGCTTTACAGACCCGCTGGACAGCCTAGAAGCATTAGGGTTGTATGCCCGAAATGTGGGGAGGCGTTTGAAGTATGGCTTTAAGACCCTTCGTTGACTTGCCTGTGGTTCAATGGTGCGAGGGCACGCCTGACACCATGTATCACGGCACAGCGGTCGCGTATGACTTAAGCCGATACATCTACTGGCTGAGAGGCTACAACTCAAACTCTTTTAGGAGATACGACGTACTTGGTGATGTACATCAATATCTTTCAGGTGCTCCTTGGGCGGCCCAGCAGGGAGCCCACCTCATATTCGACCCTTCAAGAAACTATTTCTGGGGTATTCAAGGGAATGCTGGAACGGGTTTCGCATACTATAATGGAGCCACCGACGCTTGGACGAGTGTAGCAGCTCTCCCTGTCGCCTCAAACTATGGTAGTTGGATACTTCACACCTGCTCGACGCTAAAGGCTGGTGCGGATGATGATAGAATATACTATGCGCCGGCATACGGTTCAGCGGCATTCTACTACTATTCAGTTTCAGGAAACTCCTTCACGGCTTTAACTTCAGCTCCAGCAACATTGAGCAATGGCAGTATTGGGATTTGGCCGTACAACTACGACGCAGACAAAATATACGTGATTAGGGGCGGCGGCACGACCACGATATACGTTTACAGTATAAGTGGAAACAGTTGGAGTACTTTAACTTATTATCCAGCGGTCTTCGGCTTCTCAACTGGAACACATGCCGTATATGACCCAGATACCAATAGAATATACATCTCATTGAATGAGGGCTACAGATACATATACTACCTAGATTTAGCTACAAATAGGCTTGAATGCTTCGCAAAAGTTCCATTGCCATACTATCGTGAAGCTAGGAGGCTTGAACTGGTAAAGTATGGGAATAAGAAGTTTCTATACATATTCAGAGGATATGAGGGTTCACCATTCGCAGTTTGGAGGATACCAATATACTTCTAGGGGGTGAAGGTTATGAGTTTAATTGAACTTCTAAACCCAGATTTCATGAAGGAGCTTCTTGAAAGCTTCGAGACAATAGCAAACGCCCTTCAAAACATAGCTAGAGCTGGATTCGACGACAGCTCTAGGCTTAGAGTTAGAGCCGAATTCTTGGACGACGGATATATTAGGGTTAGAGACACTTCAGCCTCAATAGACATACTTGAAATGCTCAAAGAGTTCTCGTGGACATTCTACAATTTGGCTGAATCAAATAAACTTCTAAGCGATTTAACTGGAGCGTTATCATCCGTTGGCGCAGACAAGCTTAGAACATCAGTGGTTGACGTTCTGCCGGAAAGCCCGTTCAACCTAACTAAAATCGGAGGAACAGCTTTAACCGGCAGAGACTGGTCAGCTGATTTTGCAAAGCTCCAAAACCTAGATGTCTTGTTGAGCACTAGGGCAAGCGAGTCCACGCTTTCTGGAATTAAATCGCAAACCGACAAGCTGACCTTCGACGCCAGTAATTATCTGCAGGTGAACGTCAAAGCCACAGTAAACCCATCAAACCTCGATGTTGCACTTTCAACAAGAGCCAGCGAATCCACTCTGTCAGGTCTAAGCGGTAAATTCCCGTCAGCGATAGCTCTAGCCGACAACCTAGCCAACCCAACCACAACAATCATCGGTGCCGCTAACCTAGGATTTGACGGAACATACTGGAGGAGAATCGCAACAGATACATCTGGCAGGATGAAAGTCGCCCTTGACTCAATACCAAACCCGTCAAATCTTGACGTAGCCCTTTCAACACGAGCGTCTGAAGCAACGTTATCAGCCATAAAGAATGCACTAGCCTCCGTTGGTACGGATAAAATAAGGGCTTCAATCGTGGACTCACTACCGGCGGGCACAAACAAGATAGGAAGTGTTGACGTGGCTTCAATTCCAAACCCAAGCAACTTGGACGTGGCTTTATCGACAAGGGCATCTGAGTCCACTCTAAGTGGCTTAAGCGGGAAATTCCCATCCGCTGTGGCATTGGGTGACTCACTGTCCAATCCTACGACAACAATCGTAGGCGACGCGTTGTTGGGCTTCGATGGAACATACTGGAGGAGGGTTAGAGTGGACACGTCCGGTAGGTTGGCAATCCAGAATGAACCTAATCTCGACGTGGCTTTGAGTACAAGAGCTTCAGAATCGACCTTAAGCTCGTTCGTGGGAACGCCAGACTCAAGCCCACCACCTAAAGGTGTCATGTTGCTCGGATACGACGGCACATATGCTAGGAGAATAAAAACGGACGGTGCGGGCGAGCTTCAGGTTGACGTTCTGACAGTTCCAAATCCGCCCAACTTAGACGTTTCTCTATCGTCAAGGCTCTCCGAGGACACCTTTAAAGAGAGAACGTTAGGCGTGTTCGGGCAAGACAGGTTCAGGTATTACCCCGTGCATAGGGTTGCGTCTTCACTACCGGATGCCGTATCTGTGACGGAAACCAGTTGGACTTCAAAGGGCACAGTTGGCTGGGCGATGAGATTTCATCACATAGACGTTACGTGGAATTTCGTCGTGATAAACGCGTGGGTTGCCGCCGGCTCGACAATGCACGTTAGAGTCATAAACGAGGTGACCGGGAGAGTCGTCTGGGAGGCTACGATAACAAGCACAGACCCAAACAATTGGCTCGGTGCGTTCGACGTATATTGTAAGTGGTGGAACATATGGGGTGTGAGCTACCGAGTTGAGGCTTATGTAGAAGCCGCTGGGCAAACGGGCTATCTGAAGAACTTTGCGATAGACGTTCACGGAATTCCAAACATGCCGAGAGTCGACTCCGAAGGCTACCTCCTAATCAAGAGCGTGTAGCCCAATAGGGCTGTACCTCTTGGGGGAGCGAGGGTAGCCTCGGACTGGCTTCCAATGACGGACAACGCGTTCAGTCTAGGTCGCGAAACGAGGAAGTGGCTCGACCTATGGCTGAGCAGAAACGCATACATAGCGGGAAACGTCGGCATCGGGACGACCTCTCCCGCTGAGAAGCTTCACGTGATTGGAAACGTGAGAATAGACGACGCATACAAGCTGTTATGGAGTGACACGAATTTGTATAGGGGAGCCGCAGACGTTCTTAAAACCGATGATTCATTCGACGCCTTAGCCCTCAGAATCGGCGGCACTCAAGTAATAGATTCAAGTAGGAACATCCAGAATATTGTTAATGCAACTCTTTCGGGGAAGCTCAACAGCTTGAAGCTTGCTTTAGAGACAGGTGGTGTCGTAGGCTACTGGTATGATTTAAGGGCTGAAAGTAGGAATCTCGCTAAAGGCAGATTAATTGAGGTGTCAAAGCATCCTGTAGTTGACTTTGCAGACTATAATCCTCAAGGACAAGCGGACTATTTTGGTTGCAGGATAGTTGGGTACATTTGTCCAGCTTATTCAGAAGCGTACACGTTGTATGTTACAAGCGATGATGGAGTTAGGTTATGGTTCAACGGACAGCTTGTAATAGACGCTTGGAGAGACCAAGCGCCTACCACGTACACTTATACAACGCCAACACTCACAGCTGGAGTATGGTATCCAATAGTTATCGAGCACTACGAACACGCTGGAGGAGAAAGGCTTCTACTTGAATGGTCAAGTGCAAGTCAAGCGAGACAAACAATACCATCCGATAGGCTAGCATACTCAAGCTTAGACTACGTGGCTTCCCCTAAAGTTCTTTGGGGAGACACAGGTATAGTAGCTGGCAAAATATTATTTGGAGATTACCCGTCAGGCACTTCTTTCGACGTCAACCTCTACCGTTCAGCCGCAGACGTATTGAAAACCGACGACAACTTCGACGCCTTAGCCCTCAGAATCGGCGGCACCGAAGTCATCACAAGCGGTAGAATACTTTATAACGTGACGCCCAGACTATCCTCTATACAGAACACGGCTGGTCAAACCGTCTTAGAGTTTGGGTGATGGACGTGCGGTTTAAACGTAAGCCGAGGCTGAAGATAGAAGGAGACCCATACGTAAACATTCCATCAGGCGTGGAGCTTAGACTGGCTGGAAGCCCCGGCAGTGCGGGTCAGGTTTTGACAAGCCAAGGCTCAGGGGCAAACCCGACCTGGAGCGTTGTGACGAGGAGCATGCTCGAATACCCGACGGTTGACGTAAACTTCGCCTACTTAGCTTCGCTGAACAAGCTCACCTTCATCTCATTCACGCAATATACGCATTTAATCGTGACGGCGGACAGCTTCACGGATAAAGCGGCTGAAGCCCTCTGCGCATATGGACAAGTGTTTTACCACGCGTGTGGAAGGGTTGTAGATGCGGACAACTACTACTACACGAACACAAGCACAGCCGTCACAACGGGGGATTTCAACTTAGGAAAATGCGTTTCAGGTACTTTTACAACCCTAGCGACAGAGGCTGTAGACCTCACTAGTGGAAAATGGGCTCTCATAATGCTATCGATTTCAGGAAGCACTTTGAAAGCATATAGAGAGAGTGCCTTAAGGCTCACAGCTACCGACACAAGTTTAACATCAGGAAAATTCGGTGCATGGTTTCATGTGAATTACTTCACAACAAACCCGTTGTATATGTTCTTGAGAGCACCTTCGAGCCCAAGCCTAAAACCCGTGGCATACTTTGAAGTACCCATAGTAGGCTCTGGGGCATCAGATGACCCGTTCAGAGCCCAAATGCCTGAGTCTATAGTTGAAGACCCCGTTCTCGGAAAACGCAACCTGCTAGCCCTAACACACTCAGCGCTCATTCCAACAGACTCCGCCACCGGGAAACCCATATACGGAACAGCCATAGTTAGAATATTCGACCAGCCGGACAGAGACCTAGCATTATACCCGATAGACAAGTGCATCGAAGCCCTAAAGGCTATGAGGGGCGTGAGGAGGCTCACACGGGAAGAAGCCATAAGCATGGCTAAGAAGATGGACGACAATCTGCATGATGCAGATTTGACGCCTCTATCAAGAGATAAAGTTAAGGAGTACATAGACTGGAGGGAGAAAGTGCTAGATGTTAAGAGAGAGTTTATAGATGACAAGCTTATGGAGAGGTACGTGGAAGAGGACAAGGGGTGGTAGATATGCTGGACTTCATATTCAAATGGTTTAAGCCGAAGCCCAAGCTCACACTGCCGGAGGGCTACAGGTATATTCCGGCGGAGGAGTTCGTCAGGCGGATAAGCCCGAAGGTTTCAATCGACGGTAGAACGCTCACATACGTGGACGCCGAGCCGATATTCCTCGACTGGACCGACATTATAACCAAGCTCGCCCAACTGGTTGAAAACGTAGACCCTTCAAGGTGCTTCTTCGGAGACCTCACCAAGATAGCCTACACGCTCTACGACTACGAGACCACGCTTGAAAGGTTCAAGATATACGACGCGAAAACTGGGCAGTATGAAAACATATGGGAGGTAGCCTATTCGGAGCCTACGTTCGACTGCGAGGATTACAGCCTCATGGCTTTAGCCGCCCTCCACCAGCCCTACACGATAGCGATTCCGGCGTTCGCAATACTCTGGGTGATACACCCGACATACGGATTGGCACACGCGTTAAACTTCTGCATAGACTCAACCGGGACACCGTATTTGTATGAACCTCAGCTTCATAGTTTTTACTCAAACCCGGCGGTGCGTTGGAAGTTCTACATGATGCTCATATGAGAGCTTTATCGTTTAAATAGCCCCATTTTTTATTTTAACCCGATGAGTGTGGAGGTTAAAAGGGTTAGATGCGACCTTTGCGGTAGGGAGGACGAAGGCTTGGAATTCACAAAGAGGCTGTTGATATTTAAGACGCGGTTTAAAGTATGCGAGGGTTGCGTCAGCAGGCTTTTCAGAAAATTTAAAAAGTCAGAATAGTTTCACAGGTAGAACGTGGCGATTGCGGGGTATTCAATCGCCATATACCAAGGCGGTGGTTTAAGCGGTACACCGTTCACGTATATCGAGTTAGCCCTATACATGTAGCCCGAAATCCCCCTGGCTATCGTCACCTCGACGACAGGATTTCCATGCGTCGTCGTATAGTCTAGCTTGAACTCCTGAGCACCAGCCATGCTTAAAATCACATACCCGTTCGTCCTAGCGCTGGTTGTACATGTGAACGGGTTTGGAACGTATTCGAAGTCGACGACAAATATCCTCTCGCATCCGTCTGTAAGCTTGTTGAGGCATGGCCCATATCTAGGTGGAGGCTTGACCGCCAATCCAGCCGCAACGGCCTGCTCTATGGTTTCAGGTGGAACAGTCGGGGTTATAGCTGTTGGAGGTGCGGGTTGAGGCGGCGGTGGGGGTGGTGGAGGCGGGTAGCCGGTGCAGGCTGTTGCTTTACTCCACTCACCGTCGACGGGGCTTAGGAAGAAGTAGAACTCGAGGTTTCCCTTCCAAGCCGGGGTCGCGGGTGTGCGGTAGGTCTGAGGTATGAATGCGACTTTCCTTGAGAGAACCCTCATGCCCAATGGAGTCCTAGCCATAAGATAGCACGAGCCAACCCTCTTCCTCCTCGGGATTAGCTCTATCCTCCTCCCATCGTCCATCCAGCTAACCTTTTCTATCAAGCCCACGTCTCCAGGTTTGAAGGCTAAATAGTGCGTGGTCTTCGACTTGAGGATTAGCACGTCCCCAAGCCTTGTAAACGTTGAAACATACAGCACGTCTCTAAACTCCCTGCCTAGGGCGATTGATAAGTCCTTCAGGACTATTCCATCGAGGGGGAAGCCCTCGGAAACGTGACCCGTAAACTCTACAGCGTATTCGCCTTTTGGAGGTCCAAACCCGCTTGAGGGCTTAACCTTAAAACTGTCGACGATGACGTAATCTATAGGGTTGACTATTTTAATATAAGGCCTCAGCGGTTCAGTTGTCATATCGAATCTTCTGCTATAGTAGTCTGACGTCCGATATGGTGAAGCCCGGCTCTGGAACGTTCACAGCTGAAACCTCTATGTATCCCGACGATGGCAGTCTTCTAACGGTCGCCCTGACGTTGTAGCTCACTGAGCCTTCAAGCGTCACCGTCTTGGAGTCTATTGGAGTCCTGTCGGCGTCCCAAACGCTCACCCTAAGGGTCTTCGGGGAGGTGTCAGCGACGTCAACGGTGAACGTTAAAACGGAAAGCGGTCTCGGAAGCATCCTTGAAAACGAAAACACTGAACTCATTGGAAACTTCACCTCGGGCGAGTCTGTTGGAAACGTTGGAACCTGCCACGACTCCTTGAACGGTATCTTCGGAGGGTCGCTGTAGACAGCCAGCAGTGCACCCAGATTACTGGTGCTTGGAAACGTTAAAACGCCTCCGACGAGGTAGTGGAGCTGGTCCCATCCGTCACCTCCAGGCCCACTCCACCTCCCGTAGGAGTTGAGTATTCCAATCGTCTTGGAGGAGCCTGTGGTCAGGTCTGTAAACGTCACAATCCCCGATAGAACCTTCACGTTCGGCTGCCAGATGCTGTACTGGATTTTATTCTTAGTGTCGACCACGTACCTGCCCGGGTATATCGCCCCACATCCGCTCGCACCGACAACACCATACTTCACCTGCTCGAAAAGCCATATGTCTAAAGCGTGGAAGAACCTATACATCTCATGTGGAGCGGCTATTTCATAGACATCCTTGTTCTTCTCCTCCGAGAACGCTCTAAGGTCTTTCAACGGTGATGGAAGCTGGAGCTGAGGCCTCTCGACACCTTTAACCTCGACATCGACTATGTTTCTCAGAAACCTGAGCAAACACGCTCACCCGAGTAAAATAATTCAAATCGATTTAAAAAGTTTTATGAACGGCCAGCCAGTAAGATTTAAAAGCTGTAAAAACTTACTAGCTATAGACCTATATGACAAAGCCCCAGTCCGCCCTAATATACGCCATCCCGATTGCGATTGAGCTTTTGGGAATATTTATGATAGCGGTTGGAGTCGCAGTTGAAATCTCAACAGGAGCGGATATTGGGCACAATATCATAACATTGGGGAGCGCCATCGTCTCAACGGGCTCCATAATATTTGCGAAAATCTATAAACCTCGGCAAAAGTCCAACCGTGAAGGTAAATGAGCGAAATAATTATTCCGGCCGAGTGGCTTCCGGTTCCAACAAACCTGTTTGAGTTTACTTGGGCGGCTATAGGATTCCTAGCAGCTAGAAGCCTCAGCAAAAGACTTGACGAAGACATACTCCAAGAACTCGAAGGGTTGAAGGAGAAGCATCCAAGACTCTACAAGCTCAGGTGGTTCATAGAGAGGCTTCTACACTTTGTCCATCACTGGTGGATTGGACTTCTACTAATTTTATACACTCCTAGAACCTGCCCACTGTTCTGGATAGGCTATGGGTTTGTGGTCGAGGATGGAGGCTACCATCTGAGGGAGTTTCTAAAAACCGTGAAGAGGGTCAAGCCTGAAGGTAAAGGTTGAATGGCTATTCTGCTCTTCCACCGAAGACCCTACGCCTCACAAGGCGAACCACATCATGCCATAAGCCTATGACGGGGTGCTCCTCACCTTTAGCTGGCAGTGGCCCGGGTGTTCTAGCTCTAATGTTTTCCCTGACGACGTTTATGATTGGAAAGCTCCAAACTCTTCCTCCACGGATACTCATTGAAACCACCTATTTATATTTATAAGCTGGCTTAAAGAATCTGCTCACACGGAGCTCAACTATTAACGCTCACCTAGGAAACTCTATAAGCTCCCAATGGAAGATAAAATATCTTGGGTCATCAGTCGTTATTGTAACCCAATCCGGAGGTGTCAATGGACTATAATCCTCAGGTATGGGAGTTACATGTATTCTCAGGTTGGTCCATAGCGCTGCCCTCGGAGTTATATGCATTATTATTTCCTTTACTTCTGAGAAGTCAGCTACCTTCCGTTTTTAATCGTCCCGTAAAATACATCTTCCCGTCGTCGTCTTATACTCAATAAATGAAGCTTCACCGCTTTGAGCGGGTGTCCCCATAGGCTAGACCTCAATATCTTAAACTTAGAGTAGAAAATAAATTTTTATTCTGCTTATGGAGGAATGGATTTAAAGACACTTCGAAACGAGTCTATAGGTTTTGAGGCGATTACACCTTTCCGACTTCGCCTCACTCCTAGAGGTCTGACGCATTCTCCACATAAATCAAACAAAGCGTTACCCATATATATGGACCTGACCTCCTCAAACCCCATCAAGACACCACAACGAAAACAAAACACCGGAACCTTTCGAACGCCCATCGCTTTAATAAAATCAAACAAAACTTGTATTTAATTTTTAAAAAAATTATGAAATTTCTTCTAAAGAAAAAGATTTTTTTCTTTAAAACTTTTCTATTCTAAAAGTTTTTTAGGACGTTTTCATTTTAAAAACGTTTGATGAAACGTCCAGGTGAGAAGGGGTATAAGGCTATTTCCGCTACGGAAGAGGTGGTATCGTTCTGTGGGTGGGATTATTTGCTGAGTCTTGTGGAGAACTGTTGTAATCTTTTTGAGAAAGCGTTAATCTCGTGTATATTTGAGACGGGTGGTAGGATTTCTGAGGTGATTCAGCTTAGAAAGTCCAACTTCGACTTTAAAACACACCCTGAGGTTATAATTGTGAGAAATATGCCTCTGGTTAAACGGTGGACGAGGGATAGGGAGACAGGAAGAACAGTCCACCTTTCGGACTTTAGGACGTTTCCAATTCCAAGGAAGGAAAAGCTCGCCGGGTTTGTCGAGGAGTGGGTTTCAACGTGTCCATATGATAGGGTCTTCGGGATAAGTAGAAGTAAGGCGTTTCTAATAGTCCGTGGAGTCGGGGAAAGGGTTGGAGGATATATTCCCGGAACGATGAAAAAAGACAAGACGCGTCCGCTGTATAGCGCCGAGCTGACCCCACATATTTTAAGGGCTGAAAGGGCGTCTCAGCTCGCCGAAGACTACGGGTTTGACGTATTCCTGCTCAACAAGTTCTTTGGGTGGAAGCCTAAAGTCGTCAGCATGGCTGAGAGATATGCGGGTATGGGATGGATAGGTCTGGCCCGTGAAATGGGGGTGGACGTTTGACTGAAAAACCTCCAAGGCTTAGAGGCTGGTCGTCTCCATTCACAACACCGACGTCGCTGTTTATAAGGGATTATTTACTGAAGCATGGTGAGGGATATGTCCAGGAAATCTGGAGGGAGCTTAAAAAGGCGAGGGGTGGACTTCACGTGGGCTCCTACGAGAACTTTAAAACAAACTACATATACGTTCTTAAGAAGCTTGGACTGATTGAAGAGGTTCGGAGGGAACCTGTTCCAGGACAGCCTAAATGGTATATGAGAAGATACTATCGTATTGTTCCGGGTAAGGAGTCGGCTGAGGAGTGGGTTAATCCACAGAAGGTATGGAAGCTAAAACAATATGGATATTATAAGAGGTCTAGGAGTCAAAAGGCTCGTTGACAATCCGATATATTAAAGACGCCTTCTTTTCACCTATCCCCTTAACCTCCATCAGCTCGTCGACCGTGGCGTTTATAACCCCTTTTACGGTCTTGAAGTGTTTTAAGAGTTCGACCGCCTGCTTCGCCCCTATCTGAGGCAGCGCTTCTATAATCCTCCTCTTCATCTCGTCAGGCGTTTCAGCGGGAGGTTTAAAGCTCACCTGGTGAATCTTCTCCTTTCCCTCTTCAGCCGCTTTTCTCGCGAGTTGGAATAGAAAGTCCACCGTCCACTTCCAATTTGGAGTATAATATATCGGTATTCTCCACCCGAAGATTAACGCGAGCTGAACACTGTGATAGGATAAAACATTCCAATCGGTGTATTTTCTAAAGGCGGTGGGATATCCTTCAATGAGGACGAGGGGTTCCACTTCTTCCGCTGATTTAAGCTTTTTAGCCTGTTCCCAAAGCCTCCCCGTCTTTACTGAAGACAACAAGTCGAGGGGTGTTTTCCTCTCCACGAGGAATTTACCTTGGACGTAGTAGTCGCCGCCTTCAAGCTCTTCGACCCATATTTTCACGCCACGGTCTTTTAACGCTTCGGCTATTTTTCCCTGTTTGGAATATTCTCTCGAATCGACGACTATCTTCAAGTCCAATCTTCCAGGCTCCTCGTAAACGGGTCTATCTTCTCACCGAGGACCCTTTCGACGACGTTTAAAACCCTCTCCCAATAATATGAATAGCCCTTGAAGGTTATCCTCGGAAACGGCTCGTTTTCCAAGACAGGGGCCCCTACGACTCCATCCTCACCCACGTCGACTATCACGTATTCGATGGCGTCTCCAGGTCGGAAGATTCCACGTTTAGCGAGCTCCCTGGCGATTTTCACGTGAACGTCCTCCGACTTATATTTATCCAGTTCCCTACGGGTACCCTTTTCGATGACCAATTTATTGTCGAGTTTTCCACTGAACAGCATGGTATGGATTTCCCTCAATACCTCCTTCGTCTTCTTCCTGATTTCCTCCCTCGTCTGCGAGTTAAATATTATGTCGAATATCTGGTTTTGGACGTCCTTCACAATCTGTGGAACGTCCAACCTGATTATATCGAACCCCACGATGTTCCTCTTCAACGGAATCCCCTTTAAAGACTCGTCTCTAACACGCCAATCATCCAGCACTGAAATGTCGGCCGTAAAATCGTAAATCTCCCCCACGTATCTTTTCTTCACCCCGCTGAAAAATATCTTCTGGTAAACGTTGTCAACCTTTACCTCTTCACAGTAGTATTCAGGTGGAACGTTAAACCTCTTTATAACCCTATGTTTTAGCTCGTCGTTTATAATCCATAGAAGCGTCTTCTCCTTCTCCTTAAACTTATAGACGTCAAACCCCTCCTTCCTCGCAAACACCCCATCAGTGTCCGCATAGAGTATTTCAAACCCGTGCTCGATGAGGATATCCATCAAGGTTTTAAGGAGTTCTCTGCCGGTTAGTGTTATGCTTTCGGCGACATCTCTATCGTAGAATCTAAACCCATAGGCGCCTATAACTCCTGACGTGGCGTTTAGTAGTATTTTAAGCTCGAATTGTTTAATGTTGTAGATTCTATGCCTCGGGTCCGATGGAGGTATCTGCTTTAACAATTCACGGTAATAAATCCTTAGGTCGTTGAGCTCCTCGAGGAATTCGGCGATTATCGACCTCGGTTTCTTCACAAACCTCGCGTTTGGATTGCCTGAAAGTATCTCCCCTTTTTCACTCAACGTTTCAACCCCTATGTTAAAGGTCATCATCGTCCTCGGGTATAGTGAGCTGAAGTCGAAGTCGATGACGTCGTGGAAGAGTCCAGGCTTCGGGTCTATTACAAGACCTCCCGTGTAAGGTTCCTCGGGTAGACGCTTCTTCTCCTCACCCCTCACGTAGGTTCCAAATTTATAGGCCATTCCATATTTGTTCTGGTAGACCACTCGTGGCGTCCTCATCAGCGACCTTCTTAGAAGTAGTCCGTCGACTATTCTACTATTGAACAGCGCGTCCTGATAGAGACAGTGGCTTAAATACGCCATCTCGATCGCGATGTCCAGACATCCAAGCTTGTCGTTCAGCATTTTCAGAAGCATGGCGTCCCATAGATTGTACTCCCTCAACGCGCCTCTATCCTCCTGAAACATCTTCCATATTCCCTCGGCGCCTTTGTATTTGTATAGGTTGAGCTTCTTCCTCTCTCCAAGCTCCTTCTCGGCCACCTTGTCGAGCTTTAGGCTCACATGGCCTCCACCCCACGACTTATTGTATAGAAGCATCATGTCCTGCCAATTTGTAATTTTCATGTTTAGTGGAATCCCAAGGACTTTTGCTCGAGCCTCGAGAAATGGGTTGTCCCATCTTAGGTTGTTGTATCCCACTAGGAGGTCATAATATTCCATAAGTTTCTTGAACTCGTGGAAAATCTCGACCTCGTCATCATAGCAGATAAAATATTCCCTACCGTCGCTTCCAACACCCGCGATGCTTAGAATCCTCTGGTCGGGTGGCTTCCCCTCCTCGGGTATCCATATTCCTTTCCGCGAGTCGGCCTCGACGTCGAAATATAGGACTTTTGGTTTTCTTGAGACCCTTATTCCCGAGTCAATCATCCACCTACGGACGAATGTGACATCAGCCTCATAGGTGGGTATTCCCTCTTTTTTCAGCTTTTCCCTTAACGTTTTCACCTGGTTTGGAAAATCAACCTCGACCTTTAGACAGGGCTCGCCTCTCGTTGTAACGTAGTCTCCCTTTGAAACGTATGCGTCGTTGAGAAGTTTACACGCCTTATCGTAATCCTTAGCCCTTATGAAAAAATAGGGGTGGATTCTGGGGTCCACGTACCTCCATTCACCGCTGTCCATCTTCGCCTTTATCATGAGCTTTCCGTTAACCTTCACCCAGAACGCGTTTACAAGGGACAGTTTAACCCACCTCGTAGTGTAGGCTTCCCACAACCCATATTATTTCTCCCTCGCCGAAGAAGTTATATGTTTTCCTCGCGATTACTGAAAAATCGGCCGGAAGCTGTTCAATATTTTCGCTTCTAAAATACGTAATCACAATTGGCTTGTTCCGTAGAAGTATTTGGACAGCTATCGGACATGGAGGAAGGTCTCCATGGAAATTCACATTAGGGGTTCCAATAGCGTACCTCGCCGTGTTATCCTTAAGGACGATTTTTAGCGCCTCGTCGAACGAGGTTTCGAGTTCGAGGTTTTCGGGACGTTCCTTGTAGAATTCCGGAGGCGTCTTAACTGGAATCTTCAACATCACGCCTATGAACTCCTTCGTAAGTTTACCCGTACGTTTGTTAAACGCCCACATTCCGCTTTTCCATAACTCTTCCTTTAGCTCTCGATATGCCTCAGCTATTGTCTGAAACTCTCGATACATTTGGCAATTCCCTCCATAAACTTCACCCTAGGACACCAGCCGAGCTCATCCATGATTTTCTTACTGGAGACCAGATGAGAACCCATATAGTCTGCCTCGGGACGCCATACTATCTTTGTAAGCCCAAATCCGGCCTTCGTAAGCTCCTCACCCACGATTAACGCGACCTCCTCCAGCGGCATATATTCGCAACTCGAGACGTTGTATGTTCCCTTTATATTTGACGTTAGGACTCTTACGAGGAGGTCGATTAGGTCTGAAATGTAGAGGTAGCTTCTAATCGATTTAGGCGACGCCAGTATTACGGCAGGATATCCACTTATCGAGCTCCTTATAATCTTCATCGGTATGCTGCAGTGGTCTCCATCGGGTCCATATATATGGCTAAATCTTAGAATCAACACGTTATTACCGTAAACGTTCACCACGACCTCTTCACCCATATACTTTGTAAGGTTGTATATCGTCGTGGGTCCTATGGGTGAGGATTCAGTTATCACGTCGCTCGTCGGCTTATAGATGGACGTCGAGCTTGCGTAGATAAAGTCAGCCCCTACCTGTTTCGAGTATTTCGCCACGTTATATGTTCCCTTAACGTTTACGTCGATGCTGTACCAGTCGGCCTCGTCCGCCCATGGTGTGCTCACTATCGCGGCGAGATGGACGACCTTATCCGGCGACGCTTCCTCTATTTCCCTTTTAACCGCATACGCGTCGGTTATATCTACCTTTGATTTATACACCTGGAATCCTTCCTGCTCAAGCCTCCTCGTGAGATGCCGCCCTATAAATCCCGTGGCTCCTGTCACGTAGACCTTCAAATTCTAAACACCTCCCTGATTTTCTCAAATATCGCCTGTGGAGTTATGTTCGTGTTGTCTATCTTCATCCACGGGAGTATTGAAAAATTATCCACGTAGTCCTCCATCATGTCCTGAAGAAGCTCAAGGTCTGACGCTGTGAGTTCGACCACATGTCTTCCCGTTTTAAACCTCTCATATAGGACGTCCGGTGAACACTTTAGAAATACTGGACAGACATCGAACGCCGACTGTAGGGCTTCCTCGAGGCTTGCTATATAGCTCGGGTCAAGTCCCCTCTTGTAGAACCTCCCATACGCGTAGATGCTCGGGGTGAATCTTTCGAGGACGAAGTGGTTTCCATTGTAGTTGGAAATCAGTATTCTCACGCTGGATTTTCCGACCCCGTCCACCCCTTCCAAAATTATGGCCTTCGGAATCACCCATATATCACCTCCATAAGCTTAACCGAGTAATCTAAAACGTCACCATTACGTACGGCCGATATTGGATGTTTAAGGAAAAACGTGGGAATACCTGGAAACCTGTTATAAATTCCGTCCCGGGCGACGGAGCCCAGGACGATTATTCTAACGGGTGAGATTATTTCAACCTCCTTCTGAAGCCATCTAAAACAAGCGTTCACCTCAGAACGGGTAGGCGAACGGTTACCAGGGGTCGAACATTTCACTATGTTTGTAACATACACCATGTCAAGAACCTCGCGGAGCGTGGAAATTTTACTTGATGGAAGGTTTTTCATAAGTTTGTCCAAACCTCCCCAAACGTGTGGAAGACCATCCCTGAAAACGCTTGGGTTCTGGCTTACTATTAGAATGGGTTTCTTCCCAAATTTAATTCTAGGTCTATACTGATTTACCTCGAGCTTGGATAGGCCACAGCCTTCACACTTCTGGATTTGTTCGTAAAGCTTGATTAACCTATTCTCTATTATGGAGGCGTCCTCAACGGCGTCTATCAGCTTTTTCTGCGGCATCTAATCACCCTCGAAAAACATCATATCCTGCCTCAACGCCTCCTCGACGATTTTATCCCACTCGTCCGGCTTGGGGATTTTAATTCCAAGGTCTCTCTCAATTTCCTCAGGATTCGCCGCCGCCTGATTTGGAAACGTCGCGTAAACCTCCTTCACCGGCCATCTCCCACATGGTTTGAACAACGCTCCAAAATATATTGAGAGTGAATATACGTCACAATAGATGCATTTTCTCACCCAGTCGCAGACGGGTCTACAGTACGCCGCTAATAGTGGAAACCTCTTCTTTAGCTCCTCCCTCATAAGCCAGACGGTTGCGCAGGTGTCGAACTGTTCATGGAAGGCTAGTCTTTGGGAGCATACTTCCTTAAATGCTCTATAGTTCATCGTCCAGGTGAACATCCAACACGTTCCCATGGGTAGTATAAACCTCGCTGACTGCCAGTTTGACTGTCCTGACTTGACTATCTCCTCATACAGGTCCTTGGTCTGTTTCCACCACGACTCGACCTTATCTTTCCAAGGGAGCAGGTCAGATGGGATTCTTAACGAAGCGTCAAGCCACGAATTATCCCTCATTCCAACACTTCCAATCCCCGAGTTTCTATGTCTCGCGAGCTGGTCGTACGCGCTTCTTGAAAGCCCCTCAATCTTCCAGGTAAACGACGGGGCTTCGAGGCACTGAGGAAGCGTCTTTCCCTCCAACGCCGCCAAAACCACTTTAACCCTTCCCTCAACGGGGGTTTTCTCCCACTTATCCCACCATTCTCCTTTCCACGTGCTCGAGACGACCTCGTAAATCGCGCGATACGGGTTTCTCGGGTAGTCAACGAGTTTCACCCTGATGCCTCTAACTCCAATGTAGATTTCGTCCTTCCTCTCAGGTTGCTCGTCCGGAAGTGTCCCCATTATTCTTCTTATAAGGTCTATTTTCTCAGATTCCATTCAACACCTCCTCCAACTTGTGAATGACATTTTTATATGTAAACGCGTATTTTTCATTATAAGGCTTATAATATAAATACGCTTTAATCCCATAACTTGACGCGTCCTCAACATAATACGGTTCATCATCGACGAAGAAAAGCACGTTTTTAAAGTCTTTAATCATTCTGAGTCCTTTCTCACGGTCTTCCATTAATACATCGAAGGGAACTCCAGCCGTCACAAGCTTATTTATAATTTCATAGTAGAACTTCTTATATTCGGAGATGGGTCTCGCGGTGAGTAGTACGATGGAGATGTCCTTCTTCTTTATCTCCGAAAGCACCTTTACGGCCTCATCTGTAAACTCAACCCTGTCCGAATAATTCTCGTAGAAGTCGTGCTTTAGCTGGACGTACCTCTCATATCTTATGAGTTTGGGTAGTTCGAGAAACTGGTCTATTGTAAAGTTTGAGCCCGTTTTTAAATTGACGTACGATATCCATTTTTCGGCGAAGTCGTTTAATACTCCATCGACGTCGAAAACCACAACGGGTCTTTCTTTTAATGAAATTAGGGTCTTCTCCTGTAACAGCTTGTACTTGTTTACCAGCGTCTTCTCTTTCCACTTATTCATAAACATCTCAGGAGTTATCCCCCAAGCTAAAGCTATATTCACTACGAATTTTGTAATATCCACAAGCTCCTCGGCTATACCCGAAATCTTCGGACTTTTCTCCCTTCTTATCTTATGTGTCTTCCACGACCCTATAGACGACAGGAGTTCATCAAACTCCGAAACAATATGTAGAAGCATTTCCTTTGTAAACGCCATCTTCTGCTCTTCGTCCATCTTCTTAAAGTTGGGGAAAACCTGAAGCTGAAACTCCTCCTGGTCCTTCCACATCTCCTCAATCATAAATTCATCCCCCTCTAGTGAACAGCTTGTACATCATGTACAGCTTTTTCTGACAATATACATTTAATATCCCTTAACACATCCTGGAAGAGGTAATCGTCTATCCATTTACCGAATCTTCCCAAGAGAATTACGTTGTCAGCTGGAGGTCCAAACGTTGGGGGAAGGATTTTCCCGAACTCCTGCCATACCATCCCGTCGGGATAGGTGAGTTTCTCATCATATACGAATTCGTATACAAATCCTTCATCTGTTTTTGTAATCCTATAATAGGGATATTTCCTCTCAGGGAAATACACGTAGTCGAAGTCTCCAAACGTCTGGGCGAGGAAGAACGACTCGTCAAAACTACTAAAACAGTAACCTATGGAGATATATCTAAATGGAGGATGGAGTGAGTAGAGTTCATAAAGCCTAGGAAGTGGAATCGTCGATATGAGGACCCTAAACTTGTAATCCCCTTTTTCTCCATGTAACGTATTCCCGGATATTTTCTTTATATAATCAATAATCACCTCAACCTTTCCCGAAAGCCTATCGATGACGTCGTTAAATGAGGTCGATAACGCCTTGAATGAACCACGTCCAATACTCGACGAGGTATCGGATGTTCCTCTGGTTTTCATGTTGTACTCGGCGACTAGACGTTTTGGGATTTTCGTGTGATATTTTCCTTTATAGAAATAGCCTACCTTCACTGTCCTCTCGTCGATGGATAGCCCCAGTGAGCTTATGAATTCCTTGGTCTCGGGTGTTGAATGGATATATCTGGGTCCAAGTGGAAAACTACATGAGGACTGTCCTCCAACATTGGACGTCACGACTGGCGCATTTAGAAGATATCCAGCAGTAAGCCCGGTTATTCCCCCGCCCAATACTACGATGTCATTTGTCAATAAACACGACCTCCTTTACGTCTGACAGTTTATCGGAGTATTCCCTCTCGAGGATTATCCTCCCCACGACTTTAACCTTACCCTCCGTGGTCATGTCGATTAGCGAGATATAGGTTTTCCCTGACCTCTGTGAAAACGAGATTCTTCCCACCTTTATACGTAATTTTTCCAATTTAATCATTAGATAATTGGCAACCTCAACCTATTTAAATTTTTCTCGTGTATACGAAAAAAGATTTAAATACAGGAATGTCTTAGCCTATCCTGTGGGAAAATGGCCGAGGAATTGGAAAGGATAATGAAGGAAAGGCTGGTTAGAGGTACGAAGTTCCCTCAATTCTTCAATTTTGATAAGGAGGGAAGTAGTATTCTTGGAAAGGTAATATCATTTAGAGAGCATCCAATTAATTCGAAGACGAGGGTCGCCACGATAAGGACGTTTGATGGTAGTGAGTATTCGGTGTCCCTTGTGACGGTTCTCGAAAGACTATTTACGGAGCAGGAGGTTAAAGTCGGCGACTACGTCTACATTGTGTATGAGGGGATGGGTAAATCTAAAGCTGGACGAAGAGTGAAGCTTTTCTCCCTCGCGAAAATGTCGGCCGAAGAGGCCGAACAATATCTAAAGAAAGTTGAAACCTCAAAAAAGATGGAAACCATAGAGGTCAAGCAAGAAACCAAGGAGGAAAAGCCTGTTGAAGAGAAAAGAGAAATCCAACCAAAACCTGAAGCACAGCCACAGCCTCCACAGGTAAAACCCTCGGTCGGAATTCCACCGGAGAAGGCGAACGAGATAAAGGAGTTCTTCAGCCGCCTCTTCGAATTCTACGACGAGGGATTAACCGTTGAACAATTCAAGGAAAGGGTGAATAAGAGGTTTCCAGGCGTGAACTTCGAAGATGTGGTAAAGATTTGCGATTTTGTGACGTTTGACGAGACGTCGAAGAGGTATAAGAGAAAGGAGCAGGTTTAGATGGACGAGGAGGAGCTAAAATACTTCCTAATCGAGAAGTTCCACCAGGCGATTACCCGTGAGGCCGAAGAAGGTGAGGAGTTTCACAGTAGAGGACTTCCATCGGTTACAAGCCTATGTTACGAATGTCTTAGAAGGGCGTACTACTCGATAACATATCCGGAGGTCATAATAGACCCTGAAGGCGCCATTAGGACGTGGATTGGTAGGAAACTCCACGAGACGTCGATACTCGGGGGAATGATGGAGGTCGAATTGATATATCCTAAAGATAATGGAGTAATCGGGAGGATTGACGAATACAAAGATGGACTTTTAATCGACAAGAAGACCACACGTCATATTCCGAGGACGCCACCCGACCATCATGTTAAGCAAATAGAATATTACCGCCTATTATGTGAAAGAAATGGATTACCCGTGACCACCGCGGCAATAGTCTATATTAACGTAGATACAACTGAGGTCCAGGTTTTTCCCATAAGATTTACCAGAAGCCTTGACGAGATTGAGAAGGAGCTTTTACAGAAATACGAGGCAGTGATGAAGGCTTTAAAGACAGGAATCCTACCCCCGAGGAAGATGAGGACGTGGGACCCCGATGGAACAAAGCTCGTATGTCAATACTGCCCGTACTATGGGATGTGTATGCGTGAGGACTATGAAGACCCTCGGTGGAACCTTAGGTCGAAGACTTAGAAAAAAGCTTGGAAGGAAAAGGTATGAGGAGGTGTTAAGCCTAGCCTTGGATAAGGTTTCAAGCTTCACCGTCGAGAGGGACCCGTTGATTGTTTCCGGAATCGTCGAGGGGACATTTCACTATTCAGCGTATATCGACGAGACCGGTGAATACTGTTGTGCCTGTCAGGGACAGACCACGCATAAGACAATCTGTAAGCATATCCTCGCAATCGTCCTACATGGGTACTTAAATAATAGGCTCTCAGAATATGATGTTATAAGCCTGATAGGAGGTGAGTTGAAATGAAGAAGTATTCGTGGGGGTTAAAGGAGCTCGACGAATTAACCGGAGGATTACAGTCAATATTGATAATGATATTTGGGGAGACCGCTTCCGGTAAGACGACGCTTGCGGCATACGTTCCAATAGTTCGAATATTCACCGAATTAAGGCAGAAAATCGGTGAGATACCTGATTCGGGAAAATTCATAGTAATTGACGGGGATGGAGGCTTCGACTTCGAAAGGCTTAAACAAATCGTGGAGGCGAACAGGCTAAACTACAGTGAGGTTGAAAAACACCTGATGTATTTTGAGGTGACCGAATTCGACGAGCAACATGAACTTGTAAAGGACCTCCCGAAGAAAATCGACGAGAAGGAGATTAAACCTCTTCTTATAACCTTCGACCCGATGACGGCGATATACCGTGGAATAATATTGAGGACGGATATGAAATATAGGGCTTCCGTCATTGGAACGTATACAGGTAAGCTCGACCTTCAGCTCGCGACGTTAAGACATCTCTCAGTCGTATACGAGGTCCCCACAATAGTTACCACGTGGCCTTCATCCCCAGTCGGCGAGGCGTTTGGCGTGAAGGGTGAGTTTCCATTCATTGGTGGACGTCAATTTGGCTTCCTCCCAAAGATGATACTTAGACTTTCCATAGTTTCGGAGGGTTCACCCGAAAGAGAGGTATATCTATGGAAGGCTAAGGGACTTCCATCTGGACGAAAGGTGAAAATCAAACTATCTGACGCCGGAATCGAATCCCCATAATCTCCCCTCTTTTTTATTTAGGGATTTAACGGGAAAGATTTAAATATAATAACAGGTTACCTATAAGTAACCAGGAGGTTCTCAATGATATGAGTACCGTAATCCATGGGAAAATAACTTTTAGGAAGGGTAAAGCACACATCCCTAAAATTGTGAGGCAGGAGCTTGGCTCTGATGAAGCCGGATACATATTGGACGCGAAGACCGTTGTTCTATGTAATCCTGAGATTTCGACCGATGAACTTATAAAAAGTCTTGAACTGTTAATTGAACATCTTAAACTTAAGTCAAATAAATTCAATAGAAGGTGATGGAATGATTCAAGCAATAAGACGTCTGTTTATAGGTAGAGATGACACCTTCGCCGTTCAAAACGACGACGGGTCGTATACGAGGGTCGAAAAACCTCTTACGGATGAGATAATATTGAAGCATCTATCTGGCGAGATAACCATAGGCGTTTATCAGCTCGACCTAAACTCCAACATAAAATGGATATGTTGGGATTTCGACGAGAATAAGGCCGACGCGTTAAAGGTTTACGAGTATTTAAAAAACCACGAGAGGTATGGGAAGGCCTGTGTATTAGAAGATACGGGTGGAAGAGGAGCGCACGTGTGGCTTTTCTTCAACCCCATGATTCCCGGATACGTTGGAAAATTCATCGGGAACGAAATAGCTGAAAAATTGGGGGTAAAGTGTGAGGTTTTCCCAAAACAGGAGAAGGTAAACCTGGATGGTTTTGGGAGTCTCGTGAGGCTTCCCTTTGGAGTACATAGAAAATATGGAAGACGTAGCATCATCCTCGACCCTTCAAGTATCGATGAAGTCGAACCCGTCGCGATACCTCAGGACGTGATTATGGAGATTGAAGAACTGATAAAACATAAGGGCGAAATGGAGGAAATGAAAAAGGTTATCCCGGCCGGGTTGATACCTTGGTGGGTCGAGTGTAAAGCATTTGACAGAATAATCTATGGAAATATCGAGGAGGGAACGAGGAATGAGTGTGGGTTTTGGATTGCGAGACTTCTCAGAAATTCAGGGTTTCCAAGCTGGATGACCGAGGAGGTCTTACAATGTTGGAATAGACATCTCAAGTGTCGCTCGTTACCTGAAAGGGAAATCCATACAATAGTAAAATCAGTATATTCAAAGGGATACTCTGTCGGTAAGCTTTCGTTGAAGAAAACCCCTGAAACAAGTGTCTATTGTGAAGGATGTGTAAAACCCGTCTGTTCTGAAAAGAAGACGAGAAAAAAGAATGAGAAGAAACCCAAGCTAATTAAACCCTACGGGGTGTTATAGATGTCCGAATATAGAATATTATGGGATACGAGTTTAGCTCCAAAACCCATCCATCCAGCGATAGACCTCGTAGACGACCACCTCTATTTTGGACTCCTCCTACCTGTCGAGGGCGAGAGCGTAACCCAAGGTTTATGTTTCGTCCGAGACGATGGTGAACACTTCGTCGCGACCACGGACGAACTTGAATCGAGAAGACTCTTCCTCAAATATCCCGCGGTGATGACTCAGCTCAGGTGGAAGCTCGAAGGAATAAAGGAGTTTGTAGAAGGTACAGCTTGTACATCTTGTACATCAATTTTGGACGAAATAATAGACGTTATGAAGAAGTACATAGACCTCTCAATGGATGAGAGGGAATACGTACTCGTGGCGTTGTGGATTATAGGCACGTACCTTCAACCCGTGTGGATAAGCTATCCGTATATTGGGATAAGTGGAGCAAAACGCTGTGGAAAATCAAAATTCCTTAAATTTAATGAAATGCTCGCCTTTAACGCCATCTTCTCCACAAACATTTCAACACCTACCCTGTACAGGTTGATTCAGTCGCTTAGATGTACAATTCTCATGGATGAGGCCGAGGCGTTATCCAACGCCGAGAGGAAGACCGAGCTTAAGAACATCCTGTACAGTGGCTATAAGAAATATGGTTTTGTATATAGGACCGGGAAGGTGACTAAGGACCAGATTCCCGTACCTGAGAGGTTTGAGGTGTTTTCCCCCAAAATCTTCGTGACGTATGAAGGCCTTGAGGAAATATTGAACGATAGGAGCATAAACATCGTGATGATTAGGACTGAGAATAAGGAAATATCAGATAGAGAAATTGATGAGAACGACCCAATATGGATTGAGTTGAGACATAAGTTGTACATCTTCGCGCTTAAAAATTGGAGAGAAATCAGGGAAATATACAGGACCATGGAACCAATTCCGGAGATACATTCGCGAGACCTGGAGTTGTGGAAACCCATACTTGCTCTCGCGAAGTTTTTTGGGGATAACGTATTCGAGCAGATAAAAGGTCTCGCGTTGAAAAAGATTAAGGAGAAGGAGATGAGAGAGGAAGTCGAGACAAGGGAGGTTATACTTCTTTCCACACTCGTCGAAATGGTCCAGGAGGACGGGTTTTACGCGATTGTCGATATTAAGGAGAAAATTAAGGAATTATATGGGGAGGAGTTTTCAACCGACTGGATAGGTAAGACCCTAGCGCAGAAATTTGGGTTTCAAGAGGCGACGAGGCTCAGCCGTAAAGGAAGACCTACCGCTAGAAGGCTCACCGTTGAAAGGGTGAGGGAGCTCGCGAAGAGATACGGCGCGATTAGAGAATCGTCAGAAAAAGCTGTACATGATGTACAAGCTGTTCAAACCGGGGAGGGTGAGTATTCCGATGAAAGTCTAATTGTATACGCTCGCGACCTATGGAATAAGCTCCTCGACGAGGCGTCCATTATAAAGGCGTTGGTTACGAACCGTGGAATTTCAGAGGATAAGGCGAAGGAGATACTTGAGGTCGTGAAAAAACAATATGGGAAAGGTCTGAGAAGGTTAGACGAGGTCGTCGAAGACACGGAGAAGGAAGTAGGGGAAGAAATAGATGATGAGGGTTTTGAATAGCCTCAAAAAACGTGAGGAAACATTTATATACCTGTTATTACCTGATATTACCTGTGGTACAAGATGTCCCAATCGGATTCCCAACCAAACGTTGGGGTGGTGGAAATCCCCCAGAAGAAGTTTAAATGTCCTGTATGTGGAAAGTCGGTTCTAAACCTTCAATGGCACATCTATAAGTGGCATCCGGATAAATACGTTGAGAAGTCTCCACCACTTGAGACATATAAGACCATTGAGGAGACCAAGACCGTTAAGAGTTCAAATGGAATTGAGATACTACCTGTGAAGGCCGACGACTACATGGTTAAGAGCGTTCCGAAATACGTACCAATAGGTCCGGAGCTCCAAATATTCGAGGCCCACCTTGAAAGTGGAATCCCCATTCTTCTGGTCGGTCCAAAAGGAGAGGGGAAAACGCTCTCCTTAGCGTATTTCGCATATACAAAGAATATTCCAATAATACAGTTTGACTGTTCGGAAAACACTAAGAGGTTCGACCTGATTGGAAGGTTTATAATTCAGGGAGACCAGGTGAAATATCTCCTTGGAGCAATGCCCACGGCGATTGAAGTGGCGAATCAAAAAGGCGCGGCGATGCTCGTGTTGGAGGAGATAAACGCTTTGACTCCCCAACAGCAGAAGGTTCTAAACCAGCTCTTAGACTGGAGAAGACACGTATACATTCCCGAAATTGGAAAAACCTACCGCCTTAAGGAGGGAGTTAAGTTTCTAATCGCCGCGACGATGAATCCGTCGACGTATGGGGGAGTCTTCGAGCTCAACGAGGACCTAAAGTCGAGGTTTGCGGAATACGTGTTCTTCTATCCTTCAAAGGAGGACGAAAAGAAGATACTTAACGAGGTCACGGTAAACCTTGACGACCAGCTTAAGGAAAAGCTAATACTCCTCGCAAGTGAGACGAGAGCGGGGGTTAACCGTGGAGAGTTAAGCTACGCTTTAAGCACCCGTGACCTAGTAATGTTCGCAAACGTCTATAACTCGTATCTAAAAGTATTTGGTAATGAGACATTTGCATTAAAATATGCCTTAAAGGTCACGGTGGTAAACAGGTATACCGATAAACAGGAAATCGAGACGATAAAAGCGAGAATCGTCTCAATATTCGGCGAGGAGGTGTAAGTTAAATGGTAAACATATACAAGCCCCCATTCTATAAGACGACGGAGATTTTTGGCGAAATCGTGGGTAAGAAGCTCGAGCTTAGAATCCACGAGAACGAGGAGAGATGTTATACCGACGGTAAGAATATCGTGGTGGGTCTTAAATCTGCAGAAACACAGGATGAAATCTACGGTTTCCTGGAGCATGAGCTCGCCCATATCGTCTTCCACTCGGACGTGAGGAACCTCGAAAAGTTCATAAAAGTGTATCCTAGTGAGATGAGAGATATCGCGATGAAAGTGTTCAATATTGTCGAGGACCATAGGGTTGAATCCTGCTGGGGCAAAATATACGCGGGTTCAGCCAACAGGTTTGACAGGCTTAAACGTAAATACGTCTTAAGGACGATTCCTCAGACACTCCTCGAGGTGTTATTGGCCGTAAGGGCGGATAGGTGGGACTTAATACCCGAGGAGTATATGGATATAGCTAAGACCTTCACGGGGTATCTTAAAAAGGTCGAGGGTAGAACCGCCAAGGCCACATTCATCGTGGCGAGGAAAATTATGGAGATTATAAGCGAAACGTTGACTCAAAAGGAGTCCCAGAAGTCTCAACCTCAGAGTGAAAGTGGATTGAAAGATAAAGGCTCCGAAGATAAAGGTCCTGAGGAGGCTCTAGAAGATATGGATAAAGGGTCTCAGGAAGATGAGGGTGGTGGTAAAGATAGGAGGGAGGAAAATAAAGGTGAGGATTTCAGTGAGGTGCAAAAGAACATAATGAGGGAGGTGGAGTTAGACGCCAGATATGTTCCCCTAGACCGTACCCAATTAGATATTAAGACGAGGGAGTGTAAACTCGACGCGTCTAAAGACGAGGAGGAGATTTTACAGGAGGCGGAGGAGGAAATGAACAAGCTCATTGAAAATGTGAAGGAAAAGCTTTATCAGGAAACCCATTCACCGCCGGAGGACGCGGGAATAGTTGGTAAGATAATCACGAAGGACGTGTATGGATGGTTGAAGGCGAAGATAGAGCCGGAGATGGGGGTCGTAAGTGGGCTAAGACGGGCGTTTACAAGAATAAAGGGGAAGATGAAGGTCGTGGAGACCGAGGAGGGTGTGGAAATCGACATCGACAACTATATTCAGAGGAAGTCGAATCCAAACGTTCAGGAGATTTTCCAGGTGGAGGAGTCGTCCACAGGCTTAAACATAATCCTCCTACTCGACATTTCACGAAGCATGGGGTTGCTTAAGCTTCTCGAGGCGAAGAAAATACTTCTCACACTATACCACGCGATTCGGGGAATCTCGGGAATCAACCTTGAAATTTACGGATTTTCGGGAAGTTCATACAGCCCATATGTGACCCCTGTGGTGAAGCTCGACGTCGAAAGAATAATGACGATTATACCTTCAGAGGCATATCCTTATACTCACACCTACGACGCGGTAAAATATTGTGGAAACGTTCTTAAGAAGAAGGTGGGAAAGAAGCTTCTAATAATCCTCACTGATGGAAAGCCCGAGGCGGAGCGGTTGGGTGAGGAGCTCGCGAGGAAATATACGTCCATCGCTATAGAGAAGGTGAGACAGGAGGGAATAAAGGTCTACACTATTATGGTGAGTCCACCGACGTCTCAAACCCTTGAAATAATGCGTCGGACGTTTGGAAGGGACGACACGTGGACCGTGGTCCCGGAGTTTAAATCAGCTGGGAAAATACTGATAAACGTGGTAGCTAAACATATAATCCGCCAGATTTACTCGGGATAAGATGGTAACATTTATATACCCCTTATTACACCTTATTATCCCGGTGTTGAGATGAAGAAGGTATCCAAACCGGGTGAACTTAAACCTGTAGAAGGCAATGGCTCCGACGTAACCCCAGCCGTCGGGGTGAAGCCTGAATTAGCTGGGGACCTTCCGGGAGAATCTACCACACCTATTGAGATTAAGGTGAAATATCTGCCTAATGGAGCCTGGATTGAACTGAAAAAGTTTTCCTGTGGCTGCACTATCGCACAGATGAAGGGTCCGTTAAAGCTTGAGGGAGAACCCACGTGGGTGAGATGCGAGAGACATAAAGACGTGGAGGTGGTTGAATGCCGATAGAGCCTAAACGTGGATGTGGATATAGAAAAGTTGGAGGACTTTATCTTGTGGGTTCGGGAATCCCACTTCCATGCGACGGACTTCCGCTTGAACTAAAGAAGTGTCACGTCTGCGGGTTCAAGATACCCTTTACAAGGGGACTAATGTGGCTTAGAAAAGAATACGTCGCCTACCACTCGGCCGAAAAACATAAACAGAATGGGGGAAACTGCACCTGTCTTCCAGGCTGTCCAATATGTCATCCCGAGTCGAACGACCTTAAAGAATACGGTCTGATGTGGGTTGGGGAAAGCTTCTATCCAACGCCTGACGACTTTATAAAGGAGGCCATAACGCTTGGAGTATGTAAGAGGATTCCCGTGGTTCCCAAGAGACTTCAGGTCGGTAAGACGTGGGTCCTACTGGCCCATAGAAAAGTCCCCATATACGGCGGGAAGATAGGACCTTTAAACGTGATGCCTAAATATGTTCCAGCGGTGTTTTACGCGTTTAAACCCGTGAGGATTGAGAAACTTATTTGGAGAAGTGAGGCTACCGAAGAGGTGGTAAATAAATTGAAAGAGCAGGGTATAACCCCGGTAATTGTCCCCGACGAGGAGAAGGACCACGCTCCTAAAAGAGGTAAACGGGCTGAGTGAGGTGTGG
>Ga0207433_10002505_pt1 | contig 37301 bp, 39 predicted proteins | sample YelNatPaOPGAMG01_FD_187559 | JGI IMG/M metagenome (GOLD analysis project Ga0207433, IMG submission 187559) | Hot spring thermophilic microbial communities from Obsidian Pool, Yellowstone National Park, USA - OP-RAMG-01 (SPAdes) (version 3) | ecosystem: Environmental > Aquatic > Thermal springs...
CTTTGGTCTCTCTACAAGCATAACCGGTCATTATCCCTTGGTCTCCTGCTCCACCTTTATTTACCCCTTGAGCAATATCCGGAGATTGCGTATGGATAGTATTAATAATGGCGCAGGTTTCATTACAGAGCCCAAATTTATGCTCCGTATAACCGATATCTTTTAAGACATTACGCACCAAGTTATGGATATCCACATAACCAGAAGTGGTGATTTCTCCACCCACAATAATTAGACCCATCGTTACATAGGTTTCGCAGGCAACCCGACCTTTAGGATCCTGTTTAATTACCTCATCTAATACTGCATCGGAAATCTGATCGCATAACTTATCGGGATGACCCTCCGCTACCGATTCAGAAGTCAAGTATCTAATCATCTTGCTCCTCCTTTATCTAAAAAGAGTCTATTTGCCTCTTTAAAAAATTTATATCCACCTATATCATACCAGATGCCTTTAAAAATATAAGAGTAAATCTTCTGTTTTGAATAAAGCCATGCTATAAAATTACCCGTAGCATCGCTGAGGTTTTCTTTATCTCTTAAGTAATTATCTAAAAGAAAAAATTTCTCTTTAGGGAAATAATAAAGACACATACATATCAAATTCGAGAAAGGTTTTTTTGGTTTTTCTTTAAAATCAACTATTTTCCCTTCCCCATCTATCCTTACCACTCCGTAGTGTCTGGCTTCCGCTTTATCCTTTAATCTATATAAACCTATCACAAAGTGTCTTTTCTTTTTCTTCGTATAGGAAACAAACCCTTCTAATCCTTCATCAAAAAGGTTATCTCCTCCAATGATCAGAAGGTCATCTTTTATTCTCTTTCTTTTAATAGCGAAATTTATATCTGCCAATGCACCGAGACGCTGGGAATAACTTGAGGTGAGGTCATTGATTAGGATTAGGGGTTTATTAAATTTTCTTTCTTTTTTCCATTTCTGAAAATAAGAAAAAAATTTATTGTTGGTAATCAGATAAATTTTTTTAATCTCTTTAATCTTACTTAACTTAAAAATTATATAATCAACGATAGGTTTATCTTTTATCTTCAATAACGGTTTAGGATATTCCTTCGTCAAAGGATAGAGCCTACGGCCATAACCTGCAGCTAAGATCAACGCCTGCATCTTTATTCCTTTAACCTCTGTTTAAGAGTGGAAATCACTTTTACCGGTGTAGGGTCAATATTATAAAGTATCGCCAGATAAAAAGAAATAAAATCCGCGATGTATATTAAAGAGAATATGCGTGCCAGAAGGTATACCCCTTTTGCATTAACCTCAAAAACAGAAATTCCTTTTTCTTTTATAATCTGGGAGGTTATCTCTATCCTCTTTTTAACCTGAGGATGAATCTTATCGTCTTTTAAGAAGATTACTACCAGATGTTTAAATAATCTTTTTAGATTAAGATAGCCTTCAATCTCATTATGGTTCATCTCCGGCAAAAGATTACTTATCGCTAAGGTCTTAGCATTTTCATTAAGCTGGGCACGGAATCGTGCTGCCACGACATCGAAATATAAAGAGGGACTATACAGAATAGCTAACTTATTATATATTTTTAAAGCAAGGTACTTGGCAATATTCTCCTGCTTTGCCACTGAGGGGTTAAGATGATTTTTCTTTAAATCATCTAACACCAAGATAAGCTCTTTATATTCATCCTGGCGCTCTTTTATAATCCCTATCCTCTCTAAGATCCTTAAAGGGATAAGACTTAAATAACCTAAAGCACAGCGGGGAGGAAGACCCGAAGGGATCTGAATAAATATATCTTTATTATTAAAACATAGATCCTTGAGTTTTCCTCCGGAGGAGATAGCAATAATCGTAGCGTCTTTCTGTTTTGCCTCTGCGTAACTGGAAAGGGTCTCCTCGGTATTACCTGAATAACTACAGATAAATACCAAACTCTCTCTATCTAAAGAAGCAGGTAAATTATACTCTCTAAAAACCATAATGGGTAAATCTAACTCTTTATAGAGATAAGACCTTACCAAATCTCCACCGATCGCTGAACCGCCCATACCGCTAAAGATTACTTTATTAAATTTTCTTTTTAAATTAAATTCTATCTGATCCGCTATCCCTAAAGCCATCTGACACTGTAGGGGAAAATCTAAAAGATTTTCCAGCATATTTTCTCTATCTATCCGATGAATATTTTTTAAATTTAGGCTCATCGTCCCATAATCTCCTTAAGTTTTTCATCGCAGAGTTGTTCCACCTCTTTAGCGGTAGCCAGACTCAAAGCCTGTTTAGCAAATAGCTCCATCTCTTTTTTATTTAAGGTGCGAATTATATATTTTATTTGGGGTATCATTACTGCGGGAACACTAAACTCATCCAAACCCAAACCTAAAAGTAAAGGGACGAATTTCAATTCACCCGCCATCTCTCCGCACATCCCTACCTCTATCCCCATACTATGCCCAGCTTCAATAACATTTTTAATCATCCTTAAAACCGCAGGATGTGCCGGCTCATATAGATAAGCGACATTCTCATTGGCACGGTCTACCGCCAGAGAATACTGAATAAGGTCGTTTGTGCCGATGCTAAAAAAATCTGCCTCCTCTGCTAAGAGGTCAGAGGTCAACGCAGCAGAAGGTAACTCAATCATTGCCCCTACCTTTATATTCTCATTAAAGGCAAAACCCTCTTTTTTTAACTCCTCTTTACATTCCTCAAGTATAGAATTCGCCTGCCGGAATTCTTCTATACTGGAAATCATCGGATACATTAACCTTAAATTCCCATGCGCAGAGGCTTTCAGGATAGCACGCAGTTGAATCTTAAATATATCCGGTCGGGTAAGACAAAACCGGATTGCCCGCCAACCCAAAAAGGGATACATCTCCTGTGGTATTTGAACTTGAGAGATAAACTTATCTCCTCCTAAATCTAAAGTCCTAATTACTACCTCATAAGGCGCCATCATCTCTGAAACATACCTATAAGCCTGATAATGCTCTTCCTCTGAAGGAAGGTCTTTTCTATTCATATAAAAAAACTCGGTACGGTAAAGTCCAATACCCTCTGCACCGTGCTGTTTTGCGGATTCAATCTCTTCGGGCAATTCAATATTTGCTAAAACTTTTACCCGAATCCCATCTAACGTTAAGGAAGGCAGATCCTTTGTGAGCATAAACCGCTCAGTTAATCTTAAGAGTTTCTTTTCTTTTTGCCTATATATCTCTAAGGTTTCCTCATCAGGATTAACAATTACCAAACCTTCCGTCCCATCTACAATAAGTAAATCCTGATCTTCAATTTTACTCGTCGCATCCTTAAGCCCTACCACTGCGGGGATCTCTAAGGACTTAGCCATAATCGCGGTATGGGAAGTCCTCCCCCCTACATCGGTAAGTAAGGCGGCTACATTCTTCTTATGCATACTGGCGGTATCGGAAGGCGAAAGGTCGTGGGCAACTACCACTACCCTCTCCTTAAGATTATCTAAAGAGGCGTATTCCTTTCCGGTAAGTTTACGCAAGATGCGCCTTCCTACATCATTGATATCCGCAATCCTCTCCTTAAGATACTCATCCTCTATTTTAGAAAAAATATTAATATATTTCTTTAACACCTCAGAAAAGATATAAGCCACATTTAAACGTTCCTGTTTCAGACGTAAGATCACCTCTTCGATGAGCATACGGTCCTCTAAAACTAAAAGGTGTGCATCAAATATCTCCGCGGTTTCTCTGCCCATCTCTTTAGAGATCCTCTCCTGTAATCCAATAATTTCTCTACGTGTTTGGGTAAGGGCTTCCTCAAATAACTGTATCTCTAAGGGGATCTGTTCCTCAGTGATAGATTTTTTAGAAATATCAAAAATCTCTTTACCTATTTTATAAGCGGAAGCGATGGCTATCCCATCAGAAGCAGGGATTCCCTTCAATGTAAACATATCACTCCTCTTTTAAAAGCAATGCCTCTAATTCACTTATTGCCTGAAATGCATCTTTACCATCTGCCTGAATCTGAATCACACTACCTTTTTCTGCTCCTAACATCAATAGACCCATTATAGATTTACCATTCACTGTATCATTACCTTTCTTTACCGTAATGATAGAATCAAATTTGTTAGCGATCTGAACAAAAAGCGCTGCGGGACGGGCATGTAAACCCTGTTTATTTCTAATTTTAACTGTTTTTTTAATGCGCGGCATATTAAATCTCTTCGATTAAACCTAAGATAATCTGCGCCAGTTTATCCGCATCGTGTCTTATAAACTCTCCTATCTTTACCAGATCCTCTTCCAACACCTGATAACCCAATTCCATTATCTTTTCTACATCTGCTAATACCGGAAAAGCATTCTCTTCTTTATAACGTCTAAGTATCTCTTCAGGTATATCGCTCTTATTTACGATACAATAATCAACTACTTGGGGATGCGAATGTTTTATCAGTGCTTTCAGATGCTGGGAGGCGGTATAATTATCCGTCTCGCCATGCTGGGTCATAATATTACAAACGTATACCTTTACCGCTGAAGAAGAAACGATACTCTCCGTAATCTCCTTTATCAAAAGATTGGGAATAATACTGGTATAAAGCGAACCTGGTCCTAATACAATAATCTCTGCCTCCTTTATCGCTCTTATCGCTTCCTCAGTTGCACTGACATGCTCTGAATCCAAAGATTTAAGATAAACCTCTTCTATAGGGGTATGTCTTTTGGGGATAAGGTCTTCTCCTTCTACAGTAGAACCATCCTTATAGCGAGCAACCAAAGTGACTTTATTTAAAGTAGAAGGGATCACCTCTCCGCGAATAGCTAAAACTTTGCTGGATTCTTTAATTGCCTTCTCAAAATCACCCGTAAGTTGGGTCATTACCGTAATAAAAAGATTGCCAAAATTATGCCCTTTAAACTCGGAGGTCTTATCAAAACGGAATTGAAACAACCGACGCATCAAAGTAGGGGCATCCGCAAGTGCTACTAAACAGTTACGGATATCTCCCGGAGGTAAAATATCAAACTGCTCGCGTAATCTTCCGGATGAACCTCCACTATCTGCCACAGTAACAATAGCGGTAATATTAGAGGTGTACTCCTTAAGCCCCTCTAAAAGCACAGATAACCCTGTGCCTCCACCTATGGAAACGATCCGGGGACCACGTAAAAGTTGTCTCTTCTTAATCATAATATCCGTTAAAGTTTTTTCTGAAGGGGGTAAAAACAATTTTAAGAAAGCACGCAATAATCTATTTACCCCTAAAACTATGATAAATATCCCACAGAGACATACTACCAGATTCACCAGCTTAAGAAAAATAAGTTTTTCAGATTGAAAACCCGCTACCCCTACAATTACCAAAAACACCCCAAAGGCAGAAAATAAGATCCAGCGTTTTATCCCAATCCCCGGAGAGAACCATTTCATCAAATTGGCTAACCTACTTCTATTAAATTCAAATCTTTTTTTCATCTGCTTCCATAATAAGTTTAAGTATAGATTTTTCATCCTTACAGGCTCTAAGATTATCACGGAAGTATTTATCTTTAAGTAGGCGGGAGATTAAGGCTAATGCCTTAAGATGTGGACCTGCGGAATCTTGCGGAGCCAATAACAGAAAAACAATATAAACCGGTTCGTCATCTAAGGAATCAAAATCTATTCCCTTAGAAGAGATCCCCAAAGCAGCTACTAATTTATCCACATATTCGGATTTGGTATGGGGGATCCCTATCCCCTGACCGATAGCGGTAGAACCTAATTTTTCTCTGGCTAAAAGTGCTTCGATAAGTTTATTACGATGGTTTTTATTTACCTCACCTGCCTGAATTAAAGCATCCACTAACTCTTTAATCACATCTTCTTTTTTAGTAGATTTTATTTCCGGAACAATCGCCTTTTTTGATAAAAAGTCCATAATCTTCATCTCTTTCTCCTTTTTTAACATTGGATTTCTAAATTAAGTTTATTTTTTAAAAGCGAGGGACGGGATTCGAACTCGTCGTCGCTTTAGCTCCTCCCCATAGGGAAACCTTATGGTTTCCCCTCTGGCCCCCGAAACTTCGGGGTGTCACCCCTTCCTTTATAATCTTAAAGAGCAAACCTTAAGGGGAAAACGGTCTTTTCCCCCTAAAACCCTCTTTTTGGGTTCTCATCCCAAAAATAAAAATTTTTCAGCGAGGGACGGGATTCGAACCCGCGACGACTTGCTTGGCAAGCAAGCATTCTACCACTGAATTACCCTCGCATTAATTCTACCTTTCCATTGCGGACGGAGGGATTTGAACCCCCAAGGCATTTTATTGCCACGAGGTCCTAAGCCTCGCGCGTATCCCAATTCCGCCACGTCCGCTAAAAACAAAATTTAGTGAGCCACCCGAGACTCGAACTCGTCGTCGCTTTAGCTCCTCCCCATAGGGAAACCTTATGGTTTCCCCTCTGGCCCCCGAAACTTCGGGGTGTCACCCCTTCCTTTTATAATTCTAAAGAACAAACCTTAAGGGGAAAACGGTCTTTTCCCCTTAATCCCGAATGGAGTAACTCAAGACAATAAAACCTTCGGGATGCCGATGCTGTTACTTCTTGTTTTTACTACATTCGGCATCATCCCCTTTTTGAGTTCTCGTCTCGAAAATAAAATTTAGTGAGCCACCCGAGACTCGAACTCGGTACCCACGGCTTAAAAGGCCGTTGCTCTGCCGGTTGAGCTAGTGGCTCTAAAATTCAAATATTTCTTTCTCTTTATTTTTTAATATCTCATCGATCTGAGAAATGTATTTATCAACCAACTTCTGTAATTCATCAAATCCTCTAAATTTATCATCCTCAGAAATAAGTTTGTCCTTCTCTAATTTTTCAATTGTTTCTTTAGCGGTATGCCTTATAGTCCTTAAAGAAATCCTACCTTCCTCAGCCATCTTTTTTACTAATTTTGCTAATTCTTCTCTGCGCTCCCTAGATAAGGGAGGGATAGTCAGCCTTATCACCTTACCATCATTATAAGGGCTTACCCCCAAATTGGATTTTAAAATTGCTTTTTCTATCTCCTGAATAATAGAAGGATCCCAAGGTTGAATCACAATCAGATGCGCGTCAGGAATAGAAATAGAGGCGATCTGTTTTAAGAGGAGAGAACTACCATAACAATCAACATGTAGACCTTCCACTAAACCTGGATGGGCCCTGCCGGTCCTCACCTCTGACAGTTCCCTCCTTACCGCCTCCAGGGTCTTTTTCATCTTATTCTCTGTATCTAAAAGAAGTTCTTTTAAGTTCATTTTTTTCTCCTTTTTAAGTTAATACAAAAGAGGGGAAATTTATAGAAAAGGATTACTTACCTTACAATCGTTCCTACCTTTTCGCCCAAAACTACACGCTTTATATTTCCCGGTATATTTATATTAAAAACGATAATAGGAAGGTGATTATCCATACAGAGACTTACTGCAGTAGCATCCATTACTTTAAGCCCCTTCTTAAGAATATCGATATATTTTAATTCCTTAAACTTATATGCCTTTTTATCCTTAAGAGGATCAGAAGAAAATATCCCCTCTACCTTTGTACCCTTAAGGATCACATCCGCATTTATCTCCATCGCTCTTAAAGCGGCAGCGGTATCTGTAGTAAAATAGGGATTACCGGTTCCTGCTACAAATATCACCACTCTTCCTTTTTCTAAATGACGAATCGCTCTGCGTCGGATATAAGGTTCAGCGATCCTCTGCATCTCAATAGCGGTCATCACCCTTGTAGGCAGGCCTAATTTTTCTAAAGCATCCTGAAGGGCTAAACCATTTATTACCGTAGCCAACATTCCCATATAATCTGCCACTGAACGCTCCATCTCTAAACCTCTATTCTCGGTATTCTCTAAACCCCTAAAAATATTACCCCCTCCCAAGACAATCGCCACCTCCACTCCTAAATCTTTTATCTGTTTTATCTGTTTGGCTAAGGAAGCTAAAACTTTTTGGTCTATCCCATGGGATTGCTTCCCTTGAAGGGCCTCTCCACTTAACTTCAATACGATCCTTTTGTAAATTGGTTTTTTCACCCCCATTTATTACTACTCCCCTAACTTATATCTTACGAATCTACGGATAACAATATTTTCTCTTATCTTAGCGATCAATTCAGCCAGATAATCCTTTACCGTAATCTTGGTATCTTTTATAAACGGTTGTTCAAGTAAACAGACACTTTTAAGAAATTCTTCTAAATCCTGTTTATGTTTTTCTAATTCCTGAGCAGGTACATCCTCTTTACTGATATAAATTGGATTAGTAGCAGCGACCTGTAAGGCAATATCACGAGTAAATCTTAAAAATTCTTCGTTGCGCGCCACAAAATCGGTCTCACAATTAACCTCTACCAATACCCCGATTTTATTACCCGGATGGATATAACCTTCTACCCTTCCTTCTCGGGCAACTCTATCTTTTTTTTGCTGGGCGATCTCTAAACCCTTTTTTCTTAAAATCTGAATTGCCTTAGTTAAATCTTGACCTGCTTCCTCTAAAGCCTGCCTACAATCACCAATACTGGCAGAGGTCATTTCTCTTAATTTTTTAATCAGTTCTAAATTCATAGCCATAGCTTAACTTTTTTTCGGAGAACGCATCTTTTTAGGGATCTTAGGTTCATCGATCTCTTCTATCTTGGATAATTGGGGAATCTCTTCTAAATCTATCTTCTTCGTTTCCTCTAAAGAGGAATCTTTCTGTTTGATTAACTCTAAATCTATCCCCCCTTCTGAGAGGTACTCCAGAAATCTCTTCCTACCTTCAATAACCGCATCCGCAATATGAGTAGTAATCAACTGGATTGATCTTATAGCATCGTCATTGCCTGGGATAGGATAATCTACCGCTTCCGGATCAGCAACCGTATCGATAAGTGCAACCACAGGTATACCCAGACGCTTTGCCTCTCTTAAAGAAGTTTTTTCTTTTTGAATATCTATAATAAAAAGACAGGAGGGTAAATTTTCCATATTGATAATCCCAGAGAAGTTCTTTTTGAGTTTATCTAACTCCTTTTCTAAGGAAGCGGCTTCTTTTTTAGTAAGTTTATCAAATATACCTTCCTCTTTCATCTTCTCCAAATCTTTCAGACGCTTTATACTCTTCTTGATGGTAGAGAAGTTAGTTAGTAATCCTCCTAACCACCGATTAGTAACCCAATGCATCCCACAGCGACTCGCCTCTCTTTCTATTATCTCCTGTGCCTGTTTCTTCGTTCCCACAAAAAGAACCGTCCCGCCCTTGGAAGTAGTTTCCAAGATAAAATCTTTTGCCTGCATAAGACACTGGGCAGTTTTTTCTAAATCTATAATATAGATACCACTACGCTGGCCAAAGATAAATTTTTTCATCTTGGGATTCCAGCGAGAAGTCTTATGCCCAAAATGTACACCCGCTTCTAAAAGTTCTTTTATAAGTTCCGTAGGCAAACTCCCTCCTTTTTAAAATATAAAAAAGTATAGCATAATTTTTATAACTTTCAAACTAAATTTCTCTCTTAAAGAATACGCTCCTGAATCAAAGATAACCTTCTATATAAACCGTCCCTCTCTATCAACTGTTGATGCGTCCCTTCTTCTACAATTTTCCCTTTATCTAAAACCACTATACGATTGCTATTGCGCACGGTAGAAAGACGATGGGCAACTAAAATTACCGTGCGCCCCCTCATAAGTCTCTCTAAAGCTTCCTGGACAATCCGCTCCGATTCTGAATCCAGCTGTGAAGTAGCTTCATCTAAGAGTAAAATAGGAGGATTTTTAAGGATCGCACGGGCAATAGCAATCCTCTGCCTTTCTCCTCCAGAAAGAGCGGTTCCCCGTTCACCGATTACCGTATCAAATCCTAAAGGAAGTTTTTTAATAAATTCCAATGCATTTGCCTTCTCCGCTGCTTCTTCGATCTCTTTAAAGGTAGCTTGAGGTCTTCCGTAAGCAATATTCGCTTTTACCGTATCATTAAAAAGGATCGTCTCCTGAGTCACCAATCCTATCTGCCGGCGTAAAGAAGAAAGACTTACCTCTTTTATGTTATAGCCATCAATAAGGATCCTGCCCCTCTGGGGATCATAGAAACGCAAAAGTAAATCTAAAAGTGTGCTTTTGCCTGCACCGGAAACTCCCACTATCGCTACCACCTCATTGATATTTATTTTTAGATTTATCTCTTTTAAAACCTCCACACCGTTATAGCTAAACCAAACATCTTCAAAGACGATTCCTTTTTTTATAATAGGTAGAGCTATTGCCTGGGGTAATTCATATACACGCGGCTTAAGTTCCAATATTTCATATATCCTTTTATTGGCTGCAAGTGCCTGTTGAAATAGGGCATTCGCCTGACTTAATTTTTTAAAAGGACGGATCAAAGAAAGGAGCGCACCTAAAAATAGTCCAAATACACCGAATGACATCTTAGAAGCAATTACCTCTTTACCTGCCCAAACAAAAATAAAAACACCCGCTAATACTCCAATAAATTCTGTAAGTGGGCTTAACAGAAGGGTGCGCTTTATAGATTTCATAGTTAATTTATAAAAAGAATGCATCTGTTTATTAAATCTCTCTATCTCATAATTCTCTTGGCAAAACGCCTTTACAATTCTGGCACCCGAAACGGTCTCAAAAACTACCGTATTTATATCTGCTGCTTTTTCTTGTTTAAGACGGGAAAGTTTTCTTAAGATTTTACCTACCCTTATTATAGGAAAGGTCACCAAAGGCAAAATCACCAAAGAGATAAGTGCTAAACGGAAATGGATAAAGAAAATCAAGAAAGAAAATAGAATCACTTTAGAACCCTCATAGATGAAATCGGTTAAAGCATAAGAGAGAGCGTTCTCTAAATATCCGGGGTCATTAAGGATACGCGAAACCACCTCCCCTCCCCGTGTACGAATAAAATAATCTAAGGAAAGTTCCTGGATCTTAGCATAGAGCTTTATCCTTACATCCCGTACAATCTTCTGGCCGATATCTGACATTATATAACTCTGAAAAAAACTAAAGATCCCTTTAAGGATAAAGAGAGCTAAAATTACTATCGCCATTATATTTAAAAGTGTCAAGGGTGATGTATTATTTATATTCTGGATAAATTGTTCTAAAAAAGAGGGCAATTTTGTAGGGACAATTATCTTTTTATCAGTTAAGACCTTATCCGCTAAAGGGATGATCATAGAAAGGGAGATCCCATCAAAGAGACTGGAGAAGAGCATCAATACTACCGCCAGTATAAAAATTAGACGATAAGGTTTAAGAAATTTAAGGAGTTTTAAATATGGATGCATATTAAGAATTATTTTCTAAATTATTTATAATATCATATTAATTGACTTTTGTCGAGTAGTTTGCTATGATTTTTTGATGATGAGAAAGATAAATGTGGGGGTAGTAGGTGTAGGATATTTAGGGATAAGACATGCTAAGATTTATCAAACTTTAGAAAATGCTAATCTGGTAGCGGTATGTGATATTAATCCAGAGAGACTTAAATTCGTCTCTCATCAACTAAAGGTCAAAGGTTATCTTTCTTATAAAAAACTTTTTCCTCTCGTAGAAGCGGTAAGTATCGCAGTTCCCGCAAGACTTCACTATCGGATCTCTCAGGAATTCCTTAAAAATAATATCCATGTCTTGGTGGAGAAACCTTTTGTTTTAAAATTAGAAGAGGCGGATAGGCTAATTGAATTAAGTAAAAAAAATAACCTTGTTCTTCAAGTAGGTCATATTGAAAGGTTTAATTCTGCTTTTTCTGCTACTTTAAAACTTATAAAAGATGTCCGTTTTATTGAATGCCACCGCCTAAGTCCTTTTTCTCAAAGGGGTTTAGATGTGGGTGTGGTTATGGATTTAATGATCCATGATATAGATATTGTATTGGGCTTAGTAAAATCAGAGGTTAAAAGGATCGAAGCGGTAGGAACAAATGTCTTAACGAAATTCGAAGATATCGCCAATGCCCGGCTCCATTTTAAAAATGGTTGTATCTGTAATCTCACCGCTTCCCGTATTTCCGATGAAGTGGTAAGAAAAATCCGTATATTTTTAAAGGATGCTTATATTTCTTTAGATTATAAAAATGAAGAGGCATTTATCTACAAAAGGAAAAGGTCATCCATTATCAAAGAATCCCTCCCCATAGAAAAACAGGAACCTTTAAGAAAAGAGATTAGCTCTTTTCTTGACTGTATAATCCATAAAAAAACACCCTTAGTTTCTGGAGAGGTAGCTAAAGAGGCTTTAGAGGTTGCTTTAGAGATCCAAAAAAAGATATGGCAGAAAAAAATATTCTAATCGTTGCAGGAGAGATCTCCTCTGATTTACATGCAGCCAGTCTAATAAAAGAATTAAAAAAACTTAATCCTGAAATCCGTTTCTTTGGACTGGGTGGAAAAACTATGCTGGGAGAGAAAGTAGATCTAATCTATAATCTTACGGATTTGGCAACGGTAGGGTTCTGGGATGTAATGAAGAATTTTGTAAAATTTAGAAGGATTTTTAAAAAAACCTTAGATTTTATCCAAAAAAGAAAACCCCATTTAGCTATCCTCGTAGATTATCCTGGCTTTAACTTAAGGTTAGCTAAAGAACTTAAAAAAAGAAATATCCCGGTGATCTATTACATCAGCCCCCAGGTCTGGGCTTGGGGAAAAAGTAGAATAAAAAAAATAAAAGATACGGTTGAGCTGATGCTCGTCTTATTTAAATTTGAAGAACAGTTTTATAAGAAATATAACATTAATGCTATCTTTGTAGGGCATCCGCTTTTAGATAGAGTAAAACCCTCTTTAAGCAAAGATGATTTTTTGAAAAGATTCTCTTTACCTCCTACAAAATACACCGTCTCTCTTTTAGCTGGCTCACGCATCAATGAAGTTAAGATGCATTTACCGATAATGCTTAAGACCGCCTCTTTGATTTATGAGAAATTAAAAGAGGTTAAGTTTCTTATTCTAAAACCTTATGGATTAGATGATAAATTATATCAGCGGTATCTCTTAAGATACAAAATACCCTTATATTTAATTTCCGATGCCACTTACGATGGGCTTTCTATATCTGATTTTGCGCTTGTCTGTGCAGGAACCGCCACCTTAGAAACCGCCCTTTTAAATATCCCTATGGCAATTATCTATAAATTATCCTTTATAAACTGGCTAATCTTAAGACCCCTGATAAAAGTTCCCTATATTGGAATGGTAAATATCATTAGAGGCAAAAAAATTATCCCCGAATTTATTCAATTTAAAGCAAAACCTAAGAATATAGCCCAATATATAATAGAAACCATCAGCGATGAAGAAAAAATAAAAAGGATAAAAGATTCCCTTTTAGAGACAAGAGCTTATCTTGGACAGCCCCAAGCTTCCCTGCGCGCCGCAGAGCTCATCTATAACTTTTTAGAAAAGAAATCATAATCTAAAATTTTTGGCTAAGTTTATCCTCTCACCAATAGGTGGATGGTCAAAGAAAAATAATTTTATTATCGGATGGGGAAAGCGGTCAGCCAGATTCTGCTGAGCGATTTTCTCCATCAGAGAAATGAAAGCTTCTTTTAAACCGGTAATTTTAAGCGCAAATATATCGGCATTCCTTTCACAGATTCTTTTGATAAGATTTTTAAAAGGTAGGGTAATAATCTCATATAGAATTAAATAAATAAAAATAACGGGTAAACCTGCGATATCTTTAAGGTTTAATCCATAGAATTTAAAGAAATAATCTTGGGTTTTAAAAATAATATAAAAATTAAGAACTATAAAGATGGCTTCTAAAAATAAAAATTTCCAGAGATGAAAAAAACGAAAATGGGCAAGTTCATGGGCTAAGATTACCTCTATCTCCTCAGGTGTATATCTATCTTTTAAGGTATCTGACAAGATAATCCGTTTGGTTTTACCCAAACCCAAAAAACAGGCATTTGCTTTAGTGGTCTTTTTACTTAGGTCTATTTCAAAAATATCTAAAATTTTTACCTTCATCTTTGAGGCAAGCTCTAAGATATGCCTCTTAAGATTTTCATCGTTAATTTTTTTATATTTAAAAAATAAAGGGATGATAAATGTAGGTAAGATTTTGGCCAGAATTATACTTAAAAATATCCAAAAAAATGAAACCAAAATCCACCAATGATAAGGGCTATAATCAAAACTGAAATAAAGAAATTCTATCAGAATCAAACTAAAGACATAAAAGATCAAACCTGACTTTAGATTATCTTTAAGCCAAGAGATAAAACTCTGACGGGAAAGAGAAAATTTATGCTCTAAAACAAAAGAACGATAAAAATTCAAAGGAAAATTTAAAATGGCATAAAGAATATAGATAATCAAAAAATAGATAGCAATAGCTGTGGGTTTATTTTTAACCAGTTTAAGGGCGAAAACGGAAAACTTATAGGAGATTCCTGAATTTAAAAAAAGGAATAAAAGAAAGATAAGATAAACGGAATCCAAAATTATTAAAACATATTTTATCCTCCAGTAGCGTTTACTTAAATCTTGCATACTTTTATTATAATATACAAATTTAAAGCGGTAAATAGTCTCTTGGAAAAAACAATATTTTAAGATATAATATAGCTACGATGGAAGAAAAAAAACTTATCCTTATTATCGATGACGAACCTGACTTTGTAAGGACAATGCAGATTTTCTTAGAGAACGCTGGTTTCAAAATAGAAAGTGCCTACAGTGGCTCTGAGGGACTTAATAAAATTTCATCCCTTCATCCGGACCTGGTACTTTTAGACCTAAATTTACCGGATATGAAGGGCCATCAGGTATGCAGATATATAAAACAGAACTCCCAAACATACGCTATACCTATAATTATGCTTACCTGTCAGGATACAACCTTAGATAAAATTGAGGCTTTTGATTTGGGGGTGGAGGATTATATCTCTAAAACCTCTGCCTTAGAAGAGATCCTTGCCCGTATCCGCTCAAAACTATCTAAAACTATAGAAATTTCTAATCAACAAAGATTAGAGAAAATAATGGAATTGCGCCAAATAATAGAAGAAAGAAAACTCCGCGCTTTATTTCAACCTATCATTTCGCTTTCCAATCAAAATATATTGGGCTATGAGGCGTTTACCCGCGGTCCAGAAAATTCTGAACTGGAAGACCCTCTAAGGTTATTCTCATTAGCACAAAAAGAAAATATGTTTTCCCAGCTGGATAGGATAGTTATGGAAACAATTATAAAAAAAGCGGAAAAATTCCTCCAAGATAAATTGCTTTTTTTAAATGTGAATCCCCTCTTTATTGAATTTGATTACTTTAAGAGTGTGAATTTTTTAAAGGGATCGTTTATAAAGCCACAACAGCTCTGTATAGAAATTACCGAACGCGCCTGGATAACTGATTTTAGTAAATTATCAAATATACTTTGGGATTTTAAAAAAAGGGGGATACAAATCGCTATAGATGATGTGGGAGAAGGCTATGCCAGTCTAAAAGCAATAGCAGAATTAAAGCCGGAGTTTATAAAGATAGATATCTCTCTGATACGCGATATAGATAAGGATGAAACTAAAATTACACTTGTAGGTTTAATTGTAAATCTGGCAAAAAAATTAAATAATCTTACGATCGCGGAAGGGGTAGAAAAAGAAGAAGAAAAGAATACCCTCCTTTCTCTGGGAGTGGATTACGCGCAAGGTTATCTCTTTAGCCGACCAAAAGAGGAGTTTTAATTATCTGCCAGAATCTGTTTGTCTCTCAATTTTAAAATTATTCTAAACCCATCTTTTTTAAAGCAACATCACCGATATTAGAAACAGCGGGAGCATCTTCTTTAAGATAAAGCATTACCCCACCCTTTACCGGTCTTAAAGAAATTTTACCTTCTTTGGCTAAATCATTCACCACCTTTACAGGATCTTCGCCTTTAAAATACTTGCGGAATGCCTCATTAAAACCGGAATAAACCGAATGTATCCCTTTGTAAGGTGGCTTCCTTAAAGAAACGATTGCCTTTTTTACAAACTCCTCATAGCTTAACTTTTCTGCCATAAATCCTGCCTCCTTTCTTTTCTAATTTAACAGCCATTTCCACACTAGACCGTTTCTTCAGCCATACAGAGACCGTTTCTTCAAGCAATCGGAGACCGTTTCCTTTTATAATATTCATTAATAGTGTTATCTTCGTTCAGTTCGTTATTTTCGTTTTTTACTTCCTAAATCCCTAACTCACCTAACTTCCTAACCCCTCACTACTCGCTACTTATTAATAGCGTATAGTTTTTACTTCCTTAATACCTTAAAACCTAAACACCTTAATACCTAACTCACCTAACTTCCTAACTTTACCTAACTCCCTAACCCCTCACTACTCGCTACTCAATACTTACTACTTATTAATAGCGGATAGCGTATAGTTTTTCTTTTCTTATTTCCTAAATACCTTAATACCTTAACACCTAAAAACCTTAATACCTAAATACCTTAACACCTAACTCCTACCTACTTATATCCTATCTAAGCCTGGTGCTGTTTTATATTCTTTAAGGCTTCGATTAATTTTATCGCTTCCTTTTTAGAAAAATCCAAAATATTAGACTTACCATAATACTTGCGCATAAAATTAGAAAGATGTATTTTATCCCAGCCTAAGTCTTTTGCTAAATATTGGATATATAATTTCTGTTTTAAGGTAAGGCCTTGGGGATTCAATTGATAATATTTACTGCGCACAAAATAATGCATAAGTTTTTTAAAACCCTCTTCATCTAAATCTTTGGCGGTTTCTACGCCGGAAATCTCTTTTAATATCTTTCTATATTCCATATCCGATAGATTAAGTTCCTTTTTTACAATATGGATAACCGCCAGTTTTTTCTTATCTAACATTTAAAATTTATCGGTAAATCTGAAAACCAGGAAGTCTTTCACTCTTTACTCTTTGGAATCGCTCATCCTCCACACTCATCAATCCTTTAATATAGCGCCAAGGGATAAACACATGGGTTTTTAATTTTTCCTGTTTCTGCTTATGCGGGGGAATAAGTTTTCCTTCTTCATCCCACCATACTCCTAATTCATAACTGGGATTCTCAATCCAAATCCCCAAATCTTCAATTCCCGTAACTACTGCCCAAACCTCATCTTTGTAGATCTGAAATAGGGGTAAACTCTCCCTTATCTCTTCAGCAAATTTAAATAAAACCAACCTTCCCTTTAAATCATCCATACGCATATTTTACCTCCTTTTTAAGCAAATTCTATATTTCCCCAACTGGCAAGTTTATCCTTTAAAATTATCACTATCCCCTGTATGCCTTTTATTTTTTTGGCAAAATCAATCGTAGGTTCAAAATCATTTTCATCCTTTATCCGATTACAGCAGGCGGTAGCCAAAGCATCTGCTAAAATGGCATCTTCTGCCAATATCGTTACCGCATCCGCATTACCGAAACTTAAAGAATGACTAACCGTGGCAGAGGAGGTGCATATACCATAAATTTTACTTTCCGGTCTTATCTTTAAAAAAATCTTTCCGGAAAATTTAGAATTCCCTGCATAGATTCCTACTAAACGTGGCTTTTTTATATTTAAAAAAATATCTCCGCCGTTTTCTATAATTACCTCATTCGCTCCTTTTCTTAAAATACTCTTTCCCAAATACTGGGCAATCGCTCCTGCCACTGTAGCCATCGGACCTACACCGGCAATTTGGGCTTTCTTTGCCATATCCTTTACAATAGGGGGTGCTTCTTTTGCTACTACTAAAGGTTTAAGGCTAGTTAAAAATCTTCTATCTTTTGAAATATAATCCTTAATTTGATCTCGATAAAATAAGAGCTTCTCTTTTAAAAAAAGTTTATCCAAAAAAATATCGGTAAGTATATCGATATCGGTTTCCTCTACAGCAATAAAACTGCGGTAAAGATCAGGAGCTTTTATCCATCTTCGGTAAAAACGCTTACGGTATTTACTGTTTAGCATATGCGAGGGAGTAAATCTTCTATCGGTGGTTCCAATATGCGGATCCCTGAAGTTATAGTTTTAAGTAAAACTTTACCTCTTTTCTCTTCAATTACTTCTCCAATAATGGCAGAATCTTTTCCTAAGGGATGTTTATGTAAATCCTTTAATATAGATTGGGCTTCTTTTTTATCTACCACTAAAACCGCTTTCCCCTCATTAGCCAAATAAAAGGGGTCTATTCCCAACAATTCCGAGGCACTTCTTACTTTATCTTTTATGGGGATTTTTTCTTCTTCGAGCAGAATAGAATATTTAATGGCGCTAGATATCTCATTTAAAGTACCCGCTAAACCACCCCTGGTGGGATCGCGCATAAATTTTATACCTTTATTTTTTTTAATTAGAGGTAAGATTAAACCTGCTAAAGAACTACAATCACTTTTTATCCCAAAATCGATTCCCTGATTTTTTCTCCCGGAAAGTACACTTAAACCGTGTTCACCTATACTCCCACTGATAATAATTTTATCCGTCGGTTTTATTTTCTTAATTGATAAATCATCTCTGATTAACTCACCTAAACCACTGGTATTTATAAATATCTTATCGCAGGCGCCTTTTTCTACTACCTTAAGGTCTCCGGTTACTACATAGACGTTTTCTCTCTTTGCAGTCTTAGCAATAGAATCTATTATTTTTTCTAATATAAAAAATTCTAAACCTTCTTCTAAGATTAAACCTAAACTTATAAAGCGTGGGATAGCACCCTCAACCACTAAATCATTTATGGTGCCACAGACTGCCAATTTCCCGATATCTGCCCCTTTAAAAAAAATGGGACTGACCACAAAAGAGTCGGTAGTAAAGGCGATTCTTTTTATCTTTAAATCTATAACCGCACTGTCATCCAAAGTAGAAAGTATGGGGTTGTATAATTTTTTTAGAAAAATATTCTTTATGAGTTCCTGCATCGCAAGTCCGCCACTGCCGTGACTTAAATTAATCTTCTCTAATCTATAGACCATTTAATTTTATCCCTACTTTAAGTAAATCTTCTTTTAACTTATCTATACCTAAAAAGACAAAACTATTGATCCCTAAATTAGCAGCGGACTCTACCAATTCTAAGCGATCATCCGTATAGAAAATCTCTTTAGGTTTTAAAGAAAGGTCCTTAAGAATCTTTTGATAAAATAAAGCTTCGGGTTTTCTTATCTTTAGTTCGTAGGATAAAAAAAATCGGTCAAATATATCAAAAACAGAAAAATTCTTTTTCAGATATTCGAAATGCAAGACGTTTATGTTAGAGGCAAGACAGAGGGTATAGTGATCTTTTAAATCCTTTGCCAATTTATATACGGAATAGTTGGTAGGGGTTAAAAAGAATATCTCATTCCAGATGGGTAAAAATTCTTCATATTTAAGTTTTAGATTAAGGGTTTTTTTAATCTCAGAAAAAAAATCAGAAGGCGAAATCTTTCCCTCTTCAAAAAGACAGGTAAGGCTAGAATCAAAAAAAAGATTGTAAATCTCTTCTATAGAAGAATCACTTAAACTGCACAGCCTTCTGGCAGCAATCATATGGTCGAAATTGACTAAAACATTTCCCAAATCTAAAACTATCGCTTTAATTAAACCATCCTGCATATTTTTAATTCCCTTTATCTTTGGGTTTTTTAAAGAGGTCTAAGAATCTATCTTCGTATTCTTTGTAGACGTTCCATTTATCCAGTTCCTGCTTTAGGATATTTGCTTGTGAGATATCCTTTTTTGCCTGTTCAAAAAGTTTTTCGATATTCTGTTTTACTGAATCAGGAAGTTTGGTATACTGACTTAAGGATTTTTTTATCTTCTCTATTTCTTCCTCACCGATCGGAGGGGGAGGCTGAACTCCTCCCTTAAGATAATCTATAAGTTGCTCGATCTGCTGTTCCACCAGTTCTGCCTGTTGGAGTAGTGGGTTTAGGTCTATAGAGAGATTTAATAATTTACTGAGTATTTCCAAAATTGCCAGAGACGCCCGAGGATTCTCAATCTGAATAGTGTAGAGGGGAATCTCTCCTAAAAGGCAGAATCCTTTAAGACCTTTTTGTTTTGCCAGACCCAAAAATAGACCGTTCATTCCGCTGATATGGCCTTCAGACATAGGTTTTAAATTATACCTTAAAAGGAGTTCTTTAAGTTTATCATCGGTAGCGGAAAACCAGACCTCCGGTTTTTGAGTATGCTCTATAGGTAAAGGCATAGCGGCAAAAGAAATCACCATCTTTATCTCAAAGTATTTTAAAACCGAAAACATCGCCTCGGTATATTCTTTATAGTGGATAAGGTCAGGTTGGGCATTACTTAAAAATAGAATCAGGTCATGCCGAGATGAATCAAGATTACATTTGTAAGAGGCGTGTTTATAATAAAAGAATTTACTGAAGGGTAAATCCGGAAGACTCAATATCCCCTCCTTAGTTTTGCTACCGGTATGGTAGAAGTAATATTTAGGCTCGATATGGGCAAACTCTTGGGCATTAAGTTTCTCTATTAAGAAACTCACCGCTTTAAATGCCACCTCTCCCATCCCCGGCCAAGCGGTGATAAAAAAGGGATTATAAAGTTTTGGTCTTTTAATAAATTTTACCTCTTTCATCTTTACCTCCTTTATAAAAAGAAAAAACCTTTAAAAAATCACTCAATACCTTTGCCCCTCTATATAGATCTTCTATCTCCACATACTCGTCGCTGGTATGACTTAAACCTTCCTTACCTATACCAAAACCAACCGCAGGGATACCTTTTTCATTAAAGAAGGTAAGTACCGTTGCACCTTCTGAACCTTTAAGAGAAAAATTAATCTTATTTTTCTTTAACACGCGTATAAGTTGAGATAAAAAGGGGTTATCTTTTTCTATCTGAAAAGGCTCCTGAATTGCCATAATTTCTATTTTAAATTTTCTCGTATATTTTTCTATAATTTTTTTTATATCCTTTAAAATTAAACTTTTGGACATAGCGGGTAAAAATCTTATATCTAAACTGAACTGACACCAGTCACTTACCATATTCACACGGTCCCCACCCTGAATTGTACCTATATTTATGGTGGGTGGTTTAAGCAGGGGATGGGGTTTAAATTTAAATTTATATTCTTTAATCGCTTTCAAGATATAAACTGCTTTTTCAATAGCATTTTCCCCTAACCAAGGATAGGCACCGTGGGCTTTCTTTCCAAAGATACTTACCTTAAGATGGAGGAGCCCTTTTTGGCAGATAATCACATCAAACCCTGCACTATCCAATACTAAAGCAAAATCTGCTTTTACTAAACCTTTATCTAAAAGGGGAATAATCCCTAACTTCGAACCACTCTCCTCATCAGCGGTAGCAGTCAAAACCAATCGGTAATTCAATTTATCTTTCTCTTCAGCTATATCTACCATCGCCTCTAAAGCGATTGCTAAATTACCTTTATCGTCAGTAGCGCCCCTTCCGTATATTCTGCCTTTATGGATAACTCCCGAAAAGGCAGGGTAATGCCAATATTTACCCGCAGGAACAGTATCTAAATGGGCATTCAAAACCAAGGTGTATCTACCTTCTCCTAACCAGGCTAAAAGGTTACTCCTTTTATTTTGAAATCCGTATATCTTTGTTTTTATCCCATAAGGTCTTAAGTAATCTTTAATAAAGTAGGCAATTTCATATTCAGAGGAACCGGGATTCTCTGAATTGATCTTAATGAGTGATTGGGTAAGTTTAATTAATCTTTCTTTATTGACCATCTTTTAAAGATTTAAAAACAGCCGGAACAACTGCTCGCAGAACAACCACTGCATTTTGAAGGGACGCTCGATTTAAATTCACCGTGGGAATCTTTACTCCCAAAGGAAAATGTAGAAAATTTTCTCTTTAGGTCTTTAGATTGGCAATAAGGGCATAAAATTTCCTCGTTTGGATTTCTTAAAAGATAATCGAAACTTCTTTTACATTGATTACAGATGTATTCGTAAATAGGCATCTTATCTAAAATTTATAATTCAGACTGATACTAAAAGCCTCTACATCCAGAAACTGTGCCTCTAAGTTAAGATAGGTCTTTTTGTCTATACTAAAATCCGTCCCTAAAACTAAACCCAAAGTTTTAGTTAAGTCAGACATCTTGCGCTTACGCGTTCCATCTTGTTTATGGATATAATCTGTGCGGGAAATTTTCATCCCTAAATAAGGATTAAACCTTTTAAATTCATAAGATAAAAGAAAGGAACCCTGCCAGTCATCCAAGATTGCCTGATTCTTTTGGTTATCCTGAGAACTACTTTTGGGATGAACACTTATATGTTGAAAACCCAAAACCATCTTTATTTTCTCTTTATCATAAAACTTTATTCGGAAACCATATCCTCCTGCAAAACCTGTGGAATAATCCAGTTCATTATTATCTAAGGGATGCTGTTTTATATAACCCGCTCCACCTTTTAAATCTAAAGAGAACCAATCACTTATCCCATAGGAAAGTAAAATAAAATTCTGTAAGCTCCTTAATTTACCAAAATCATCCTCTAAATAACGTTTAATAATAGTATAGTTCTGTATCCCCACTACAAATTTTTTCCCTTCCGGCATGCGTGTCCCATAAGCAGGTGCAGAGAGGGCCTCTTTTGTATGAAAAAAGATAAAGATCATTATACTGATAAACAAAATCTTATTTTTAGCCATCTATCCTCCTTCTGTAATATCCTTTATTAATTAATTTTAACTCTTTTTTTAAATTTTGCATAAAAAATTTTTAATTAGAAACTAAAATTCTAAAGGATTAAATCCGTAATAGGAAAATAAAGCATACGCGGTGCTAGATACCGAACCCGTTGTTTTACCTTTGGGAGTGGTCCAGCCGTGTCCGGTATCTACAAAATCCTCCGTAGCGTAAGGAAGACAACCCTCTCCCCAACCTATAGGTGAAGGGCTGGAGATAAGTAATTTAAAAAGGTCATTTAAATATTCCTGTGCTTTTTTCTCGTAATACTGGGCCTTGGGAAGCATATTTTTATTTATATAGAATCTTGCCATTATTTTATAGGCCAAAATCATCTGGGCAGTCCATTCGCAAGAAATTACTGCACCCCTGGCTAAATGTCTCTGGGCAGCAAAATCAAAACCTTTTACCTTTATCTTTTCCTGATTTGGTCTTTCATACTCTACCTCTACAGCACAATTGGCTTCAGCAAACTCTATAATTTTATCAGGATTCATACCCATACTCTCTAATTTTTCCGGGCCTAAACTGGCGATAGACCAGGCATAAGTATCAGTGGCAATAGTAGAATCACCTTTTCCCCTTTTTACCGGAACCTCGGGACGATCATAGGCATGGAGTATAAGCCAGTTTATTATTTTTTCCAAGGCTTCCTTATATTTTTTATCCCCGGTAATTTGATAAACCATATTAAATAAGGCGTAGGCATCTAAATTGTGTTCTGTAGAATACCATTCTACCTGTGGCCCTCCTCTTATCCCGCCCTCTTTATCCTCATTTTGTATCTGGATAGCCCAATCCGCAATACCTTTCAAAAGCCCCAGATAACTTTTATCTTCGGTTTTCTTTATATAATGGGCCAAGGCGATCCCCAACCAGATATTGGGACCACTGTGGACTGTATATTCTTGAGGTTGGCCATCATGGGTGTAGTAGGCATTTAAAAATCCTCCGTATTGTTTCTTTGCTTTGAATCTAAAAAAATCAAATATCTTTCTGGCACGCTCGAAATCAGAAAACTTTATGTAGGCAATCGCTGCTAATGCCTGGTCATAGAGGAAGGAAATATTCTCTAAATCCCTATCCCCCTCATAACTCAAAACAAGACCGGTGCGCGGATTTTGATGAACTTTAAGCCAGGAGTACATCTTTTCTACATTTGCCTTTTCTAAATCCGCTCTTTTTTTATCTAAGAGAAAAAGGTCTTCCGTAATCTGAGTCTCTTTTGTCTGTAAAGAATAAAGCTTTTCTTTTAGGGTTTGCCTTTCCTGCTCTAAATTTTTAATCAGTTTTAAAAGTTCATCTGTCTTTTTCCTCGCCTCCTCCTCTTCGAGTAATCTTTTCTTCTGTGATTCTAAGATAGTGCGTTTTTCCTCTTCTAAATTCTTCAGACGTAATTCCATCTCCTGTAATTTCAAACCTAACTCTTCTTTCTCCTTACTTAACTTTTTAATCTCCTCTCTGGCGGTAGATGATCTCTTCAGTATCTCTACGAATTGCTCCACCAGTGCCCTATTTGTATTTAAAAGCCGGAGATTTAAATAGGTACTCAGAGCAAAACCTAAAAGGAGAAAAATCGATATACCTAAAATTAAAGGTAAAACAACTTTGCGGGCTATACAGTAGCGCAGGATACGCTTATTAGCGGAAGGTAAAATCTCTTCATAACTTAAACCCATATTGTAGCGGGCTGACCTTTCATCTATCAATTCTATCCAGGCAAGTTTTGCCTTTGCCTCTACCGGTTTATGCTGGAGGGGTATCTCAATTTTTAAAATAAGTATCGGGTCTTCTCTTTTTATTACTTCTAAAAGTTCTGAAGAGAGATTATTTACCGAAAGGCATATCCCACCCTTACCGATATTATTAGTAAACCCCTGTACCCATGCGGAAAGATTCTCCCCTTTTCTGTTCTGAAGCAAAAATTCTACCGGAAATACACTATCCAAGCGGATATACCTTCTGCGTTCTTTATCCTTAGGGTATTTTTTAAACATCATCTATTTTATTTTTTTAAAAACCACTCTCTGTTTTATCTTCTTTAAAAGTCCTTGATAAAAATCTCTAAATTCAGCGTATTCATTAGAATCGAGGGTTCTTTCTTTATTGATCTGTTTCTGTTTAAAATAAAGCCTTTTACCCTCTACTTTATATTCTACAACGAAATCTAACCATTTAGAATCTGAATGTATATTTTCAGGTAAATACATTATAGTGAAATTGGAGGGAAATTCAAAAATTATTTCTCTCTCTTCACTGTTAGGTAGCCCTAACTTAAGGGGATAATTACGTTTCTCTTTAGCCACTAAATCCGTGGCTAAATCCGATAGCTGTGGCAGAATCCTTAAATTCCCCGCGGATATCCAAGAAAAAGGCCCACTAAAATTATATTTTAATACCACCGGCTTATCCCACTCTTCTAAATTCTCTATATTATATTTTTCTAACTTCGCACCTAAAGAGATCTCCTGAATTCCTTGCTCTAAACTCTGACGGACCATCTCGGGTTGAGAATAAAGAAACCAAGCACGTTGGATCTGATTGTAAAAACCATAAGGGATAATTCTTTTTTCTGCTTTAAGCGTCTCATCATTTTCTAACTTAATCTTTAAAGAAGAGAGGATTCTATTATGCACAAAAGAACTCAAAGGGGTCTCTTTAATCTCAAAACCCCCATCTTTAAATACCAAGACTTTTCTTTTTTGATCGCCTGAAGGCAAATCTCCAAAAGCACAGGTAGTACAGGTAGGGTCAAGAAAAATAGATTTCTCCTTTAGTTCTACCATTACAATACAGTGGTTAAATAAAACTGAAGGAAAATCCGGATAAAGATTAAAATAATCCTCTGTGCCAATCAAAACCGGATAAGCATTAAGTCCTGCTTCCCTTAACATCGTCACCAAAAGGATACTTTGATCTTTACAATCACCGTATTTATTTAAAAATATCTCCTCTGCCTGATGGGGTTCGTATCCTGCCTGCCCATAGGCAACCGCCACATAACGGATATTACGCGCACAGAAATTATAAAGGATCTTAGCTTTCTCTTCCTCAGTTTTGGCATCTTTGGTTAACCTGTACACTAATTCTTTTATGGGTTTGGTAGCTTTAATTTTATCTCTGGCTAAACTCCACCACCAATTATAGATCTGATCCCAGGAAGAAAAAGTAGAGATAATAATTATAGGGTTAATCTCCACATTATCTGGCATATAAGGCTCGGGGATGATCTGGGGAATATCTTTAAATTTCCAGTTATACCTTATTTTACCTTCTCCTTTTAAAATTTCCGGTTTAAGTGAAACACCAAACCGATTATAATTCTCATTTAGAGTTTTAATATTTACAAATTTATCCTGCGGTAAAACAACCGAAAAATTTGCCTCTATTATCGGCTCACTTTCTTGGAGAAAATAACTCAAGCAGATATTTTTCTTATCGATAAGTTGATTTTTAAAAATTTTAAACTTATATTCTATAATACAACCTACACTTACTTCCGGCATAGAAACGATCAATGCCCGTGCATTACTGTAAAGGGGGAAATCCAAATAACGGGAAACATCCCGGATATGCTTTTTACCCACAAAAACAGAAGTCCCATCTTCTTTTACTGTACGGGCAAATTCCAAATACGGTTTTTCATAGGTAGAATCATAATTAATCACTACCTCTGAGAAATCTTCCTTCCCCCTCTCATCTAATATCTTAATAATAAAATGACCGGTATAGATACTGGTATTCTGCTCGGTAACTTGGATTTCTTCATCCACCAACAAGAACAAAGCACCTGCCTCAGGATAGTACTTACGGGAGAAATTTTCGCTAAAAAACCTTTTTAAATCAAAAGCAAGCTCTTCCTTTGCAATCTCTTCAATTCTTTCTAAATTTGTCTGTGCCCATTTAGAGTAGGGCGGTTTTTTGATTTTTTTATAAAGCGATTTTGCCTGTTCAAATAGATTAAGCCCCTCACAGACTAAAGCGTAATGGTAAAGATAAAAATCATCTTCCCAAACACCTAAACTGTCAAAGACCTTTAATGCTTCCGTAAGATCTCCTACTTTATAATAACTTATCCCTAAATATTTCTTTGCCTCTTTTAGCTTACTCTTCTCAAATGCATCGATAGCGGATAAAAAATCTCCGTTTTCAAAATAGAGCTTTCCCAAATTAAAGTAAACCTCATCATCTGCCTTACCTTTACGGATTATGTTTTCGTATTCTATTATTGCTCGGTGGTAATAATCCTTACTGAGTTTGCTGTACCTTTTGGCTTTATCCCGTGAAGAATCTAAATCGCATCCAAGAAGAGAAAAAATGAAAATAAATATAATAGGAAGCTTAAGCTTTTCTCTGATACCTATAATAGGCATAACAGGCTCCTTCTTGGGAAACCATACAGGGACCGTAAGGGTTTAAAGGACTACATACCTTTGCATATAGAGGACACTGTAAGGGCTCGACTTTCCCCTTCAATACCTCTCCACAGAGACAGAGATTTTTTTTATGCTCCTTTTTTAACCTCAAAGGGATGATTCTCTCTATATCAAAATCGATATACCTATCTTTCAAAATAAAACCGCTATTTTCGACCTTACCCATCCCCCGCCAGCAGGAAGGACCTATTTTAAAAATTTCATTTATAATTCTTAAGGCTTTGGGGTTCCCCATCTTTTTTACTACGCGCTGGTATTGATTGTAAACCGAAGGTTTTTTTTCAAGGATCTCTCTTAAAAGTATGTATATTGCCTCTAAGATATCCAAAGGCTCAAAACCCGCAACACAACAAGGTAATTTATACCTTTCAACTATTTCTTCATACGGCTTTGTTCCGATAATCGTAGAGACATGACCTGGACATAAAAACCCCTGGATTTTAATCTCCTTATCATTCAAAAGGTATTCCATTACCGGAGGAATTCTTTTTAAAGATAAAAGGAAAAAAAGATTTTTAATTTTTCTTTTCTTTGCTTCCTTTATTGTTAAACCGATGGTCGGCGCAGTAGTCTCAAAACCTACCCCTAAAAATAAGACCCTCTTTTTAGGATTGTTTATGGCGATCTCCAAAGTATCTAAACTTGAATAAACAACACGGATATCTTTCCCTTGGCTTCGCTTGTCTTTTAAGCTGGAAGTTGTTCCTCTAACTTTGAGGAGATCCCCAAAACTTACTATAATTATATCTTTAAGTTCTGAATAGGCAACCGCCTTATCAATGAAATCCTCTTCACTTACACATACCGGACATCCTGGTCCCGAGATAACCTTTATATTTTCCGGAATCAGTGTATTAAGACCGAATTTAAAAAAATTTACGGTATGCGTTCCACAGACATTCATAATATTTATGGGTTCAGAGATGCCCAAATCTTTTATTTTGGTAATTAATCTTTGAATTATTTTCTTATCTCTAAACTCATCAATGTATCTCATCAAAAATCCTTAATGTATCTTTTGCTTTTTGGGGGTCTATCTTCTGAATAGCAAAACCCGCATGCACCATTACATAATCTCCTACCTTAAGAGGTTTTACCATCTCAATATTTACTTTACGCATGAGATTTCCCGCCGAAACCAAAGCAAAGCCACCCTCAATTCTTTTTACCTGCATAGGAACCGCCAGACACATAAATCTTCTCCTAATAATTGAAATTGGCTATGGCTATCTGTCCTAAAGAGATACCCGCATCAGAAAAGGAAATATCTTTATGATAAAAAACTTCAAATCTATCTCTATACAATAAATCTAAGATAATCTTTCGTAAAATATTATTTTGAAATACACCTCCGCTTAATACTACCTTATTTATTCGACTCTCCTTCCTTAATCTTAAACAAACATCCCTTACCATAAAACTTACTGCACAATGAAATTTAAAGGCGATTTCCCTTTTATCCTTTTTATCTTTTATATCTTTTATTATCTGTTTAAATAGAGGTTGGGGATCGATTGTATATACTTCCTTTTCTTTTTTAATCTCAAAATAGTGTCTTTTTAAATCAAGGGGCACTTTGGGCCTAAAATTCATTGCCAATTTTTCTAACGCTTGGGGGATCTGCCCCTCATATTGAGCGATAAACTTATTCAAAACAAGCGCACCTACCGCATCAAAGAGTCTGCCTATACTACTGGAAAGTGGACAATTAAATTTTACCTCTAACATCTTCTTTAAGACCTGGTATTTCTTAAGATTTATTTTCTGGATAAAATCTATATTGAGATTTAAAAGTTTATCCTTATAGAGATAATAAAGCCAACTTAAAGTAATCCGCCAGGGTTCTTTTATCGCCCTCTCAGAGCCAACTAAAGGGATATATTTAAGATGGGCTTTCCTTTTAAAATTTTTATAGCTGGCAATAAAAAACTCTGCCCCCCATAAAGTATTATCCTCTCCTAAACCCGTCCCATCAAAGGCAACACCGATTACCTTTTGATTTTTTAAGTTATTCTCTACCATACAGGAAGCAATATGGGCATGATGGTGCTGAATTTTTTTAAGTCTATAACCTTGGGATAATTCCTCCGCTATTTGGCTAGAGCGGTATCCAGGATGCATATCGCAGGCAAAGATCTGAGGTTGTTTTTTTAAGAAATATCTTAAGTCCTTCTGAAAATATAAAAAATCCTGCCAATTATCTAAATCTAAATGAACCCTGCTTATAAATGCGTAATTACCTTTAGCAAAACAAAGGGTATTTTTAGTATGACTTCCTAAGGCAAGGATACTTTTTTTAACCCAAAAGGGGATTTTTATTTTTTTATATTCCATAATAAGGAATTATACTCTTTTATAAAAAATTGAGTTAATCTAAAAGGAGATTTTCCAATCCTATATTTTTCTATATAAACTAAGGGCATCAGCCCCACTAAAGAATTGGTAAGGAATGCCTCCTCTGCCTTATATATATCTTCCAATAAGAAATTGCCTTCCTTTACCTCTATACTATTTTTTTTAGCTATATCCAAAATTACCTGACGGGTAATCCCGTTAAGGCATCCGCAGTCCAAAGAAGGTGTAAAAAGTTTATCTTTTTTTATAAAAAATATGTTACTGCGACTTGCCTCCGCGATATAGCCTTCATTATTTAAAATAATTGCCTCATCAAAACCGTTTTGTTTTGCTTTAAGATAACTTAACTGATAAAGAAGGTAATTCCCACTTTTAACTCGATTTAAAAATGAACCTTTATTTACTTTAAAATCAGAAACGCAGGCATAAAATCCTTTAAGGTATTTTGACTTAGGATATGGCTTATAAGGTTTTACCCAGACAAAAGTGGAGGTTTTTTCTTTATAATTTTTAAATAAAGTCAACCTTACATAGGCATCCTCTATTTTATTTAAATCTATGAGCTTAAAAATAATCTGCTTTATTTTCTCAAAAGAATAATTAAATTTTAGATATAGATAAGGTGCAGATGCCTTTATCCTTTGAAGATGCTGTTTTAAATAAACTATATTTTTTTTATAGGCGCGCATCGTCTCAAAAACAGACCAACCGTAAAGAAAAGCGGGCTCTATTAAGGATAATTTTGCCTCTTTTAATTCTAAAAAATCTCCATCTAAAAAAACGATCTGTTTTTTCATTATCTTAAAGCTCTAAGCATTGCCTCTGCCTTGATAAGCGTTTCCTTATATTCTTTATCCGGTAAAGAATCCGCAACGATCCCCCCACCAACCCCAAAATAAAATCTATTGCCTTTCTTTAAGATACTACGGATAAGGATATTTAGATGCATATTCCCGGAAAAACTTAAATAACCCAAAGCACCGGTATAAATGGCCCGCCTTCTTGTCTCTAACTCCTCAATAATCTGGATTGCCCTTATCTTAGGACAACCGGTAATTGAGCCCCCCGGAAAACAGGCACGCAATAAATCTATCCTATCTTTATCCCTATGTAAAATTCCGATCACCGTAGAGGTGGTTTGAAATACGGTAGAATATTTTTCTAAAACCCTTAATGCATCTACTTTTACTGAACCGTATCTACAGACCTTACCTAAATCGTTCCTTTCTAAATCCACAATCATTATCAACTCCGCTTTGTCCTTAGGGCTTTTTAAAAGTTCCTCTTTAAGCAATTTATCCCGTTTTTTATCTTTAGACCTTGGACGCGTCCCTTTCATCGGTCGGGTAATCACCAGATTATCCTCTAACCTTAAAAATTCTTCCGGTGAAGAACTCAAGATCTGAAAATCACCAGTATCAAAATAACCACTATAAAAAGAGGGACTTAACCGGCGCAACTTAAGATAAACCTCAAAAGGGTCTTTTCTACTTAAAACCTCAAACCGCTGAGAAAGATTTACCTGATATATATCACCTTTACGGATATAATCTTTGGCTTTCTTTATCGCCTCTATATATTCGTCTTTTGTAAAATTAGAACTTAAATTTATATCTTTCTCCTTGAATTTTGATTTAGCCTTCTGTTTAAAATCTAAATCCTTAACGATCCTTTCTATTTTTTTAAAATTTTCCTCGGCCAAAGATTTTGCTAAAGAATGCCTTCTCTCCGGAAAACCCAAAGAAAAAATATAAAGTTTTTTTAAAAAATGGTCAACGATTATACCCGAAGAATAAAAACCAAAAAAACAATCAGGGATATTTAAATCATCGGGAATTCTTTTTTTAAGTTTTTCTTCCAAAACAAAACCCAAATCATAACTTAAAAACCCTACCGCTCCACCCAAAAAAGGCAAAGAATTTTTCTTTAAAGAAATCCTATACCTATTTAATAAGTTACGCAATTCAAAAAAGGGATTTTTGTCCTTTGTCTTTAAAATAAAGAATGGCGCAAATCCTAAGAAAGAAAATCTACCGAATTTTTTATCATAGAAACTTGAATCTAAAAAAAAGGGACAATCTTTATCCTTTATTTTTTCTAATATGAAAATAGGGTCAGAATTAAAATTATAAGACCTCAAGATGTAATATACCATCTATGTTAAAATTTCGCTCTTCGTTTCTTAAAAGACAATACGCCACTAAATAGAAATTTCCATTCTCCTGCTTAATCTCTTTGGGGATAACTTCTCTTAGCGAAACTTTTCCATCTTTTGAAGAGAAGTATTTTATCTTTATATTTATCCCTTTATCTAAAGCTTCCTGGATTTTAGAAATTTTCTGAAATTTTAAATCGTTTAAAAACTTACCTTCCAGGCAAAATAAATTTAAAAACTCCCCAAAATTATCTATCCCTTTCTCAAAAAGTATCCTTTTTAATTTTTGAAAAATCTCAAAACTTACCTCCACATCTTTAAATGCCCGATGAAGTCCTTCTATTTTTATCCCTAAACTTTCTGCCACAAACCACAAAGGATAATAGCCTAAATGGGGGAGAAGTTTTCTACTCATCTTCAAAAGATCAACAATTAAAATTTCCGGTAAAGAAAAATTTATTAATCTGGCTTCGTTTTTTAAAAAACCAAAATCGAAAGAGGCATTATAGGCACAGAGAATACTTCCTTTGATAAAATTAAAAAAATCTGGCAAGACCTTTATTATCGTAGGGGCAGGCTCTAACATCTCTTGCGTTATATTATTTATCCTCTGCGCAGATAAAGAAAGTGCCCTCTGAGGATTAACTAAACTTTGGAAAACCGCTATTTTTTCCTCTTTTTTAAACCTTATCGCTGCTATCTCAATAATCCTATCTCCGGATTCTGGCTCAAGACCGGTAGTCTCAGTATCAAAAATAGTAAATTCTATCTCATCTATATGTCTATCCATTTTGGGTTATAATATAAGCAGGAATAATTTTATAAGGATGGTACGAAAGTTTTGTTTTGCGTAAGTTTTCTAATCCTGAATCATCCAAAGCGTTAATGTATTTATAATCGGATAATTTTTGGCAGAAAAAATAAAAGATAAACTGAGCCAAACCTTTTACTTTAAGATCCGCTATCTCATATAATATACAAAAAACTTCTGCATTCAAAGGATAACCTAAACTAAATGCTTCAAGTTTATCATCTATCTCTACTACAAAACCTTTAAGTTCTAATTTAGAATAACCTTTAAATAATAACTTAAGCATCTTTAGACTATCTATAAGTAAGGCATGGTATATCTCATCATGGTAACGGTTCTTACGCTCCTTCATCCAGTTTTCATAGAGTTTAAGGCAACTGCTTTTATATTTTAAAGAAAAATCAAAGCATCTAAATTTATAGTTTTTGGTAAAATAATTTATCAAGGCGCGTTTACTTTTAAATCTATTCCCTTTTAAATTTATTAGGTCTTCTCTCAAATAAAGATAATCGGGATATTTTTCTTTTACACGAAAACCTAAATCTTTATAAAAATAAATATCCTTTTCTTCCACATTTTCTATACGCGAAATTATTTTATTTTGATTAAATCTATTTAATATCCTAAAAATCTCACTAATTACCTGTTTATCTTTTTTCTTTCCTAATGGCGGAAGATACAGAAACATCCCTATTCTATCCTTAAAAAATATACAGAGATTATCTTTGATTATCATCCAGTATACATCGTATAAGGCTTGGTTAATATAAATATTCAAAAAAGAATAAGTCCCTAAATAATGCTTATCTAAATTAAGATAGTCTAAAAAAAGAACTTTATCCTTAAAGGATAATCTATTTAGATGCATAGTTAAAAATCTATAGAATAAATATCATAAACATCCGTGTAGGTCTGTAAGATCTGAGGGTTATCCAAAATAAGTTTTTTAGAGCCCTTAAGGAATCCACAAAGATAATTTATATACTCTTTAACTTGAGAGCTATTTAGTCTTTCTTTTATATAAGGACAGCGTAAATCTAAACTTAAGAAAATTTTTTTATCTTTTAAATTAATTAAGAAGGGATAAAGTTGGCATTCCAAAGGACGGTTTTTATAAATTTTACATTTATTCGTTTCCGGTTCTAAAAATGAACAGAGATAAACCTTTTCTTTTTCTGAAAAAATTAATTTAATCTTATCTTCATTTAATCTTTTTTTTTCAGCAGCTAAAAGATGGGGGACCCATACCGAATCTGGCTCATTAAAGCGACAGCATAGTCGACAATTTAAGCAAAAATTTTTTAAAATAATCTGTTTTATCATTTAACGATACTGCCTAATTTTACATTTCGCTCAGGACTAATGATGGCGATCCCTTTTTCATCTTCACAGGCTAAAAGCATACCCTGACTTTCTATCCCCCTCAAAACCGCAGGCTCTAAATTATCCACCACTACTACCTGTTTTCCTAAAAGATCTTCTTTTTTATAACTTGATTTTATACCCGCAACTAATTGTTTAGTTTTATCACCCAAATCCACTATTAAGATATAAAGTTTATCTGCATTGGGATGGTCTTTTACCTCTTTTATCTGGCCTATCTTTAATTCTAATTTTTTAAAATCCTGTATAGTAACCATATCGCCTCCCTATTTTAAATTGTTAAAATGATAATTGGTTAATTTCGTTGAGTTCGTTATTATCGTTAATTTCGTTTTTACTTCCTAACTCCCTAACTTACCTAACTCACCTAACTTCCTAACTACTATCTACTACATACTGATTTTTAAATAGTTGACTCCTTATCCTATTCTAATTAATTCATACTCAAGGTTTCCCAATCCCAGTTTAAAAGCATAATTAAGTTGTTTTTGGTAGTTGCGTTTAGGATGAAGTTCTTTAAAAATATCTTTTCCCGAAGTCTTATTTACCAAATCCAAACTTGCCTTATCAATACTTACGGGATCTTGCGAAGCAAGTATCCCAATATCCGGACAAATTTTTGGATCATCTTTAGCAATACAATCGCATTCTTTAGTTATCTTTAATAAAAAATTGAAAAAGGCGATTTTTTGTTTTTTTGGTTTTATTACTGAATAGGCATATTCAATCATTTTTTCCTGAATAGTGCTTGCCCCCTTTTCCCAAACCACATCAATTGCAGAGTAATTACAAACCGCAATACAACTGGCGCAACCGATACATTTTTTTGGATCAATATTGGATTTATTATCGATAATTCTAATTGCACCTTTTGGACATACCTTTACGCACTCAGCGCAACCTACACATTTATCTTTATAAACAACCGGTGCAATATCCGAATGCTGAAAAAGTTTCCCTTCTCTACTGGCACAACCCATACCGACATTTTTTAAAGCACCACCGAAACCGGTCATCAGATGCCCTTTAAAATGACTTATCACTACTAAACCATTATTTTCTAAAAATATCTTGGTGATTTTGGCGGTCTTTACAAACCTTCTATTAATGGTAACTTCAGAAACGTTTTCTTTTTTTTGATCATCAGGAATAATGATATCTATACCCAAATTTTCTTTACTAAATCCATGGGTTTTGGCTAATTCTAAGTGGCTTTGGGAGTTGGTGCGTTTTCCTTTATATAAGGTATTAGTATCGGATAAAAATGCTTTTGCTTGTTTCTTTAAAATCTCCTCTACAATTACCTTTACATATTGGGGTTTTACAAAACCAGTATTTCCTTCTTCACCAAAATGTATCTTTATGGCAATTAAATCATCTTTCAAGATAAAATCCAAAACCTTACTTTCCTCACAAAGCCTTTTTACTTTTTGAGAAATTAAAAAAACATCATCCTCTTGATTTACCCCAATAAAATATACCTTACTTTTCATAAAATAAAAATTAAAAAGAAAGGGTATAAAGACTGGCGGGCCCGACGAGATTTGAACTCGCGATCTTCAGATCGACAATCTGACGTGTTAAACCAGACTACACCACGGGCCCGTCATTGTATATAAGAATTTATCTGGTGGGCGGTAGAGGACTTGAACCCCTGACCTTGTGAATGTAAGTCACACGCTCTATCCAGCTGAGCTAACCGCCCCATAAATTCTAAAATATTATAGAGAATATTTTAAGATTAGTCAATTTATTTGATTTTAAAAGGAAGGACTTATTTATAATAATCTAAACCGCGCAGGATAAATTGGGCATCCATCCTTTGGGGCAAGAAGAATTTTTTTACAAACTCTTTGGCGCGCTCCACATCAAATTCTCTACAGCAGTAGATATCAACAGAGATAAAATTTTTTACGCTTAAGGTATGAATTACAATGGAGCTTTCTACCAAAGGCGCCCATCCGGAAAGGCCGGCTTTATCAGGAAAACGGCTGGCATCTGTAAAAAAAATACTCGGCGGCGCCTGTTTCTCCATCCCTAAATATCCTACAATTTCATCAAGGAATTTATAACAGGTGGCTAAATCATCGCAGACTCCAGGTTTACAATCATAGAGGTCTAAGAGAAGCTCGTAACCGAAGGGAGTGCTTTTTTCTTTAATTAAAGTTTGGGTAATTTGATTTTCTTCTCTCTTTTGCATTTATTTTTTCAATTATATTATACAACATTTTTAAAATGTCAAGAGAAAATTTTTAACTTGTAGAAATTATTTTTACCCAGACTTCTCTTTGCCGTGGTCCATCACTCTCACAGAAAAAAATTCCCTGCCAAGTTCCAAAACAGAGCCTGTTTTCCTCAATAAAAACAACTAAAGAAGAACCAAATATACTTGATTTTATATGACTATCCGCATTCCCTTCACTATGAGAATAGTTTTTATTTTCAGGGATAAGCGAACTTAAAGTTTTTTCGATATCGTATCTTACTGAGGGGTCATAATTCTCATTTATGGTAAGACCTGCGGTAGTATGCGGACAGAATAAAAAACAAAATCCCTCTTTTATCTTAGATTCAGTAACTACTTTCTGGATCTTTTCTGTAATATCGATTAATTCTATCCGCTTATGTGTAGATAAAGTTATCTTATACATCTTTTAATCATCCGATGGTAGTCCTGAATTGCTTTTACTTTTAATTCAGATTTTCTTAAAGCAGAGATTGCTTCAACTGAAGCTAATGCTCCGGGTAAAGTAGTAACTACGGGAATCCCATAAGCAATAGCAGTAGAACGGATCCTTACCTCATCCTGGCGGGGGATTTTACCCGAAACTGTATTAATAATTAAATGGACTTTTTGTTTTTCCATAAAATCTAAAAGATTTGGTCTTGCCTGGCCTAAGCGGGGAATAATTTTTGCTTCTACATCATGTTTTCTTAAATAATAGGCAGTCCCTTCTGTAGAGATAATTTTAAAACCCATCTTCTTTAATTTTTTTGCCACCTCCACAATCAACGGTCTTTTATCTTTATCCTTTACACTGATAAAAACCGTTCCTCTTTTAGGTAAATTCTGATAAGCGGCGATTTGACTCTTACAGAATGCTTTTCCAAAATCTTTATCTATGCCCATTACCTCACCGGTAGATTTCATCTCTGGACCTAAAGTAATATCGATTCCGGGAAATTTTATAAAAGGAAGAACCGATTCTTTTACGCAGATATAAGGAGGAATTATCTCTTTAGTAAATCCTAATTCCTTTAAGGTCTTCCCCACCATTACTTTCGCCGCTAATTTTGCCAAAGGAACTCCAATTGCCTTGGAAACAAAAGGGACAGTTCTTGAGGCACGCGGATTTACCTCTAAAATATAAACTTCACCATTTTTTACCGCATACTGCACATTCATTAATCCTATTATATTTAACTCTTTTGCTAAAGCGTAAGTATATTCTCTAATTTTTTCTATTATTTTTTTAGAAA
>Ga0207433_10002507_pt1 | contig 37293 bp, 30 predicted proteins | sample YelNatPaOPGAMG01_FD_187559 | JGI IMG/M metagenome (GOLD analysis project Ga0207433, IMG submission 187559) | Hot spring thermophilic microbial communities from Obsidian Pool, Yellowstone National Park, USA - OP-RAMG-01 (SPAdes) (version 3) | ecosystem: Environmental > Aquatic > Thermal springs...
TATCTTCCAAAGGATAAGGTTGAATTGACTGTGAAAGAATGGGAAAAGGTGTATGCAGGGAGCAGTAGACTTGCGAAAGATTTGCAAGAGGTGAAATATTGAGGATTTTCAAATTGATATCTATCGCAGATGTTTTCACTTTATGCAATGCAGTAATGGGATTTCTTGCGCTTGCATGTGCAACAAGAGGGCTTGTTACCGAGAGCATAATGTGTATAATGGTCGGGATATTGTTTGACGGCTTGGATGGTGTTATTGCAAGAAGGTTTGCAAAGAAATGGAATTTAGGCGATTATTTAGATATAATGTGCGATACAACCTCATTTTGTGTGGCGCCATCTGTTTTGATATTTACGATATATTGGAATAAGGATTGGACATTTACTTCTGGGTATATTCCAAGCGAAATAGGTGTGAATTTATCACAGATTATACTTTTGATAGCCTGTGGAACGATAGTGGTAACGGGCGTGCTAAGGCTTGCAAGGTTCTGCTATCAGTCAGGTGGAGGCTCGAATATATTTATTGGCTTGGCAACTCCAGGGTCTGCGCTTATACTTGTGCTCCTATGTGCAGTTTCATTTCCGGGTTGGACAGAGGATTATAATCCCGGAACAATGCCAGGTTATGTTGTTGTTCCAACGATGTTTCTTTTATCCTATCTTATGATTTCAGATATTAGGTATCCGAAGATGCGAGGAAAATTTGGCTTGGTAGCAGGCATATTGGTTGTTGTTGTGATAAGCATGCTTGCGTTTCCTTCGAGAAATCTTGCAATAATAACTGCGCTGTGTATAGGTTTTGGCTATATTATAGGAGGTCCTATCTTGCTCAGGATGGATACAAAGCGAGAGATAGAGGTGCCTGCAGTTGATGGTGTTATGAAGTAAGATGATGATAATTAAAATGATAAATAGAAAAAGATTAGTCGGCAGGCATGCCTCTTTGAATGATTACTTTTTGGAGGATTACGGGCATTAGAGGTTTGTCATTCTGGTCTCTGGGAACTCTTGCTATTTTCTTAACAACCTCCAAGCCTGAAACAACCTCTCCGAATATTGTATGATAGTTATTAAGATGAGGTGTGGGGACTTCGGTAATAAAGAACTGAGAACCGTTTGTATTAGGACCTGAATTAGCCATTGCTACTATACCAGGTCTATCGAACCTTCTATTCGAGCAAAACTCGTCTTCGAACGAATAACCTGCATCGCCTGTACCATCTCCAAGCCGGTCTCCCATTTGAATCATAAATTCTGGGATTACGCGATGTATTATTGTTCCGTCGTAGAAAGGTCCATGTCCTTGTCTGCCTGTTAAGGGGTCGAGCCATTGTTTTGTTCCTGTTGCAAGTCCTACGAAATTTGCTACGGTTTTGGGCGCATCGCGTTCGAACAATCTTATTTTTATAGTTCCGAGCGAGGTTCTTAAAGTTGCATATAAGTCGTTTGATTGCATGCTTGATTAATGGTCATTTTAGTAAAAGTAACTTGTGGTAAATATGGATAGTTTTATGGGAAGGAATTTCGATACGAAGGGTATGGCAGGTAAACGCATACATGTTATAGGCACTGGAGGAACTTTAGGGCAGAAGTACGATTCTGCAAAAGAGACACGTGATATTGCATACGGCTCTAAGGAATTGTTCTCCAGGTATAAGGAATTCAATGAGAAATACGAACTTACCTTTACAGATGTATGCAAGGTAGATTCTTCAGATATGTCTCCTGGGTTGTGGGAAGAGATAGGTGCCGAGATAGTGGATGCGCAAAACAATCCTGAAATAGATGGGATTGTAATAACACATGGCACAGATACCCTGGCTTGGACTGCTCAATTTTTATATTTGTCTTTAAAGAATGTATCTACCCCAGTTGTTCTTACGGGTTCGCAACTTCCTCCAGACGAGAAAGATTCTGATGTATATGCGAATTTAAGAGATGCCCTGATAGTTGCATCCACATCTGAAATAATGGAACCTGTCGTAGTGTTTGCTGGAAATGTATATGGTGCAGAGAATCTAAGAAAGACCAAGATTTGGGCATTTGATGCGTTTAGTTCGATTGGTAGAGAAAAGTATGGTGTCCTTGAAGGCGAAGGAGATAAAAGGAGACTGAAGATGCTAAGAGATGATTATATAAAAGGTAAACCTGCTGTAAAATCGTCGTTTGATTATTCGCTTTCTAGGTCAGTTGAGATAGTATCAATCTGGCCCGGGACCGATTACTCGCTTATAGGACAAATATTAGAGAAGTTAGACGGTGCGGTAATAATAGGTTTTGGAGCAGGTAATGCGAACAAGAGGTTTAGACCTGTTGCAGAGTCAGTAAGCATTCCCTTGGTTATGTGCACAAGCGGAGAAGGAGAGGTAGATATACTAGCTTACCAAGCAGGTAAGAGGTTCAAGCAGCATGTAGTCTCAGGAGGCGATTGGATTCCTGAATATGCAGCACTAAGACTTGCATATATTTTAGGGCATAAGGCAGTAAAGAACATGGATAAAAAAAGAATATTTGAGATATTTGCACAGGGTATTAGGATAAAAGATATAGAGAAATACAAAAAGGAGACTGGACTTAACATACAACCAGTCGATAGGCTGCCTGGTATGAGGTTTGAAGATATGCTAAAGTTTATTTGAGTTTGATAAAGGTAAGTAACTAAGCGAATGAACACCCAAGCCATTTATCATCTATTCTCTTATACATTACAAAAGCAGCAATTAACATGGATATGGAGATTAAGAAAAGGACAAGTATCGATACGAAGAATATCTTATCGAGAAGCATGGAGAATGCACAGAGTAGAGTAAGTGGAATTGAGACCATTAGATTGAATTTTGCAAGGACCTTTGCATCGAATAAATAGATATTTGTTTTCAAGCCTGTAAGATATGCTGTGGTAATTGCAGTATAGGAAAGAGAGACTAAGGTAACGAGCAATGCAAAAGGGAGCATTAGAAAAGATTTCTCAATTATGGATACTATAAAGACGAATGCGAAAGATATGGAGATGGTAAGAATGAAAAAAAGGCGTAGTTTTACCTTGATTACTTGTGGTACTGTGATGGGTAAAGTCTGAAAAGATGCAAGGTTATCAATGTTGTTTTGCCATGAATAGACAGTCATTCCAAAAAATCCAATCATTGCAGAATAGAATAATGTATTTGCACCTATATCGAATAGAGCAGATTTAATTACCCAGATTGTGCCGTATGTGAATAGCAGAGGTACAACGAAACTACCGACCATGGGAAAGATTGCTCGGCTCCTTTTCATGTCGAGCATCTCTTTAGCAACAAGTGGAACGTCAGAGAATTTTGCAAATCTTTTCAGTTCGTCTTGATACCTGCCTGAAATCTTTTCTGAAGTTGAAGAGAATCTAACTTGCACGAAAGGTGCGGAAAGAACAGAAAATAATATGAAAAATAAGAATGAGATAATAGCCTGTGTTGGAGCGTGCGAGAATTGGTATTTTACAGAAGGGAATATTGTCTCTAGTGGCAAGAAACCAAGCAGAGCAAGAATGACAGATAAGAGAAATAATGCAAGAACCGCACCCCCAACATATTTGGAACGAGTTAATATTGCAGAGATTAGAAAAGAGAGTGAGATTGAGAATAGAAACGAAAGGAGTATCGATAAAGAAAGATGAAGAACAGATGATATTGCAAAATGAGAAAGAGGAATGGAAATAACCAAGCCGATGTCCAATGGTATTATGGATAGCAAGAGGTAGTAGATTAAATCCTTAAAATAGAAAGCAAGGAATGTTTCTCTGTAATGGATTGGCAATAGAGAGGGTGTTTGGATTAATAATGCAACATCGCCGAAACGTCTTTCAACCATCTCTTTTCCTGCGAGAGCCAAGCCGCCAACGCCCAAGCCGTATAGAATTACCACACCATGAATAATTGTAAGAGTACGAACATACCCTATTTTTAAAAGGAGAACAGGTGATATTACAGATAGAACAAAAGATATAAAGAAAATCATAACAGGGAAAAAGAAAAATCCAACTTTACCAATCATTGCAGAATGTAATCTCATCTCTTCTTTCGTCATGAACCAAATCGTGTAAAGAAGTCTTTTTGCATTCATTTATTCCCTGACTGGTGTAGTAGGATATAGACTTTTCAAATGAGATGCTATTAACAGGTAGAGGTCATTAACGATTAGATTATCAACAAACAAGTTATCAACAAACTTTTTTATTTTAATATACAATTGAGTTGCGATGCATAGGAAAAATGAAAAAATCGAATTATTGAGAAAGAGAATAGAAAGAATAGACGAAAAGATAATAAAACTTTTTATTCGTAGATTAGAATATGCAAAAGTTCTTGGCTTGGAAAAGAAAAGACTAGGCTTGGATGTTTACCAACCTTTGGTCGAAGATAAAGTTATTAAAAGATACATGGAAGGAATAAAAGAGGGAGGTTACGACGAAAATCTTGGGGTAGAACTGGCAAAATTTGTCTTGGCACAATCAAAAAAGGTTCAAGAGAAAATATCTAAAGATGATATCTAAAAAGGAGAAATCTAAATAAGAGAGTTTGATATGAGTGGGAGCGCAATGTCTTCTGAAGAAAAAGGCAGGAAAGAGAGATTTATTTCGCATCCTTTAATAAAAGGAGGAAAGATTGCAGAACGAGAATACCAGGTAAACATAGCAAAGACTGCGATAGAGGGTTCTACACTTGTGGTTCTTCCTACTGGGATGGGTAAGACTGTTATTGCGCTATTAGTGATTGCAGAAAGGTTGTTAAGAAAAGACGGAAAAGTTCTCTTTCTTGCGCCCACCAAGCCACTAGTTGAACAGCACGCAACATTCCTTCGTGAATATCTTTTATCTGGACCCGTGATAATGTTTACAGGCGAGACACCACCCGAAAAGAGGGCTCAATCTTGGAAGGATGCAAAGATAATAGCCTCTACGCCACAAGTTGTTTCGAATGATATAATTTCAGGAAAGATTGACTTAAAAGAAGTAACCATGACAGTATTCGACGAAGCACATAGAGCAACAGGGAATTATGCTTATGTGTTCATTGCTGAGAAATACAAGGAAGCAGGCGGTCTTGTGCTCGGTATGACTGCCTCTCCAGGTTCGAACGCAGATGAGATTCTTGAGATATGTAACACTCTTGGAATTGAGAGAGTAGAAATAAGGTCAGAATACGACGACGATGTCAGACCCTACGTTCAGGATGTTGCCATAAAATGGATAAGAGTAGATATGCCCGAAAAGGTAAGGTTAATTTCACAAACTTTAAGGCGAGCACTTGCCAACCAACTTCGTACACTTCAATCTTATGGACTTATAAGAAAATCAGATAAGGTATCTACTAAAGAAATCCTTGAGGTTCAAGCACGAATAAGGAGCAAGATAGCAACAGAGGGAAAACCAAGCCAGGCTCTATTCCATGCAGCAAGTGTCCAAGCATGTGCAATGGCAATCAACCATGCACTTGAACTCGCAGAAACACAAGGAATCTCGGCACTTCAGGCTTATTTTGAAAGAATGAAAGTTAAGGCGACAAGTAAAGGTGCATCAAAGGCATCCAAGATGGTATTGAACGACCCTGATTTTCAGGAAGCCCTCGCACTTACGAACGAAGTTGATTATGACCATCCTAAAATTGCAAGAGTTGCCGATTTGATTTCAGAACAGTTTAGTTTGAAGAAAGACAGCCGAGCAATTGTATTTACACATTACAGGGATACATCCGAGCGTGTAACCGATGCATTATCTAAGATAGATGGAGTAAAACCAGTTAAGTTCGTGGGGCAGGCAAGCAAAGGAGATGACAAAGGATTAAAGCAAAAAGAACAGATTGAGATAATACAAAAATTCAGAAATGGAGAATACAACGTTCTTGTAGCGACGAGCGTTGGAGAAGAGGGTCTTGACATACCTCAAACAGACCTCGTAATATTCTACGAACCTGTCCCATCAGAGATTCGCACGATCCAGCGCAGAGGGCGGACAGGCAGAAAAATGCCCGGAAAAGTAGTTATTCTAATAACAAGAGGAACAAGAGATGAAGCATATTACTGGTCAAGCAGAAACAAAGAATTTACAATGAAACGAGAATTAGAAAAACTACGTGAAGAACTCTCCTCAAAGGTAATAGTTGGCAAGCCCAAACCTGTAGATTGGTTTGATTATGATGTAGAGAATGGAGATAAAGCAAGCAACCTACCGCCTGCAGAGAACTCAAAAGTTGTTTTTGAGGATACCTCAAATGGAAAAGAGAAAAAAGAATTAGACGAAAAAGAATTAAAAGAAAATATACAAGAAGAAAAGGTAAAAGATGAAGGCTCTGAAGAGATAAATCTCGTAGAGAATAAAATTGAGAATGAAGAAAATAAGGAGAAGAAATCAGAGGCATTCGATGCGGTAAGAGAGATTTTATCAAGAAAACCAAAACAATTGACACTTGTTGATTTCCCTCAGGATGAAAAAAAGGAAAAGTTAATTGTTGATACCAGAGAATTCAATTCTGAAGTTGTAAAAGAACTTTCGAAAGCAAATCTAATAATCATACCAGAACAACTATCAATCGGCGATTATCTGATATCTGACAGAGTTGCAGTAGAAAGGAAGAGCACAGAGGATTTTGTTAAATCGATAATCGACGGCAGGCTATTCCAGCAGGCAAAAGAACTAAAAAACGCATACTTGCATCCTGTGCTTATCGTCGAAGGAACCGACCTATATACCTCAACAGGTATGAACGCATCATCTATAAGAGGTGCAATATCTTCTTTGATTTTAGATTACTCTATACCCGTGGTTTCAACTAAAGACGCAAAAGATACCGCAGAGATGCTGATTGCATTCTTAAAAAGAGAGCGTGCAGAGGGAAGAACTCCAAGCCTGAGACCCGAAAAAGGGAGCATGAGTTTGCACGACAGGCAGCAGTACATTGTCGAAGGGCTTCCAAACATATCAGGCACACTAGCTCAAAGGCTTCTTTCACATTTTGGCAGTGTAGTTCGAGTTATGAACGCTTCTGAAGATGAACTTGCAAACGTAAAAGGGATTGGAAAGAAAACAGCAAAGGAAATATACAATACTTTAAGAAGCCAATGGCTTTCCTGAGGTGAGAAGATGCACCGCGCAAGATGTTTAGTTATAGACGACGAAGATGATGCGAAAATATTGATGGATAGACTCGGAACGCATCCCAAGGGCTTGGAAATTATGGCACCTAAAACCATTCATCTCAATATATATCTTGAAAATATACCAAATGTTCATGCAAACATACTCAAACAAGAGATGCTTTCCATAGGCGGTGATGCATGCGTACGCAAAGACACTATTTATGGCGGAAGTAAAGAACACACGGATGTTATTTTAATGGGTAATTTAAAGCAGTTCAGATTACTTGCTAAAAAACTTGAAATTCAGCCGCTCGGTTTGAAAGATATCGGCTTGGAAATTTTGGATTCCATAAGGAATTTCAAAAATGAAAATAAAAACGCAGTTACAGAATTAGGTAAGATGAAATTCGAATGGGGAAGTCGCACGTATATCATGGGAATTTTAAACCTTACTCCTGACTCCTTTTCAGGCGATGGCATAACTGACTTAAACAAGGCTGTTGAACGCGCAAAAAAAATGGTTGAGGAAGGAGCAGATATCATAGATATAGGTGGCGAATCAAGCAGACCTGGCGCTCAACCTGTACCCCCCAACGAAGAGAAAAAAAGAGTAATACCCGTAATAGAAAAAATTGCACAAGAACTCGAAGGAAAAACTCTCATCTCTATCGATACTTACAAATACGAAGTTGCAAAAGAGGCTGTTAAAAAAGGCGCACATATCATTAACGACATCACTGGACTTTCAGACCCAAATATGCTTTCCCTTGCATTAGAGAATAACATCCCTGCCGTTGTTATGCACATGCAAGGTAACCCAAGAACCATGCAACTATCCCCATCTTATTCTGACGTCGTAAAAGAGATATACGATTTTCTTTCCCAAAGGGTTGATATCGCAACAAAAAAGGGTATGAAAAAAGAAAAAATCTGGCTCGACCCCGGAATTGGTTTCGGAAAGAACCTCGAACATAACCTTACCATAATTCGCAGATTGAAAGAGTTTAAGTCTCTAGGTTGCCCAATACTCATTGGCACATCAAGAAAATCGTTCATCGGAATGACTACAGGCTCTGCCGTCTCTGAACGGCTTGAAGGCTCAATCGCTTCCATATCCGTTGCCATTGCAAACGGCGCAGATATCGTCCGCGTGCATGACGTAAAGGAAACTAAACGAGCAGTTAACGTATGCGATGCAATCATAAGAAGACGCCTGAGGTGAGGATTTGGTCTCGAAAAAAAGAAAAAGAACGGATAAGATAGTGTTAAAAAACATGGCATTCTATGCCTTCCACGGCTTGGATGCTGAAGAGGCAAAACAAGGTCAGAGATTCTTCATAGACGTGGAATTATACCTCGACCTTATGCCTGCTGGTATGCAAGACGACATCCACTTGACAACAAACTATGCAAAGATTTATGCAAGAGTAAAAGAACTTGCTCAAGATAGAAGATTCATACTCATTGAAGCACTTGCAGAATCTATTGCCTCTGCAATAATCAAGGAAACAAACGGCGATGAGGTCGTTGTTCGTGTACGCAAACCTTCAACTCCCATTAAAGGAATTCTTGACTACGTAGAAGTGGAATTGCGTAGAACAAAGGATGATTATAGATAATTTAGAAAATTTGAAAATTTATCTAAATTTTCAGACCTTCTTTTTCGGCTCTCCTTCTTTTATTAGCATAGACGCAATTATAGCCTTTATCCCAATGAAATCCGATAAATTACCATCCCAAGATGAAAGTTGCTCCCTATACTCGTTCTCTATCTTATCTGCAGTCCTCTTTAGCATCCTATGTATCTTGTCCCAGTCGTATCCATCAACTACCAACACAAGAGTAAATTTCTCTCTCTTATCTATAAGTATCTTCTTTCCAGACCATTCCAATTTCCCAACTTTTCCACTTGAATTGTATTGATTCTTGAACGAATCTTCCATGAAACTCTGGACCGCAGTAAGCATACTCGCAATTATATCCGAATCTCCTTCGTTATCTCTTATCGACATCTGAGAAATCAATCTACCATCTGAATATATCATCATCGCATTCTCAACAACAAAACCGCCTAGTTTCCATTTCCTATATAGATTCACTCCCACAACTGAACAAACTGCCGCTAGGATGGCTGCTAAACATATCGAAAGATAAAGAAGCGTATAGTTGGGTGGCGATGTTACAGTAACCATAATCGTAGTAGTGTTTGATAGTCCATTTACATCTCTTACAGTTAAAGTAACCTTATACTTCCCATCTTTCCTGTATGTATGGTAGGCTTCTGCACTATATGCCTTATCTCCATCTCCAAAATCCCATTCGTAACTTGCAATCCCTACATTATCAGAACATGATAAAGCATCAAATCTAACTTTCTTATCCTTCTCTGCATTCATTTCATTCAAAGTGCGAATCATAGGCGGTGTCTTGTCCTCTATCCTAATATATACTCTCTTTTCCGCAACATTTCCGGCTTGGTCTGTTACCATAAGGACAACCGTATAGTTCCCAGGATTTTCGAATACATACCAAAATCTAGATTGGCTCGATTGGTATATTATGGAATTCGTTTCATTCGAAAATATCTGCCAATTATATGTATATCCAAAGGGATACTCAATATCGTTGTCGGTCGTATTTGATACAAATTCCATAGGAACATCTTCATCTGCATGTTCTAAACATATTATTTCCACCTTGGGCGACATCGTGTCTATAACTTTTATGTGGACAATCGTAGAATTCTCATTACCTGCATAATCTTTTATTACCAAAGTAATGTTATAATCACCAGGCACTTCTATAGACGCCAAAGTAATCGACTGCTCGCTATCCCATATTTCCACATACCCCTCTTTCCCATCTTCAACTGACCAATTATATTCAACCACTCCTTCATAACAATTGTCCATCGAAGACGCTGCATTCAGCGTAAAGTTCGCACCCTGCTCTACATATACATTGTTCTGCGTAACTACCATAGGTTTAACAGTATCTCTTATCGATATTCCATACTCAGTACATGGTTGACTAAAAACACCATTTGTTCCAATATCATTTGGCCCAAGCCCAGGTTCCACTAATATATAATGCCCACTCTCATTCGCATATTCTTCAAACTCTATGTAACTGTACGAATCATGGCTATATACAATATAATCGTCGTTGATTTTTATTATATATGTGTAATTTATAGAACGAGTATCGTTTCGCACTACCAAATCTATCGAATAAAAACTATACTTGTCCCCTATTGAAGGGACCAGGTCCATCCTAAATGAAAAGGTAATTTCTATTGGACTTAATTCATATATGCTCCCTGTAAAATTCATACTAATGTTGAGTTCATCGAAAGAATACCCATAAGCTCTCCCTTCTATTTTTAGAAAATTCTCAGACGACTTCCCAACCAAATCCTTAAACCAAGCCTTATAGTACGGCATAAACACCGAAAGAACGCTAACTTCTGAAGTTGATAAAAAGCCATCTCGATTGCCAAACACAAAATCAACCTGCCACCTTAGGTAGGTTACATCCGCATCTTGCCAATAATACATTCTTAACCTCTCTATATATTCTGCAACATTTATTTTCGTTATGTCAGGCTGTATTATCCTTTGAGAAGGTGGTAGAGGATGCATTACTACATGAATAATGTTCCCAAAGGGGAAAACATCTCCATCTTCAGTTACTGTTATATTCGCAACAATACTTTGAAATCCCTGAGCAACAACTAAACACAAAAAACTCCCCGGATATATAGAAGTCGAAAAATAACCCGTCTCATTTACCCTTACTGCAGGCTCATCTACAGTATGAAAATGCCCTTCATCCTTATCCCAAATATATATCGCTGCATTCCAAATCCCCAAGCCGGCTATATCTGTTACCCAACCAGAAATTCCCACTTTATTTGTTAAAGGAGATTTATAAATCGTGAAATTTAATATCTCCACTTCCTCATCTACCAAAATTCCATGCTGACTTGCAAAATAGTTCCCAAGACTACGATGTGCAGTTACAACAAACGCCCCTTCATATACACTCAATTGATAATACCCTGTCCCGTTCGTCTCTGTGCTTGTACTCCATCCTCTAACTATATCAACTGCATTTATTATCACATTCGATACGCTTTCCCCATTCGAATTTTTTACTATCCCTATTATTTTACAAGTACGCGCAGGGACCTTTTCAAGATTTACATCTATCCTCGAAACTGTATTCTTTGAGTAGTTTACTTTTATTTCATATCTAAAATAACCTTCACAGCCATATTTTATTACATATTCTCCAGGAAGAACATACAAACAATAATATCCTCCTTCAAGTGTGCTTGTAATCCATTCCTTGCATTCTATCTTCACGCCAACTATCGGATACCCACTCCCCACATCAAATACATATCCCCATATCTTAACTGTAAGTTTTATCATCGTTATATACAAGTAACTCTCTGATGTTACATTATATCTCTTCTCTGTTTTATATCCCTCTTTCTTAACAATCACATCATAAACACCTTCGAGAACATCGCATTCGAAATACCCATCTTCATTTGTCTTTACTATCTGTATGTCTCCATACACATCCACATTTATTATCTCTACACTTGCATTTGCAATTGGTATGCTATTTATCTCAGTTACTCTGCCATTAATCGTTCTATTTGCAATTGGATAGAGCCATTTCGAACCTATATACCTATATGAAGAGGTATATGCTGCAACTACATAGAACTCATTTGGAACATCGTATATCGTACCTTTTTCTATAAACGAAGTCGTCGAATTTATCGTATCCCCAATAGGCGAGACCTCTCCAAATAGTAAAGTCGTGTTTGAAAGCGCATGCACAGTCGCATTCCATGAATCTATAGTAATTAAGTTCATACTCATCGTTATATTTACATCACCTATTGCAGGATTTCCACCCAAGTTTACTCTTTCCACTTTTTCTATATCATATCCTACCATAATTGGAAATTCAAGAGCATATTTAAAAAAGATATCTGGCGCATAATCTTTTATATATTGACCATTGTTAAACGCCCAAGCCACTACTTGTATATATATTATATTGCAATTTGCAAAGTGCTTCTTTGGAATCTTTAACGCAATATCCCATCGATTGCTAAATGGAGTGTATGAAACAATCGTATTTTCTTCGTAATTCATGTAATAGTCTATACTTTTACCAATCCCTATTTCTGTATTTAGCGCAGTTGCAGAATAATCTACAATGGTATCGTTATCCCTATCTATAAGGATTGTGAAATTTCCAGATTTTGCATTTCCACACACATTTATGGATATCGTTATTTGTTCTTGCGGCATGCCCATCATATTAATTTCTGAGATTGTAACTTGTGTTATGTCTATCTCTTTCCAATTAATTGGCATATCTGCCTCATCTGTAAAAGTAGTACCTCCTGTATCCTCCCCTTTAGTATTTTCACTTAAAATTCCGAATACAAAAACTAAAAGAACTAAAATGAAAATAGAAATGAAAAGATATTTCCAAGCCTTGCATATCACCTTGAATCTATCTTCATTCACATTACCACCGAATTTACATTATCTTTAATCAAGATAAGATTTTTGGTTGCATTAATCCTCAATAATCCTCTAACTACACAATTGGCTACACTCTTACTTTTTTGTAAGGAAGATTTCATCGATTTTACGAACGCGTATATAAAAATTTCAATCAATCGAAAAACTTATAAGCAATTTCGAAACTCGTCCCAAAAGTGGTTTATTTACTTCTGCGTAATAATATTACACAAATACTTGCAAAAAGCAAAAAGAGGTGAGATGATGATGTTTATCGAAGAAGAATATGGATGTAAGTGGGCTAGAAAAAGAACGCTCCTTGGATTATGTGTAGGTTTCTTACTTATCGGAAGTATGCTTATTCTGCCTACCTTAGACGTAGATGCACAATCCTGTAACCTTTCTCTATACTTCCCATCTTCTATACAGACGAATGCCAGCGCAAATCTATCTATTTCAGGAACTTTATATAACTCTGCATCGACATCAGATTTTGCAATAATAACTGTATCTTCACCATCAAATTGGACAGTGTCTGTAACTCCATCTGATACCTATATCGCTACGCATACAAACGTTTCCCTAACCGTATCATGTATGGTTCCCTCAGGGGTTAACCCAGGCTCCTACACTCTCACAATCTCAGCAAAATCAAATATAACCCAGTGCACTACCTCAACTAATATTTCAATCATTGTCTCTCAGACTCCATCTCAAGGTTATCTTTCTGTTTCTTTGGATGTCTTTGACTATGACAACGAGGGGTTAAATAACGATTTATTCCTCTTGGCTGAATACTATACTGGCACATCATACGTTCCTGCCTCATATGCTCATGTAAACATAGATAATATCATAACAAATGCATCCACGGATTATAATGGCTCATTCTATGCCTATGATTTCCCACCCGGCGAACATCTCGTCTACGTTACATACATGACTCCAAGTGATATGTTAGAATGGCAAGGTTCTTTCTATATCGAAGATATCTTTCCCTCTCCTAATGAAACCATTCTCCAACTGTGGGCTAATCCTGCGGATTTAGATTCTGATGGACATCTTAACGACGTGGAAATTTACGCTTACTTCGAGACACAAAACGGTTACACATACCTTGCCCCATACACGGAAATATACATCGATCAAATTTACATGGGCTCAACCGATTATTCAGGTTACTTTGTTGCATTCGATTTCTCAGCAGGGTATCATTCCGTTTATGCTTATTATTATCAATTCTACTATAATAATTCAGGAAACTTCTCAGGAAGTTATACTGCATATGCTGAATTCTATTCTGAAGGCTTGGGCGAAATTCAAAATGGCATTTATTTGTCCATTTCTGTTTCTACTTTTGACAACGATGGTGTATTTAATGATGCCATATTCTACGTTTATTACTATTCCACATCCTCCTACAATAACTCACATAACGGTTCTGGTGGCAGACAGTCTTATCCTCCAAGCCAAGGTAATGGCACATTGCCAACCGACCCTGTTGAAGGTGTGGAGATTTATGTAGATTATTATTTTGTAGGTCTCACAGATGCAAATGGCATCCTTATCAAGAATGACTTTACAGCAGGTTGGCATCTTGCTGAAGCATATTATTTAACTACTAACTCCGGATACAATTGCTCAAATTGCACATCTTACATGTATGATAGCGAATGGTTCTACATTTCAGCCGAAAATTCAGCATCGACTAACCTAGGTGTATCTGCATACACCTTTGCCAACGATAACGATGCAATTATAAACGATGTAATTATCATGGCTTCTTATTACACTACAAGCGCAAACTATTCTTCCCCAGCATCTCTCCTCGAAGTATTTATCGAAGGTATATTTGTTGGATACACAAATGAAAATGGCACTTGGAGAGGATACAACTATCCCCCTGGCATCTATGATGTTTTAGTATTTGGTAATAACTGCACAGCCACAACCACTTTCACTATTGAGCATGTAAGCACAAGTCCTTATACAATCTCAGCCTACGTCCTTAACCTTGATAATGAGATTATCTCTAATGACGTCAAAATAATCGTGCGAAATTCAGCAGCCGGTCTTCCTAATGCATCCATATACATAGATTGGTTATTCTATGGATTTACCAACACCCTAGGCGAATTGACTATATACGACCTTGAATCAGGATACCACATTGCAACTTGGTTCGATGGAATATTCATAGACTTTAATTATTTAAACTCATCTTACATACATTCTTCTAATTCCTCATATACTTGGACCTTGGCTTGGGATAATCTCTATTCTACTACCTTCTATATCCCATATTCAGTTACATACTTAACAAATTGGAGTTTCCAGCATGGTTTCTGCATGGCTGATTTCGATAACGACACCTATCTAGATGACCTCGTAATCATACTCCCTCTGCAAGGTAATTTCTCAGCAAATGCTCTTAATGTTTCTATCGATGGAAATAAAGTTACCTATTCATATCGTTCTGGCAGAGGCTCTGGCGAACGAATTGTGGTATATGACTTATCTCCAGGTCCGCATGACATCTCTGTAACATATTCAGGCACAACTGTTTTTGGGAAAGTAGTCTCACAAGGCACAGGTCAGCAATTCATTTATGCCACAGTTTACCTAACTAACGCCGACTCAGGCACTTACAGAAACGATGCTCAGATACTTATCCGCGACCAAAACGGCTTACCTGTTCAAGGTGCTTCTATAAACATCAACAATACCATAAATGGTATCACAAACCCCACTGGCGTTTTCGTTGCATATAATCTCACAAAAGGCACACATTCTGGAACTGCTACTGCACCCAATGGCAAAACTGCTTCATTTGTCATAAATTCCGAAGGCTTGGAAAACCATGCGCCTCATGCATCTGCAGGCTCAGACTTTATAGTTAATCTAGGTTCTGAAGCAAACTTCAACGCTAGCGAATCTTATGACCCTGACGGAGACCTACTCTCATTCGTTTGGAACTTTGGCGATGGAACTACTGCAAATGGCATCAAAGTATCGCACACTTATACTACATACCCTGAAAATGGCGAATACATTGTAACCTTAACAGTAACCGACACATTTGGGGCTTATGCTACCGCTACAATTAAAGTAAGAATTAACAGAATTCCAATTGCAAAAATAGCGTCTGTCCCTGCAAAAGTTGTAGGTAGCAAAATAGTATTCGACGCTCTAGGCTCTTCTGACGAGGATAACGATGCCCTTACCTATACTTGGGATTTCGGCGATGGAACCACTGCTACGGGCGCAAATCCTACTCATGTATATTCCAAGCCTGGGACCTATGACGTAAAACTCACGGTATCTGATGGACGTGGTGGAACATCATCTACAACCATGCGGATAATTATCAAAGAAAAAGCCACAACTACAGGTTATCCACTTGAAATAATAATGCTCCTTATCGCAGTAACTTTAGGCGCCGCAGGATTGATGTTCTTTTTTCGTCGAAAAAGACGAAACGAGAAAATTTAACCTACTACTCTTTCTCCTCCCACTTTATTTATTAATTACTAAAGAGGACAAAAAGGACGATAACTTTACACGAGGTCAGATTTACGGTTACATTCTTGCAAACCCTGGCGAACATTATAGTGCAATCAAAGAAGCACTCGAATTAAAAAATGGTACTCTTGCATATCACCTATCTGTGCTCGAAAAAGAAGAAAAGATTAAGTCTAGACATGATGGTTTCTACAAACGATTTTATCCCATAGGTATGAAAGTCCCTGACGACGGCAGAGTAATCTTAAATAAAATCCAACTCGACATACTCGAATTAATCAAACAGAAACCAGGCATTTCTCAAAGTGAAATCTCCGAACTTATCGGGCTCTCAAATGCAACTGTAAATTATCATATCAGCATAATGGTCAATGCAGGATATGTAAAGTTGGATAGAAAAGGACGTAAAACTATGTGTTTCGCAAGGCTTGATGAGGAAAATTAATAATTCTTTTTTATTCTTATTTTTAGAATAATTTTGATTTTTTGTTATGTTATACTCAGATAAAACAATGCGAAAAACACTAGCAAAACATATAAAATTGGAAATGTTACTCTCACTCAGATGGAAGACCTTAAACTAATATGCGAAGATGCAAAAAGCAAAAGAGATACCCAAGCAGGCGCCGAAGGTGTTGCAGAAACATTTACTTTTTCAAATTACCAATCTAACAAACCAAATGTCCCCACCGATTCTTTGCATATATCTAACATATCACATGATATCATCAACATAAATGAACTCACATCTGCTTTGAGAATTAAAATCGGAAAGAAAAACAGAGCCAAAGAGGAGAACATTAGAAAACTTGCTGAATACGTCCTTAATTTCTTTGGTTATTCTGATAGCATAATCGATAACGTCCTCAGTACAGAAGATAGAGATGTTTTCTACACCCTGGAAGAAGAAGGAATACTATCCACTGAACGCGAAGAAATGTATATCTTAAAAGGAAAAGTTTGGCGTATTCATTATTGGATGCTAAATAAAAAGGAAATTAAGAAACTCGCCCAAGCCGATTATGCTTCTAAAGAATCAAAAAACGAAGATTATGCAAATGTTTACGATTCTCTTTCTGACGAAATCTGGAAACGTAATTAGTTGTAACTTATCATCCGCTTATCTTGTATTTCGTACTTATCTCATTAAATCACATTACTTGATTATATCAGTTATGAGAATTATAGTGCCGCATATTAGTTATCTCATGCTATTAGTTATCTCGTATTTGTAAGTTTAATTTCGAGGTATTCTCAAATTCTAAAAGATAAATTGATTTACCAAGCCAACAAAAATTCCCTTAATGGTCGATTATATTCCCGGTAAACGCAACATCGGAACTACATGTAGAATAGTGCGCGCTTTTGCAGGAACCCTAGGTATGCTTTGTGCAGTTCTCGGCTTGGGATTGATGATAAAATGGAATTTACCTATTATCTCAAGGTTAATTTTGGTATTCCCTTTATTTATCGGATACCTAGAGTTCTTACAAGCAATATTCGGTTTCTCTACTCAGCATGCAATTCGTGGAATATACGACCTGAGATAAAAAACCTAAATTTCAAATGCGTAAATACATCGGTAAATACGTAACTACACAGGTGGATGGAAGATGGACAATAATTTGCTATCCAATAGAAAAGTGTCTTCGCTCACAAATATAGGGATAGTTTATGAAATCGAGGATATTAAAAAGGATATTGGAATGGCTAACAGAATCTATAAAATGGCGTTCTGGCTTGCACTCATTACCACTGGTTTATTTCTTCTTATTGGGAATTTTTAATCTATAAACTACTTCTTTTGGACTATCCTAGAATACACTTTTCTTGAGGCTGAGACTATATCTTTCTCTCCATACGGAATTGCAATTATACGCAATTTCGGAAGTCCTCCGACTACATTTAATATTTGTAATACCAAGCCGAGATTGTATCCATGTAAAGTCGAAACAGAAGTCGAACACAACTCTGATATGGATTCTAGCTCCACAACATCTTTTACGCCTTTTGCCGCATCTACTATTATTGCATCTTCATACTCTTTATCTTCGAAAGATATCAGAATGTCTGGGTTATCTGTCTTTTCTACAACATATCCTGCAATTTCCAATTTACTCCTTATCTCGTCGCAAACAACCCAAGCCACCTGGTCCTCTTTTAGGTATTCAGAACCATAAAACAATACAATCTTCTTTTTCATCTTTCACCTATTTTTACCCCGTCTATTCCATTTCTCTTTTACCATCCCGGACATTAATCATATTTTACAAATTCGTCAATCCTCTTCTTTGCCTCTTCTCTCTTCTGTGCAAATTCTACTAAGAATTTCTCTACAAGAGAAGCTGCATATTGCTTACATTCACCGCAGAGCATCTTTCCTCCTTTGCATTTCGAATATATCTCTGAAAGTTCTTCATCAGAATCTACAAAATGATATACATACAATTCATAGACCGAACATATCTCAGGTTTACCTCCAAGCCTTCTCTGTTCTTCAACAGAAACTCCTCCACCTGTCTTTGAAGCCATTACCTTTTTCCTTGCTTCTTTCGGATTATCTGTTAAAAATATCGCAGTCTCAGGTTTCGAAGATGACATCTTTTCCCCTGTAAGTCCAGTCATGAACCTATGATAGGTTGCGGCAGGTAAGATAAATCCATATCCCCCATATTTTCGCTCAACTTCTACAAGCCTTTCATCTAGTTTTGGCAAATCTTCCCCCTTTGCATCGTCTATATACAAAGCCTTATATGAAGGAATATTCTTTAATTTCTTGAACCCCATCTCACGCGCTACTTTCTCGACTTCTTTTAACAATTCTTCCACTAAATAGTCTGTTTTTACAAATACCCCAGGTCTGCCATCTTTTGCAACTGTAACATTAAAAAACCTATGCGAGAACGCTATATTCCTCGTTAGTCTTATATGCGGGTCTTGGTCAACTCCCACGGGGACGACCACCGGCTTGGGTCCTCCATATTTCTCTAACTGTGGATGTAGTATATCTGCAACTTGAACAAGTGGCGAAAATATTTTGCACATATTCGTAGAATCTTCGAACCCGTATATGGACCTCATCTCGTTCCAATTTGTTTCATGTGCAGATGTGTATGCTAAATCAAGAACTGGCTTCCTCTTAGATTGAAAATAAATCTGGCATTTTTTCGAATCAAGACCTAAGGCAATGTAGTTTGTGATGTAGTATTCGAGTGCTATTTCCTCTGCGCGCTTTAGTGAAATCCCTCTTGCTCCAAGCGCTTCTATATCTGCTACACCAATATACGCATCTGCTCCTAAAGAAGTAAAATAATTCACTTGGTCAATGACCATCTTATGCCCTAAATGCATAGGACCTGAGGGTACAAAACCTGTCATAACTGCAAATTTCTCATTCTTCTCTATTGCTTCAAATACCCGCTCAAATCCTCGATGTCCAAATACTACTCCTCGTCTAAAAATTCGCCCAGGCTTGGGCAGTTTTGATTCATAAGGCTCAAATGATTCTATACCAAATTCATCTCTTAATCTTGCGTAATCCTGAAATTGTGCTGAACTCCATGGGTCTATCTTCATTTTATCATCCTACTCCGTTCCTTTACTACATTCATTCATTCTTAACATTCATTCTTACTTCAGTTTATTCTATCCCTCTCCATTCTGATAGCACACGTTCATAAGCCTCTAAAGTCCCCGTATCATACCATTTCCCCTCGAATGGATATCCATAAAGTTTACCTTCTTTTGCAAGTTTCGGAAAGACATCTTTTTCGAGCATCGCTTTTCCTTCATTAGGTATGTATTTGAAAATTTCAGGTTCAAGCACATATATCCCTGCATTTATTAAATTACTGGGCGCCTCTTCTTTCTTCGGTTTTTCTATAAATTCAAGTATTTGATTCCCTTTTAATTTCGCAACTCCATATCTCGAGGGGTCTTCTACTGTTGTGAGCGCTATTGTCCCCATCGCACCTGTCTCTTCATGTTGGTCTATCATCGAAAAAAGGTCTATATCTGTCAAAATATCACCATTCATCATCAAGAAGGTTTCTTTCAGAGCATCCTTTGCTAATCTTAAAGGTCCTGCAGTCCCCAAGGGCGTTTCTTCTTCTACATATGATATCTTCATACCAAACCGCCCACCGTTACCAAAATAGTCCTTTATCTGCTCTTTCTTATATCCTACTGATAATATTGCTTCGTTTATTTGATATTTTCTTAGTAAGTCAAGAACATGCTCAAGCAAGGTCTTCCCTTTTATTGGGATTAATGGCTTGGGTATTTCGTATGTAAATGGTCTTAGCCGAGTGCCTTCACCCCCAACAAGCAAAAAAGCAACCTTAACTCGATGTTTAACCAACATTCGGGTTAGCAATTGCTCCATAACCTGCTCGGGTGTTCTCTTAATCCCTGCATGCTTTTTTGCAGATTCATATACCTCTCTATCGATAGACAATCTCACATCTATCTTTTCCTTCATAAATTCTGAATATATAACACAATATATAATTTCTACCATACTTATTTCCTTCTCTATTTAATTCCTATCATCAACCAGAATGATTAACGACTGATTACTATGTAGAAAGGCATATAAAAGAGCACCCATATATAGGGAATTGTGAGATAATGGCAAAAGACCCAAAAAAGGCTTCTGGTCAGCAAGCCCTCCCTCCTGGAAAAAGAGCCTGCGAATATGAAGTTGGTTATGAGGCTCGCGAACTTAAGATGGTTGCAAAATGCAAAGAATGTGGAGGAAGGTCAACTTTGAAAGAAGGTTATTGCTTATCGGGAATTATAAACTCTTTCTCGAAAGAATCAGGTGTTGATACCATCATACTTTCTCACTTCATAGAAACACAATATAATAATAAAGCAATTGAACTCATTCGTATGATGACATCACTTGCGGGTGAATTAACACAACTGGCAAATAGAGACCCAACTCAAGGCATGGACGATGGAATGGGGAATCCAATTCCAGTTTCCCCAGAACAACGAAGAGCATGCGAACAATGCAGATTCAATCCTGCATTTCTCTATCCTTCCCTTAGAGATGCGTTCGTTATGGATATCGAAGAATTCTACAGAAGATTGAATGACGTTGTAATGGATGTTGGAAATTCTGCAGGTTCAGTCGGAATTTGTGGAAATTGCATTTCTACCACCCTCGGCGACCTAAACTATATTTATGACAAATTCGAAGAACTTGTAAGATATATTGTAAGACAAGGTTATCAAATAGTGCTTTAATGGAGGTATTTCATGGCTGATGGAAAAGGATTACCAGTGCTAAAACCAGGAAAGCCAGGCAAATTGCCTGATGGATACACACCACCACCACAACAAGCTGCCCAGCCGCCACCTGTATTGAAACCTGGAAAACTTCCACAAGGGTATACGCCACCGCCAAAAGAACCTGCTCCTACACCAGTTATACGTCCGCAAGGAAAGTTTCCACCTGGCTATAATGCTCAACCTCCTGTTCAACCACAGCCCACTTATCAACCCGCCCCACAGCCACAGGTAAGTTACCAACCTCCTCCAATGCCTCAGTTTGACCCTGGACCTACACCAATGACTCAGTTCGATAGGTCAACTAAAGGACCACTCTCGGCTCAGGAAATCATTGCAAAGATGAGAAATCTAGAAGCAAAATTCGATAAAACCGACCCTGAGGCTATGAAAAGGACATTGAAAAAAGGGATTGGTAGAATATTCGAGAGAAATCATAGAATCAGGCCAGGCTTCTCATACTCTTGGGTCGTACCAAATCCCCCTGACGATGCTGAGAAAATTATAGAATATAAAGTTGCAGAATCCACAGTAACTCTATATGAGGTACCAAATACCACAGAAACGCTTTACCACTTAACACCTTTCGAATATGAATTGCCAATCGAACATCAAGCGTTGATAGACGCTGCAAAACAAGAATTAACTGAACATTATCCAAAAACATTGCAATTCTCAAGACCTGACCAAGCAAGAAGTTATGTAGTAAGACAAGGTATTAAGACTATTACTCAACTTGCAATCAAGAGAGGTATCCGTCTTGGAGCTACAAGATCTATGGAACTTGATTATATCAAGAGGCTTGCTGATGTTCTTGCAAAATACACTGCAGGGTTTGGTATATCTGAAACGTTCCTTAAAGACCCATATATACAGGATATATACATAGATGCCCCTGCTTCAGAAACACCAGTGTATTGCACTATAGGTGGTATTGGAGACCCTCGTGTCCATAACAAATGTATCACAAATGTAATTTTAGGTGCAGGCGATGCAGAATCGCTCCTCTCTAGATTTAGATATGAGTCAGGCAGACCTTTCTCAGAAGCAATGCCATATCTAGAATGCGACCTTTCACAATTTTCTACAAGAGTTACAGTAATAGGTAAACCAGTTTCTCCAGATGGTATTGCAATTGCATTAAGGCGTCGTTCCTCTGACCCCTGGACTTTACCTAGACTTATTTCATACAAATCGCTATCTGCACTTGCTGCAGGTTTGATTTCTTTCTTTATAGATGGTAATTCCACTATGCTTGTTGCAGGTTCAAGAGGTGCAGGTAAATCTTCGTTGTTAGGAGCAATCATGCTAGAATTCCCGCAATCACAGAGAATTCTTACAATCGAAGATACGCTAGAACTTCCGGGTCATGAAATGAAAAAACTCGGGTATAAACTTCAACCGATGCTTGTTCAATCTTCATTGGGTGGGCTTGGTGAGTTAACTGCTGACGATGCTCTTAGACTATCATTAAGGCTTGGTGAATCTGCAATTGTTCTCGGAGAAGTAAGAGGTAAAGAAACAAAAACTCTATATGAAGCGATGAGAGCCGGTACAGCAGGTTCTGCAGTTCTTGGTACTATTCACGGTAACTCAGCAAAAGCAGTTTACGAAAGAGTAGTCCATGATATGGGCATATCTGCAAAATCTTTCAATGCAACAGATATAATTATAATAGCAGGATTAAGAAGACCTGGAGGTTCTCAGAAGATGATGAGGAGAGTTACACAAATAACTGAGGTTGTTAAGGAAGGAGGAGAAGAAGGAGTCTTCCAAGACTTGATGGTTTACAACGAATCTGTCGATTCACTTGTTGAAACAGAGTTCTTTAGACATTCAGAAAGGATAGGTACGATTGCTCGTTCATGGGGAATGACTATGGATGAAGCAATACAGAATATAAAAGCCAGAGCGGCAATCAGAGAAAAGATGGTTCAATTTGCATTCCAACATAACAATCCAAGCATATTGTCTGCAAGATGGGTGGCAGCAGCAAACAATGCGTTCTGGGGAATAATTGATAAGAAAAATAAGATGAAAGGTATGGATTATACTCAGGTAGTTAACGAATGGGAAGCCTGGTTTAAGAAAAATGTAAGATATGTGTAATTTGATTTAAAAGATGACGCTTTCGAGGGTGTCAGGATGACAGCACAGCAAGATGAAGAATATGATTTGCTTTACACAAAGTGGGTAAAGACAGTTAGCAGGAGATTTGGTAAACCACCAGGTCATCCGGTGAGGGAGCGTGTGAACGATAATGCACCAGAAGATGAGAAAAGAGCAATAAGGTTTTCGGGTATTGGTGTAGAGCCATACGAAATCAATCTTTTTGCATATGTGATGACTGGACTTCTCACTGTAGTCATGCTTGTAATTGGAGCAATTTTTCTTATAGTAATGGATATGGATGAAACTGTAAAAGAATCAGAGTTGTTTCCTGCTGTAATCGTGGTAATAATAGCATGCACCATTGGACCTTTCTTTATACTGATGTTTCTTGCGAATTATCCGAAGACAGCGGCAGAGCGAGTAAAAATCCAATCTTTAGGTAGGATGCCTGAAGTTATAAATTATCTTGTGATGTCGATGAGGCTTACCCCCTCATTAAACAAAGCGATTGCATTTGCTGCTGAGAATGTGGAAGAGCCCATGGGGTCTGCATTAAAGAAAGTGCTTTGGGATGTGTACATGAGAAAATATGATTCTATAGAAGAAGCGTTCTTGGGTTTTGCATATGATTGGGGCTCTTGGAACGACGATTTTAAAAGGTCGCTTTATGCAGTAAGGTCATCAGAACTTGAAAAGACAAAGGAAGGGATTGACCGTGGACTTGAGAAGGCATCAGACATCATTTTGTCTGGAACTAAAAGAAGAATGGATATATTCGTAGGTTCGTTATCAACACCCACTTTTGTTCTTTTTGCGATTGGTATATTGATGCCCATGATATTAGGCGCGATGCTCCCTATGATGTCTATGGGGGGTATGACTTTAAAAATCTACCAAGTAGTGGCATTAATGAACATAGTCTTCCCTCTTGCGGCATTGGGTTATTCGTTCATGATATTAGGAAAAAGACCAGGTACCTCGACACCACCTCGGATAAAATCCAGATTAACAAGCCTTCAAAAGAAATCGATTGCAACCACTGCGATAATGATGTCAGCAGCATTATTTGCACTTGGTTTTATTTCAACTGCGATGATAGATCCAAAGAATAATGACCCTGTAGTAGTGCAGGCAAGAATGTTAGGTTCTTTGCCTTATGTATGGGCAGTAGGTTTCCCGTTATCCTATTACTGTTTGTTAACTTCTAGAGACCAAAAGAAAAGAAGAGATGAAGTAAAGCAGATGGAAGAAGAGTTTCCGGATGCGTTGTTCCAGCTAGGCTCGAGGATTGCAGAAGGGTTGCCACTTGAAGTTGCTCTTGAGAAGACTTCTGAAACTATGAAAGGGACTCTTGTAGCAGATATCTTCCGTCGGACTGCGTATATTTTGCAGATTACAAGGACAACATTAGAAGAAGCACTTTTTGGCTCCATGGGAGTTCTAAGGGACCATCCATCAAGGGCAATAAAAGCAACGATGAAAACTGTAACAGAGACCGTTAAAAAAGATGCAATCACTGCGGGTGCAACGATTATTGGTATATCAAATTATTTAAGAGACATGACAAAAGTTGACCATGATATAAGGACGCAGTTAAATTCAGTTATGGACATGATGAAGACTACTGCCTCTATGTTTGGTCCTATAGTTATGGGAATAACAAGCGCCTTATTTGTGATACTAAAAAATGCAATGTCCCAGATAAACTTGACTGGAACTGGTGGTGCAGGGGGACTATTTGGGGGAACTCCAAGCGGAAAGATAGAGATGATAGACCCAAGCCAGTTCTCATTTGTTATGGGATTGTACCTTTTGATGATAGTAGTGATAATCATTTACTTTACCGCGGGTATAACACATGGTGAAGATTGGTTGGAAAGGAAGTATCTGATAGGAACTTCGATGCCCGTGGCTTTGACGATATATAGTATAGCGCTCTTTGGAGGTACGACGATACTTGGTGCAGGTGGGATGTCTTAGGATTGTGGAAGGGAGGGAGATTAATGAATAAATGTAAGATAGTATGTACGTTTGTAAGTATGCTGATGGTAGGTGTGATTTTTGCACCGTCTTTTGGTAATGCAGAGCTAATATCTCCAAAAGGAGATTGGCCCATGTATGGTTACGATAGTAGGCATGTGGGATACAACAAGACAGTGCAAAATGTGCCAAGGACGAATTTTACGATATGGAAGTCGCCTAAGTTAGATGGACCCTTTGATAATGTTCAGCCGATAGTTTACAACGGGACGATTTTTATTGGTACCTCTGCGATTGGTGGAACAGAGAAGGGTGCTTTTTATGCATTATACGAGAATAATGGAACTGTAAAATGGAAGATAAGTGATATTTCGATAGTTCTCTCATCAGCAGTTGTGCATGCGACATCAACAGAGGAATATGTGATATTTGGTTGCAAGAATTCTCATGTTCTTGCAGTGCATGCAAAAAATGGTACTCTTGTTTGGAAATTTGATACTGCTGGTGCAGGGGCTAAAATAGATAATCATATTACTTACAATTCAAAAAAGAAGAATGTCTATTTTACAACTATGACCTATACAGCAGTTACGCCTAACGAAGGGAATTACACTTTAAGATGTTATGCATTGAATGCAAAGACAGGACAGCCAGATTCAGAGTGGATGAGTAGACTTGGGTTACCTTATTGGGAATTTAGATATAGTTATGAGGATATGATTCCAGGACAGCATCAGTCAAGTACACCGGCGGTGGATTATGACAGTGGGTTGATATTTTTGGCATCGGCGTATGCAGAGAAGATAAGCGGGGTGTGGAGAAAATGGGGTAAGTTATTTGCAATCGACCTTAGCAAGGGGGAGACAAAGTGGGTTGCAGAGTTAGATGCGCTTCCAAATGCAGGACCTGTAGTAGGGACAGACCATGTTTATGTAGGTACGCAGAATGGAACTGTGTATGCGTTTCCAAAGATAGATCCTACGCCTACCGATGGTATCATGGAAGATTCTAATTTATATTGGTTATATCAGTGCCGAGATTGGGATATGAACCCTATGCCGATTACTAATGGAATGGTTTTAGCAAAACTCACCAAGCCGGCAAATAGAGAAGTTTTAATATTTGGGGCAGCAGGTCCTGCAAGCGTAGCAAATGGTAGATTGTATGCATTAGATGCGCATGGTACAAAAGATGCTGCAGATGGTTATGGATTCCAGCCATCAGTAGCGAATGGTTTGTCGAGTGATAGAAATATTAGTGCAGAAATCTTGTGGTTTTATCAGTGGGATGGAGACCAAAACCTCCAAAAGTGTAGAGGATTTGAAAAAGGTCCGTGTTCAGCAGGAGGAATGGTATATGTTGCAGGTCGTTCTGGTAAGGATGATCCGCAATTATTTGGTTTCCAATTGAATGGTAGGTATGATAAGTTAGATGGACCTATTAATATGAACCCACAAGGTGTAGATTTAATGTATGATTTGATTTGGTATTATCAGGGGACCAATAAGGACGATGGGAAATTTGGAATTCCATGTATAGTTAACAACAAACTGATAATAGGCGATTCTAAGGGTTATGTCCGTGCGATAGGGAACGCGCCGCCTCAACCTAAATTTAGTGTAATTCCGCCTAATAATGCATATAAGGGAGAGGAAGTTACGTTCAATGCAAATGCGTCTAAGGACCCAAATGGAGATAAAATGTGGTTTAATTGGAGTTTTGGAGATTCGCAAAGCGACTCCTTGTTTTCGATTCCATTAACTAAACATATCTATCTTACGGTTGGGACATATCTGATTATACTAACTGTGGATGATGGAGAATATAAGAATAGTTCCAAGCCGTATAATCTCACAGTAATAAATAGACCAAAGAATAAAGAGCCTGAGGTATGGGAGACTATGTGGTTCTGGGCGATACTAATTGTAGTAATAGTAGTTTTGGTGATATTGATATTGATGTTAACAAGAAAGAAGAAAGGACCCACGGGATATGGTGGAAGTTACGGTGGAGGGCAGCAAGGCTTGGGTCCTGGCGGAGGTGGTCCGCCGTATGCATACAGACCGCCAGGAAGATAGTTTTTTGAATTTCGTTATATTTTATTTTAATATTTTATTTTGTATTTCACTAACATGTTAATAACATATTTTTTAACCCATTTTTCTATTGATTGATGGATTTATGAATCTATGATGAGAAATCATATTACTATGTATGGTGATACCAAATTAAGCCAGAGGTAGTAAGATGGTTTCTGAATTTGCAAAAGAGATTGCAAGAATAAAGGGCGGAGAGAGCATAATAAAATGCATAGCATGCGGGAGTTGTACGTGTGCGTGTCCTGTGGGTGCGGTAGATGGAGATTATGATTCGAGAAAGATTATAAGGTTGGCAGTTTTAGGTGAAAGGGAAGAGGTGCTAAACAGTCAGGTAATATGGTTATGTGCAGGCTGTTATTCATGTCAAGAGCGATGTCCACAAGGTGTGGAAGTAACGAATGTGATATCTGCAATCCAATGTATAGCATCTAGAGAAGGGAAGTTACCGCATGGTTTTAAACTTGCAATTGAGATGCTCAAGAAACATGGTAGGCTGACAGAAGTTGGAGAGTTTGAAAATAGAATGAGAAAAAAATTAGGCTGTCCTGAAGTTAGCGAAGACCCGAAGGTAACAGTTGAGATTCTTGATAAAGCAGAAAAAGGGAAGGAGGAATGAAATGAAATATGCCTTTTTCATAGGATGCACGGCGCTAGCAAGGGGTGTTAATTACGAAACTTCCGCGAGGAAGATTGCACAGTTGTTTAACATAGAACTAATCGACGTTCCCTCGTTTGGATGTTGTGGATATCCAGTTACTCATTCGGACCATCTTGGATATCTTGCTCTTGCGGCAAGGAATCTGGCAGAAGCAGATAAGAGAGGTATGGATATAGTAACTATATGCAACGCATGTACGGGTGCCCTTACTAAGGCAAGAAATATACTTCTCAAAGACGAAAAAGAGAGAAATAAGGTAAATTCGATATTAAAACCATACGGCTTGGAATTTTCTGGAATTTCGAAGGTAAAGCATTTTTCAAGGGTTCTTTATGAAGATGTTGGGATTGAAAAACTAAAAGAGAGAGTAAAGATTTCACTTGAAGGTTGGAAATGTGCAGCGCATTATGGATGTCATTATGTTAAACCATCAGAGTTGTTTGAGAATTTTGACGATGCGTTCATGCCAAGAACGCTAGATATGCTTATTGAAGTTACAGGTGCGAAATCGGTTGAGTATCAGAATAAGATGCTGTGTTGTGGAGGAGGCGTTCTTGCAGTAAAGGAGAAGATATCAACTACGATGACGAAAGAGAAGCTAGATAACATAAAGTCAGTTAATGCGGACTTGATAGTACTTCAGTGTCCTTTTTGTGCAATAATGTATGATGAGTATCAGGGTTCGATTGGCGATTACAACATTCCCATTCTTTATATAACGCAACTGCTTGGTCTATCCTTTGGCTTGGATGCTAAGAAAGAACTTGGCTTTTCGCAGAATGCTGTTAAGGCAAAGAAACTGATGCAATTTGCAGAAAGTAAGAAGGAGGCGAGCAAGTGAGTGAGAATGGAGTTCTTGTGATAGGGGGAGGAGTAGCGGGCATCCAGGCGTCCTTAGACCTTGCGAATTCTGATATTAAGGTGTATCTTGTGGAGAGGACAGCGAGCATAGGAGGTAGGATGGCTCAGTTAGACAAGACCTTCCCTACAAACGATTGTGCAATGTGCATATTATCGCCTAAACTGGTTGAAGTTGGAAGGCATCCTAATATTCAACTTATGACCTTAACCGAAGTTACCTCTGTAGAAGGAGAAGCAGGTAATTTTACTGTAAAGTTGTACAAGAAACCAAGATATGTTGATGAAAAGAAGTGTATAGGATGCGGAGTATGTGCAGAGAAGTGTCCTAGTAAGGTTCCATCAGAATACAACATGGGCTTGGATAATCGTAAGGCAATTTACATACCATTCCCGCAGGCAGTCCCTCTTGTGTATGCAATAGATAAAGAACATTGCATATATTTCAAGAATGGAAAATGCAGGACATGCGAAAGGTTCTGCGGTGCAAAAGCTATAGATTTTGAACAGAAAGGAGAAGAGATAACGATAAAGGTAGGTGCGATAATAGTAGCAGAAGGATACGAGCCTACAGATGCGAGGCAGAAAAAGGAGTATATGTATGGGCATTACAGAAATGTTTTAACTTCGATGGAATTTGAAAGGATGCTATCAGCATCGGGTCCTTTTTGTGGTGAAATAAAGAGACCCTCGGATGGCAAGCATCCGAAAAAGATTGCGTTTATATCCTGTGTCGGTTCTCGTGATGAAAAGAGGGCGAGATACTGTTCGGCTGTTTGCTGCATGTTCTCTGCAAAGGAAGCGATTATAGCAAAGGAGCATTCGCCTGATATAGAGGCAACTATTTTTTACATGGACATGAGGGCATTTGGTAAGGAATTTGAGGATTATTACAAGAGAGCAAAAGAGGTATATGGGATTAGGTACGAAAGGTGCAGGGCATCGAATATAATCGAAGAAATCCCAAGCCGTGATTTGATAATCACATACAGAGATTCAAAAGGAGAATACAAGAAAGAGAAGTTTGATTTGGTTGTGCTTTCGACTGGACTTAGACCATTTAAAGAATCTACAACAGTTGCAAAGATACTTGGGATAGATACAGACGAATATGGTTTTTGCAGAACGAGCGAGTTTTCGCCACTTGAAACTACGAGAGAAGGCATATTGGTATGCGGTGCTTATTCGGGTCCTAAGGATATACCCGATGCAGTTGCAGAAGGGTCGGGCGCAGCCTCGAAAGCATCTGCTTATGTTTATGCAGACAGAGGAAAATACATTCGTAAGGTTGAGTATCCGCCTGAAAAGGAGATTGGGAGAGAACCTAGAATTGGTGTTATAGTATGTAACTGTGGAATAAACATAGGTTCTGTTGTAAAGGTGCCTGAAGTGGTAGAATATTCAAAGAGATTGCCGAATGTAGTTCATGCAGAAGAGGCGATTTATGCATGTTCTCAGGATTTTCAGAAAAGAATCGGAGAAATGATACGTGAACATTCATTGAACAGGTTGGTAGTTGCAAGTTGTACGCCTCGCACGCACGAACCTTTGTTTAGAAACACATTAAGAGAGAATGGCTTGAATCCTTATTTGTTTGAGATGGCAAATATTAGAGAACATTGTTCTTGGATACATCGTGATGAGCCTGTAAAAGCGACTGAGAAGGCAAAGGACCTAGTGCGAATGGCAGTTGCTAAGGCTGCTAGGTTAGAACCGTTATCGCGTGCTGCGATTCGAATAAATCCGAATGCATTGGTTATAGGTGGAGGAGTATCTGGGATGACTGCAGCCCTTGAACTTTCCTCGCAGGGATTTCATGCATATCTTGTTGAAAAAACGAATCAGTTAGGCGGAAATCTTATTCGCATTCCCTTTTTAGAATCCGGGGAAGAGACCAAGTTATACCTTGACAAATTAATTGAGAAAGTAAAAAATAGCGATAAAATAGAACTTTTTATGAATGCAGAAATAGAGAGCATAGATGGCTATGTTGGGAATTTCAAAAGTAGGATAAGATACAAAGAAGGAGAATTGAACAAAGAAAGGATACTTGAGCATGGAGTAATAATAGTTGCCACTGGTGCAAGTGAATATAAAAGTTCAGAATACTGCTACGGATTGGATACCAGGGTAGTTACACAGTTAGAACTTGATGCTATGCTTGCTTCTGGTAAAGAAATCAAGGGAAATGTTGTAATGATAGGATGCGTAGGTTCGAGGACAAAAGAGAGAGGATACTGTTCGAGAGTATGCTGTACACATGCAATGAAGAATGCAGTTAGAATTTTATCAAATAAAGATACGAATGTGTATTATGTATGCAAAGATGTTCGCACCTATGGTTTTAATGAATTGGTATACAAGCAGGCAGTCGAGAAAGGGCTTGTTACTATAAGATACGATGATGAAAATCTTCCAAAGGTTGAGGTAAAAGAAGGCAGACTAAGTGTGCAAGTGTTTGATGATATCCTTGGTAGGAATGTAACCATAAAAGCAGACTATGTGGTACTTGGTAATGCAATCATACCAAATCAAGAAAATTCTAAGATTGCAAAAATGTTGAAGGTACCCCTTACAAAAGATGGCTTTTTCTTAGAAGCGCACATGAAACTAAGACCTGTTGATTTTGCAACTGAAGGGATATATGTTTGCGGCTTGGCTCATTCTCCGAAGTTCTTAAGGGAATCTATTGCACAAGCATGTGCGGCATCTGCAAGGGCTGCAACGTTGTTATCGAAAAGCAACTTGGAGTCAGAAGGTATAATTGCGGTAGTAAACGATGCTCTATGCGATGGTTGCGGGATATGTGCGCCTATATGCGATTACAAGGCTATTGAGATTGTAGATGATATTAAGGATAATGGTAAGAAAGGAAAGAAGATTGCAAAGATAAATGAAGGGCTTTGCAAAGGATGTGGAGCCTGTGTAGGTGCCTGCCCTTCAGGAGCAATGGAGCAGAAAGGGTTTAAGAATGTGCAACTCATTGCAATGATAGATTCTGCGCTCGAAGAATGGAGATGTTAAAACTTGAAACCTTTCGTTGTTGTCCTTTGGAACATGTTGAAGGAAGAATTCAGGTTTCATACTTCATTTACTTCGAAGTGGACCTTTTCGATGTATCCCTTTCTCATATTTGGAGCGGCATTTGTGATTTGTGCGAATCTATCTATGTTCATTTACGAAATAAACTTGCCAAGAGTCCTTTTTCTCTCGCATGTTTCACTTGCGATATATGGTATTACCACTGGCTCGCTCGGTTTCTTTGGTCGTGAGATGACAGAACGCAGGTTCGGACATGTGAATTTTCTTCTTTCTACTCCTTCTTTGCTTCCAATCAGTTTCAAGAAGGTTTTTGTCGCATTTTATATCAAAGATGCTCTTTTCTATATTGGATATACAATCCTTCCTGCTGTCTTGGGCTTGGGGCTCTCGATACCGTTTAGCAACTTGCCTGCCTATATACCAATTTTGTTATTTATCACGACGACATGTGCATTTATTCTTGGCATGTCGTTTTCTTTCTGTATTGCTGCAGTATACATGCATTCAAGGAAACTCTTTTTAGGCATCTCGTATAGTTTGGTTGCGATAGTCCTTTTTGCAATAGCAGGCAGATATTTTGGATTTATAGGCGAGGTTGGAAGTTATCTTGATTTGTCTTTAAGAGGTATTATGCTCTATCTATCTTTAATAATTCTCCTTATATTTGCATTTACAACGATTGCCTATTTCTTTATAGATGATAAATTCGAACCTGAGAAGAGCATCTCGAATGCAAATTACGTTCTCTCTGAAAAGAAATGGTCGATATTTGGAAGTTATGCCACTCTTCTTGCAAAAGAGTTTGTAGATATAGACAGAAGCAAGACTTTTACAAAACTTGCGTTTTCCTTTGTATTTCCGTTGGTATTTCTTGCAGGTCTTTCGTATGTTCTAAGAAGGACAACAGAGAACGCAGTTGGCTTCAATACGATTTTCTATGCAGGGATGATTGGTTTTTTTGGTGTGCTTGTTTATTCTTGGTTGAACAACATGGATATAAACGATTATTTTCAGTATCTCCCAATAAAGGTATCAAAGGTAATAAAGACAAAACTAATTGCATATCATCTTACGTGCACCTGGATTTCGTCGATATTCGTCATATTTATGGGGGTGCTTAATGGGGATTTGAATCTATTAGGCTGTTCTTTATTCGTGATGTTCTGCACTTCTACTTACATTTCTGCAGTTACCGCATATCTTACGGGGTTGAAGACAAATACCTATCTATTCAACATTGCTATCCTTCTTAAATTCAACATATACTCTCTCCTTCCTCTTATCCTTATTACCTTCTATTCACTCTCGCTTCAGTATGATTTTACAACTTCTCTTGTAGTCCTTCTTTCTGTATCTTTTATACTACTTCTTGCAACTGCGATTTTATGGAAAGGAATAGATGTGAAATGGGACAAAGCCTCTTTTATCGATTAGGAAACCTTATTTGCGCATAATCGCATACTTGCTCGGTGAACATATGAAGAAAAAAGTACTCCCTCCAGATACCGCATTGTTCCCTGTGCCTGCAACGCTTGTAAGTTATGTTGACAAGCACTCCAAGCCGAACATTGTTTCTCTCGCTTGGGTTGGTATCGTATCTTCGGTCCCCCCACATATAGGGCTTGGGATTGCAAAATCTAGATATTCACATGCATGCATAAAAGCAAAAGAAGAGTTTGTAGTAAACATACCTACCGAGGATATGACCGAGGCTTTGAATAAATGTGGGACTGTTTCTGGAAGAGAGAAGGACAAGTTTGAATATGCAAAACTTACACCCGAGAAATCTCTCAAGGTAAACGTGCCTATAATAAAAGAATGCCCTGTGAATTTGGAATGTAAACTAAAGAAAATAGTAGAACTTGGAGGTTCACACGATTATTTTATTGGCGAAGTTGTTGCAGTGCATGCAGATGAAGATGTGCTTTCGAATGGAAATATCGATGCCTCTAAGTTGTCCTATGTTGGATATGTGATGCATAACTATTTTGGAAAAGGGAAGGAACTGTAAATTAACTATAATTGAGTATCACTTGAAAGTATAATGTCAAAGCATATATGCGTATATCTGCTTTCGATATATCGGAATTAGATATATCTGAACTCGATATATCGTAAATCGATACATTGGAATTCCACACCTTATAAGTTTATAATTCCTTATAGTTGGTTCTTATAATTCAATATTATAACTCGAAAATTATAACTCGAAAATGTTATTATGGGTAGATACGCATTTGGAATGTTGGAATGATAAGTGGGATTTATGGTAAAGAGAAATAACGCAAGAGAGAAAATAGAAAAAACAGCATCTTTGTTTGGTAAAACAGATGTGTTCGCAGCAACTGCTATAATAGATGCGAAGACACAGATTAGAAAGGCTAAAGAAGAAGGAAAAAATGTTCGTCTTGCAGAAGAATTATTAAAGAGAGCAGAACGCGCATATAAAGATAAAAATTATGATAAGTCTCTCGGATATGCAAAGGCTTGTCTATATAAAATAGAACCTAAAAGCAAAGAGATGGGTAATTTAGAGCAAGATAATGAAAAGGATACCGAGAAGGAGGTTCAAAAAACCATATCCACGCCTCATTGGCTCGACAGAGGTAAGATTGCAAAAAGAGGTTATATAATACTTTTTTTCAACTCGCTTGTTTTTGGACTTGTTGGCTTGGCTATTTATAATGTGGGACAGTTGTATCATGCCTTATTCGTTTATATTATCTCCTTTTCTTTACTTTTACTTGGGATATATTCACGAAGAAAACTAAGGCAAGAATATAATGGTTGGGTATCCAAATGTTTTGATACCGATGTAGAAAGTGCAGTCGAAGGAATAGAAAAAATCATTAAAGATATGAATATGAATTACAAAATCACAGGAAGGATAGAGAAAGCGGTTCTTCCGTTTTTAAAACGTGTTGTTTATGCTCAATCAATCAGCATCTCTGACGGTACTGAGGTTAGAATCATGGAACTTCCGGTTGGCGTTTCTATTTATGTAGGACCTGCAGGAGTTGACAATCTCGAAACTGTCGAGAACCTAAAATATAGACTTGATAACGCATATCTTGGAAAAAGGAAGAAGGATGGTAGATAAATGCCGGAGGATAAAAAAGAGATAAAATTAAAGGATACAAAAGAGGCAGAAGGAAAGATAGAGAGAGGAATTCCAAGCCTTGAACCAAAGATAGAGCAAAGTATAAAGAAAGGTGCGGAGGCTGATATCTTCTTAGGAAGCATGCTTGGAAAAGAGGTTATTGTTAAAAAAAGAGTGGAAAAGAGTTATAGATTAAAAGAATTAGACTTGGAATTAAGAAGAGAGCGCACACGAGCAGAAAGTAGGCTAATTTCAGAAGTTAGGCTTTTGGGCGTTTCTACGCCTATCATATATGATATAGATTTGGATAGATTCACAATTGTAATGGAGCATATTCGCGGGACGAGGTTGAAAGAATACTTCAATTCAGATGTTAGGGATGAAGAAAAGATATCAGTTGCGCATCAAGTAGGTATAGCAATAGGCAAACTTCATTCGAATGATATAGTGCATGGCGACCTTACTACTTCGAACATGCTTTTATCAGAGGATAAAGTCTATTTTATTGATTTTTCGTTAGGTGGAAAGAGCATAGAAATCGAAGATAAGGGCGTTGACCTTCATCTGTTGTTAGAAGCATTCCAATCTACGCATTCCAAAGCCATGTTCTTATTCGATGAAATAATCAAAGCATACAGTAAAGAATATTGTTATGCAGAGAAAGCGATTTTGAAAATGCATGAAATTGCAAAAAGAGGAAGATATACATAAAGAAGTTAATACATATTATAAATTAGGATTTCTTTTTTGTATTTTTCGTTCTCGATTAATGAATTAAGGTTGGTTTGTTGTGTTAGCAATACCTCTAATCTCGTTTGTTTGCATTTCTGAGAATTTTGCACCACACTTTTTGCATTCCACATCGTTTTCACCAATTACTGCATCACACTCAGGGCAATGATATTCTACAACTTCTTCGTAGTATTCTTCTGTTTCTTCAGTTTCTTCGGTAGAGATTTTGTTTTTTGTATTTGCCACGATTATGTTTTCAATCCTTTGCTTGAGAACCTTGGCTGCAGTGAAATTTGGCTTGGAAGATATTATTTTGTCACAGCATTCAGAAGCATCTTGGTATTTACCTTCTCGCATCAATATTAAACACTTGTGATATTGTGCAAGTGTAGCATTTGGTTTTAATTCGTTTGCCTTTTCGAATGCTTTTAGGGCATCGTTTAGTTTTCCCAATTTAAGAAACGCCAAGCCAAGATTGTTCCATAGAATAGAATTTGTGGGCTCCTTTTTTATCAATTCCTCGTATTTTTTCAAAGCAATTAGATAATCTCCTGATAGGAAACTTTTGTTAGCATCTTCGATTATTTTTTTATCGAGGGGCATAGCTATCCCAAGCCAGATATTTAATACCAATATTAATAGTTTATGCAAAATACATCATCTACTTTTTGTCCTTTTTATTAAAATCTAACATTTTCTATATAAAATGTGCTGTAGTATCCTAAAATTACTTCCTCTCGGAGAAAAGTAAAAGTTCTCCTGAGAAGATGAGGAAACTAAGCAAGAAAAAAGTAAGGTAGAGCATAAGAGAGATGGAGAAGGGAGAAGAATCAGTGAGGAAGATAGCAAAGAGCCATAGAATAAGGGCGAGATGGGCGAGAGAATTGTATAGGAGGTATGTAGAGAGAGGGGAATATCCGTATCCAAGAGAAGCATGGAGGAAGAAAAGAAGGATAGAAGAAATTGAAATAAAGAAAGTAATAGAGAAAAAAGAGGAACATGTGTTGGCAGGGGCGAATGTAATAGAAAAAATGCTATAGAAGGAAGGAGCGAAGATACCACACAATAAGATACATCAAATAATGAAGGAGCGTGGATATGTGAAAGAGGAACCAAAGAAGAAAAGACAAAGAAAATGGGTAAGATACGAGAGGAAACATAGTCTATCGTTATATCACATGGATTGGTTTGAAGATGTAGAAGATGGAGTGCAGATATTAATTATAGA
>Ga0207433_10002512_pt1 | contig 37233 bp, 36 predicted proteins | sample YelNatPaOPGAMG01_FD_187559 | JGI IMG/M metagenome (GOLD analysis project Ga0207433, IMG submission 187559) | Hot spring thermophilic microbial communities from Obsidian Pool, Yellowstone National Park, USA - OP-RAMG-01 (SPAdes) (version 3) | ecosystem: Environmental > Aquatic > Thermal springs...
GCGGTGGAGGTGTCCGGCCTGCGGGGCGGACCACCTGCGGGACCTGAACGCCGCCAGGAATCTGGCCCGATACGCCGCGAGTTCCGCGGTGTCTGCCTGTGGAGGGGAAGGCTCTGGCGATGGTCATGGGACCATCGTGAAACCGGCCCCGTCGAAGCAGGAAGTCAGCTCCGAACCTGCCTCCGCGTAGGTTTGGGTAGATCTGACGGAACGGCGCGCACCATGGAACCCCGGGTGACGATGCCGACGAGCCTCCCGCCGTCGACGACGGCCACATAGGGGTGACGCTCCGCGTCCATGCGGGCGAAGGCTTCCTGCGCCTCGTCGTCGGGCTTGACCACGGCCACCGAGTTCTCGGCGATCTCGCCCACGCTCTTCCCCTTGAAATCCGCCTCAGCCATGTGCCAGGCCGACAGATAGCCGACCAGGCGCTGGCCGCCGTTCACGACGAGAACCGTGTCGACCCGGCGGCTCTGCATGCGGGCGAAGGCCTCCTCCGCCCTCTCCGTCACGTCGGCCAGCACCGGCTTCGGGTTCATCACGTCGCGCACGAGGCGGGGCAACGCCTCCTCCCGCATGCGGTGACGCCCGACAAAGGAGGCCACGAAGTCTTCGGCGGGGTTCTTCAGGATCTCAGCCGGGGCGTCGCACTGGAGGAGACGCCCCTCCCTCATGATGGCGATGCGATCGGCGATCCTGAGGGCCTCGTCCATGTCATGCGTGACGAACACGATCGTCTTCCTGACCGCCCGCTGCAGGCGGCGCAGCTCTCCCTGAAGCTGCTCGCGCATGATCGGGTCGAGAGCTCCGAAAGGCTCGTCCATGAGGATGAGTTCCGGGTCTGCAGCCAGGGCCCGCAGGACGCCGATGCGCTGCTGCTGACCGCCGGAAAGCTGGTGGGGGTAACGCTGGCGCGTCGTGGCGGGGTCCATGCCCACGAGCTCGATGAGCTCCGTGACCCGCTCGTGCCGCCTCTTCTCCGGCCAGCCGAGGAGCCTCGGCACAACCTCGATGTTCTCGCCGACGGTCATGTGCGGGAAGAGCCCCACCTGCTGGATGACGTAGCCGATGCCCCGGCGCAGTTTCACCGGATCGTAGCTGCGGACGCTCTTCCCCTCGAGCAGGATGTCGCCCGAGGTCGGCTCGATCATGCGGTTCGCCATCCTGAGCGTGGTCGTCTTGCCGCAGCCAGACGGGCCGATCAGGACCACCAGCTCGCCGCGTTCGGCCTCGAGGGTGAGATCGTCCACCGCCGTGTGCTGACCATAGGATTTCGTGACGCCTTCGAACCTGAGCATCGCTCACCACCTTCCCTGGAAAGAGGATCGAAGCTGGCGGCATCCCCTGCTTATACAACCTAATTCTATCATATGAGTTGTCTGTAAAAAATTGAGCATTCATTCTCCTGTCCCCGACCATACCCGATGCACCAGCAAAACAGGTCGACCCCCGCTTTAAGGCGGGGGCCGACCTGGAGCGGGTCTTGACCTAGAGGCCGAGCGACCTGACCGTCTTCAGCACGGCCGCATCATGGCCGTCGATCTTGACGTCTTCCCAGACTTTCCGGATGACGCCGAAGGAATCGATGAGAAACGTCGTCCTCTTCGCCCGTCCAGATCCGCTGTCGATGCCGAGGGACCTGACGGCCGTGGCATCCTCGTCGGAGAGGAGCGGATAGTCCGCCCCGATCGTCTGGGCGAACTTGGCGTTCTTCTCCTTGCTGTCCGTGCTCGCCCCAACCACATCGACACCAGCTGACCTGAAATCGGCCACACGGGCCGAAAAGGCCTCTGCCTCCCGCGTTCAGCCGCCGGTGAGGGCGGCCGGGTAGAAGAAGAGCACGAGCGCCGTCCTGCCGAGCCGGCCGCCGAGATCGCCGAGCGTCGTGTCGGCCGGGAACCGGTCTCCCTCTCTGATCGTCGTCAAGATGTCGCCTCCCTTTCCTGGCCAGCAGTGTATCACGTGCCGCCATCCCGGCTTCCAGCATGGCCGCCGGGATCGCCGATGGTGAGGCGCAGGCGGGTCCCTCCTCCGTTTCTCCTGCCGATCCGTAGCGTGCCGCCGACCAATGAGGCCCGCTCCCGCATGCCGAGGATGCCAAGGCCGGGAGAGGCGAGCTCTTCGTCCGTGATGCCGACGCCGTTGTCCTCGACGAGGAGCACCGTCTGGCGGCGGCCCAGGTCGAGGCGCACAGTCACCTCGGTGGCCCGGGCATGGCGGATCACGTTGTGGATGGCCTCCTGGGCCGTACGAAAGACCGTGGCCTCGGTGATCGCCGGCGCCCTCCCGGCCGTGCCCTCCGTCACCTCCAGATGGTGGCTGATGCCGAGCGGGCCGAGCCTTTCGTCGAGAAAGGCGGAGAGCGCCGGCACGAGTCCGAGCTCGTCGAGGGCGATCGGACGCACATCGCGGATCACGGCCCTTAGGGCATCGATCGCACTCTGGCCGAGTTCCGCCGCATCGTGAACCTCCTTGGCGGCCACCGCATCGAGGTCGCTGCGCTCAAGCAGGCCGAGCTCCATCTGCTGCACGGCGAGCGTCTGGACAGGACCGTCGTGCAAGCGTTGGGCGACCTCCCGGCGCTCGATCTCCTGGGCGTTGAAAATGCGTCGTGTGAAGTCCGAGCGCTGCTCCTCCAGCGTGAAGAGGAGCGAGTTGATGACGGCGGCCACCTGCCGCACGTCCGGATCCGCATAGTCCGAAGGGGCCCGGGCGCTCATCCCCTGGATGGACACCTCCGCCGCGAGCCGCGTGAGCAGCCGGAGCGGCGCCGTGGCCGCCCGGACGACGAAATAGTCCACAACGGCCAGGATGGCGAAGAAGGCGAGCCAGATCAACCACTGCGGGATCACGCTGTGGGACGTGAGGTCACTGGCAGCGGCGTCCGTGAGGGCCGTGATGGCAAGGTTGCCGAGCACGATCTTCCACACCAGGCTGAGACGCCGGTTCAGCTGCTCAAAGATGCCCACGTCACGTCTCCCCCGCCCACGTCAGGGCCGCTGCCAGCGCCTCAGGGAATCAGAGGCCGCGAGTCCGGCGTTCTGCCCGCCTCCTATGGCGGCGCTCACCAGCTTGCGGGTTCCGGATACCACGTCTCCCGCCGCGAAGAGCCCGGGCAAGGGCGCCTTGTCAGGACCCAGCACCTGGCCGTCCCCGTCGACGATGAGGAGTCCATCTTCGTCCGTCGCCACCTCGGTTTTGGCGAGGAATTTCGTATTCGGGGTGAGCCCCTCGTCGACCAGGAATCCGTCGAAGAAGCGTTCTTCCCCATCCTCGAAGCGCAGGCCCATGAGCGAGGTGCCCTCCCCGATGTGGGCGGCGATGGGCTTCTCCACAACCTCGATTCCCCGCTTTGCCGCCTGCGTGGCCACGGGCGCCGAGAAGGCGACGGGCTTCCCGTTGGTGAGGATCGTGATCCGGTCGGTGAAGTCCTGGGCTCCCAGCGCGGCGTCGTAGATATAGTCTCCCCGCCCCAAGATGGCCAGGTGAGCGTTCACGTGGAGGTGCCCGTCGCAGCGGATGCACACGTGCCATCCGCGCCGGTTGCCAGCGTAGCGGAAGACGCTCCGGTAGCGGGAGAGCCAGCGGTCAGCCCCGTGATCCACTTCGATGTCGGGCCAGGCGTCTTCGAACCCGGAGGCAATGACCACCGTCCGAGAGCGGAAGGTCTCGAGTGCGAGGTCGCTCCCGGCCCGCAACGATTTCATGGAAGCGGTGGCGACGTAGGCGTCGCCCTCCCTCGCAAGGTTCGTCACCATGCCGCCCCTCACCTCGATGCCGGACATGGCACCGCCCTTCCCGGACATCACCGGGAACGCCGCGAGCCACGCTTTCAGGGCCTTGTCGAGGTGGGGCCCGGTGACCCCCCCGGGAAACACGGGGGCATCTTCGATGGGAACGGACTTCGACCAGTAGGCGCGTCCCCTGCTGTTCGAGACGGAACCCGCCTCAAGCACGAGCACGTGGCGCATCTGGTGGGCGGCGGACACGGCGGCCTGGCTGCCGGCAGGTCCGGCCCCGATCACGAGGACGTCATAGAGGAGGCTTGTCATGATGGGCCGTTCGCCTCAGGAAGGGCTCGTTCCTCCGCCCGCCCGCCGCACGGGCAATCGGGGATCAGGAGGGTGTGTGCGGGGTGTAGCGGGGCGTGGGCAGTCCGGGTGCGATCCAGGCTTCGGCGGGATAGCCCTGGGCTTCCCAGGTGCCGACGGGCCGCCTTTCGGCGAAGGTGATGCGGTTCACCCACTTCACCGACTTGTAGCCGAACATGTTCGGCACGAAGAGCCTGACCGGCCCGCCATGCAGCGAGGTGACCGGCTTGCCCTCCATGGTGAGGGCGAGGATCGGCCGGGAGTTCCTGATGTCCTCGAGTGACAGGGCGTCGACATAGATCCCGTCCGCCGAATGGAACACCGCGTAGCTGGCCCCGCTCCCGAGGCCAGCCCGCTCCATGAGCGTCGCCAGGGCGACGCCCTCCCAGGCCACGTGCGCCACCACCCAGCCGGTGACGCACTGGAAATTCCATGTGAATGCCGCTCTCGGCAGCCCCAGCAGGTCGTCGTAGGAATAGGTGGCGGCGTGGCGGACGAGACCGTCCACAACCAGCCGGTAGCGACTGCGGGCGATGTCCGGGAAGCCCCCGGTGACGGTGTAGTACTGCCAGGACCCCTCCTCCGTAGTCCCGGCCCCTGAGGCACCGGCCGATCCCATGAACATCGGCCCCAGCCAGGTGAGAAACGCCGCCCCCAGGAAGTAACGGGCCGTCTCCCCGAGAAAGCGCCTGCGATCCGAGAGGAGGGGGCCCTCCCGAAGTCGGATGACGAGGAGCTTGCGCGAGGCGTGAAAGGCCACGAAGGCCACGAGGGCCCAGGTGGCCCAGAGGTGGATGGCGAGCGCCGGGGCACTGAATGACGGCCCCAGCGCCTGCGGGAAGAGCAGATAGACGCCGCTCACCGTGAGCACGCCCAGGATCACCGAAAAGGCGATCCAGTCGAGTCGGTTCCTGCGGCGGGGGAAAAGCGCTCCAGCGGCCACCCCCAGCCCGGCCGCCAGGATGAAGCCGACGACCGAGTGTAAAAGGCGCAGGTCGAGCAGGTAGCGGATGAAAAGGCCGTGGGTCGGCTGCCACACGATGGCGATGCCGGTGGCGACGGTGAGCGCCGCAAGGCTCCAGCCGGCCCTGTGTGTCCAGCGCCATCCGGAGGGCCATGACACCCCGTGGAGACGGGCCCTGAACTGTTGCCAGGACAGCATGCCCCCGCCTCCTCCCACCCCAACGTACCACGTGGGAAGCAAGAGAAGATCCACTGGAGCATGCGAAACCCACGTGAAGCGAGATGGTCCGCCCTAGCAGGCTGTGGTGTAACCCAAAATTCGAGAACCCGTTCCCCACTTGGACCGCACTTTCGGCCCTGAACTCTGGTCTTGTCCACCACTTCAACCCCTATTCCCGGGCCGAAATCGTAGGGTGTCCCCCACCAGTACACCTTGTCACACAGCCTGCTAGAGTGGAGGCACGGCCCATGGCGGCGAAATCGTTAACCGGGGGAGGCATGGCCGTGGCTGAGATCGGGGAAGTGACGAACGGCTCCTTCGACGAGGAGGTCCTGAAGGCAAAGGGACCGGTGCTCGTCGACTTCTGGGCCGAATGGTGTGGCCCATGCCGGGTCCTCGAGCCGATCGTGGACGAGATTGCCGACGAGTTCTCCGGCCGCCTCAAGGTCGTCAAGATGAACGTGGACCTGAACCCCGACATCGCCACCCGCTACCACGTGATGAGCATTCCGACGCTCGCCGTCTTCAAGGGCGGCGAACTCAGCGAGCGCCTCGTGGGCTATCGCCCGAAGGCCCAGCTGGACCAGGAACTGGCCAGGGCGCTCTAGGCACGATGGGTTACGACGGGAGCGCCGGGGGTGCTCCCGCCGTCCGTCTGAGGAGGATCTGCAACATGCCTGAGCTGGAGGGTGGGGTGAAGAGCCTCGTGGCGACGCTCTACCCGGCGCTGGGCGACGACCTGTCGCTCGAGAGCCTCATCTCGCAGGTGCCGGGACTGGCGCCGGAGGGTGTGGTGCTGCGTCGCCTGGCGGACGGGGAGTGGATTGTCGACGGCGGCGACGGACGCTCCCGCCGGCAGGGGCGCGGCAAGGATCCGGCGGAAGCCGTCGCCGCCTGGCTCATCGCCATGGCGGCGAGAAGGCTCTAGTCGGGGCCGCCCGTCAGTAGAAGATTACTGTGAATGCGATGCCCACCAGGGCGCCGGCCAGGACTTCGAGCGGGGTGTGACCGAGCATCTCCTTGAAGGGCCGCTCGTCGGGCGCCTCCTTGCCGCGCAGGATGTTGAGAAAGCGCGCCTGATGCCCGACGGCCTGTCGAATGCCGATGGCGTCATAGAGCACGATGATGGCGAAGACCATGACGATGGCGAAGAGATCGGAGCGCCAGCCGTAGGTGAGACCCACAGCCGAGGCGAGCGAGGTGACCGTGGCGGAGTGGGAAGAGGGCATGCCGCCGGATTCCCAGAACCGGTAGGGCTTGATCTCCCGGGCCCGCACGGAGGCGACGACACCCTTCAGGATCTGGCTTGTCACCGAGGCGCTGACCGCCGTGACCAACATGCGGTTCGAGTTGGCGAGGGAGTGAGCCACCTGACCGATCACGGGCAAAAGGCCGTGCACCGGGATCCTCCTTCGGGGCCTGGTCGGAAGGAATGGATTCCGTCCCGCCCTCGGAAGTCCCTCTTGTCCGCACCAAGGTAGAATGGAGAGCATGGAGAAGGGCATTTCCCCATGACCGACCCGAGCCTCATCCGCAACTTCTCGATCGTCGCCCATATCGACCACGGCAAGTCGACGCTCGCCGACCGGCTCATCGAGATGACCGGCCTTGTCGAGGCGCGTCGGATGACCGAACAGGTCCTCGACACGATGGACATCGAGCGCGAGAGGGGCATCACGATCAAGGCCCAGACGGCGAGGCTGCCCTTCCGGGCGGCGGACGGCCGGACCTATGTCCTGAACCTCATCGACACGCCCGGCCACGTCGACTTCAGCTACGAGGTGTCGCGCTCGCTCGCCGCCTCGGAGGGGGCGCTGCTCGTCGTGGACGCCACCCAGGGCGTCGAGGCGCAGACGCTCGCCAACCTCGATGCCGCCCTCGACGTCGGGCTCACCGTGATCCCTGTCATCAACAAGATCGACCTGCCGTCGGCAGATGTCCCCGGCGTCATCGCCGAGCTTGAGAATCTCGGCTTTCTCGCCAGCGAGTGCCTCGCCGTCTCCGCCAAGGACGGAACCGGCGTCAGGGCTGTTCTGGAGGCCCTCGTCGAGCGGGTGCCGCCGCCTCGCGGCCTGGACGCGGCACCGCCCAGGGCGCTGGTCTTCGACAGCCATTTCGATGCCTACCGGGGGGTCGTGGTCCACGTCCGGATCGTCGATGGCGCGCTCCGGAGGGGTGACGAGGTGCGCTTCATGGCTTCGGGGACCTCGCACGAGGTCACGCACATGGGCGTCTTCGCCCCTGCACCGGTGCCGGTGGACGGCCTTGGCCCGGGCGAGGTGGGATGGTTCGCGGCCACCATCAAGAACCTCGGGGACGCCCGGGTCGGGGACACTGTGACGCTGGCCGAGGGGGGGGCCACGACGCCCCTTCCCGGATACCGCCCGGCGCTGGCCATGGTCTTCGCCGGCCTCTATCCGGCGGAGCCCGCCGCGTACGACGCCCTGCGCGACGCCCTCGAGAAGCTGCGCCTGAACGACGCCTCGCTCACCTACGAACCCGAGACCTCGGAGGCGCTCGGCTTCGGGTTCCGGGCCGGGTTCCTTGGACTTTTGCACCTGGACGTCGTCCAGGAGCGCCTCGAGCGGGAGTTCGACATCGAACTCGTCACGACGGCCCCGCACGTCGTCTACTTCGCCACCCTCACCGACGGCAGCGAGGTGCGCATCGACAACCCGGCCCGCTACCCGGCCGCCGGACGCATCGCCGAAATCCGGGAGCCGATCGTGAAGGCGCGCATCTTCGTCCCGAAGGAGCACGTCGGGGCGGTGATGGAACTCTGCCAGGACCGGCGGGGAACGTTCGTGAACCTGGAGTACCCTTCGGCCGAGAGAGCCCTCCTCACATATGAACTGCCGCTTGCCGAGATCATGTACGACTTCTTCGACCAGCTGAAAGGCCGTACCCGGGGATACGCGTCCCTGGACTACGACCTCCTCGGGCACTTCCCGGCCGATATGGAGCGGGTCGAGATCCTGCTCGCAGGCGAATCCGTGGACGCCCTGTCCTTCGTCTGCCACCGCTCGGAGGCCGAGCGGCGCGGAAGGGAGATCTGCAAGAAGCTCCGGGAGGTCATCCCGAGGCAGATGTTCGAGGTCCCCATCCAGGCCGCCATCGGTTCCCGCATCCTGGCCCGGGAGACGCTCTCTGCCCTCAAGAAGGACGTCCTCGCCAAGTGCTACGGTGGCGACATCACGAGAAAGCGCAAGCTCCTCGAGAAGCAGAAGGAAGGCAAGAAGCGCATGCGTCGGGTGGGGCGCGTCGAGGTGCCCCAGGAGGCCTTCATGGCCATCCTGAAGACGGAGAAGGCGCCGTGAACAACACCATCGGCATTTACATCCACCTGCCCTACTGCCCCACGAAGTGCGGCTACTGCGACTTCAACGCCTATCTCGCCCCGGGCGGTGATGCCTTTGCCCGCTATACGTCGGCCGTCCTGGCTGAGATGCGCCTTGCCGAGAGCCTTGAAGGACGGCAGAGAGTGGGGAGCATCTATTTCGGAGGCGGCACCCCGTCCCTTTTTCCGGCCGGGGACGTGGGGCGCATGCTGGACCTGCTGCGCGATCTTCACGAGATCGCCGAGGACGCCGAGGTGTCGCTCGAGGCGAACCCGTCGGCCCTCACGTCGGACCAGCTGCGCCAGTTCGTCGGGGCCGGCGTGAACCGCCTGTCCATAGGCGCCCAGACGTTCTCGGCACCGCTCCTCGCCGCCATCGGCCGGGACCACGGCCCCGACGACATCGTCCGGGCCGTCGGCATGGCCCGCGAGGCAGGCCTCGTGCGGGTGAGCCTCGACCTCATGTACGGGCTCCCGGACGAGACCGACGCCGATGTGGAGAAAAGCGTCATGAGGGCCATCGGACTCGGTGTCGGCCACATCTCCGCCTATGCCCTCGAGCTTGAGCCACGGACCGTTTTCGGCCATCGCCACCGGCGGGGGGACCTCGCGCTGCCCGGGGAGGATGACGTGGTGCGGCGCGGGGACATGATCGGAGGGTGTCTCGCTCATGCGGGATTCACGCGTTACGAGGTGTCGAACCACGCCCGGCCGGGGGAGCGGTGCCGCCACAACGAGCGGACCTGGCAGCGGGGCCGCTACCGCGGGTTTGGCGCCGGAGCGCACTCGTTCCTCGGCGAGAGGCGCTTTTGGAACGTGGCCCATCCCGCCCGCTACGCCTCGGACGTCGAGGGCGGCGTGCTTCCGGTGGCGGGTCAGGAGGACGTCTCGAAGATCGCCCGCGGCGAGTGGGCGTATCTCGCACTCAGGACGTTCCACCTCGATCGGCAGGCCTTCGAGGATGCCTTCGGCCTGCCGATCGAGGCGGCGTTTCCAAAGACCTTCCGCCACGCCCTCGAGGACGGGTGGCTCAGGCGCACCGGGCCGGCCTGGGTGGTGGCCGAAGAGCGCCGCTGGCTCCTGGGGCAGCTCGCCGCCCGGTTCCTCGACGAGGGAAGGACGCCTTGACCCCATGGAGGCCGGTTTGGTACGTTCGAGTCGGTTAGCACTCGTTCCCTATGAGTGCTAAGGAGTGGGTGAGATGGCGATCCTCGACGGACGCAAGAGCCAGGTGCTCCGTGCCGTGGTGGAGGACTATGTGAGGTCTGCCGAACCGGTGGGCTCGCGGACCATCGCCAGGCGATATGGCATAGGGTTCTCCCCCGCCACGATCCGCAACGACATGGCCGATCTCGGCGAGCTCGGATACCTCGACCAGCCGCACACATCGGCCGGGCGGGTGCCATCCGACAAGGGCTACAGGTACTACGTCGACCGGCTCATGCGCCGGCGGGCGGTGGCCGCCCGGGAGCTCGACGACGTCCGGCAGCGCTACCGCGCCGGGGCGCGAAGCGTGGAGTGGCTCCTGCAGCAGACCGTGACACTTCTCGCCGAGGCCTCCGCCTACGCCGCCGTCGGCGTCGGGCCGGAGCGGGCCGCCGAGCGGCTGCGCTCGCTGGAAGCGCTCGGGATCGGGGACGGGGAGACGCTCCTCATCCTCATCACCTCGAGCGGCATGGTTCACCACAGGCTCCTCGACAACCCCGACGGCGTCCGCTTCGAGGATGTGCGGGAGACCGTCGCCATTCTCGAGGAGCGCCTCGCGGGCCTCACCGTGTCGGAACTCGGCAGGGAGACCCTGGACGACATCTTCCGGGCCTTTCGCCGGCGCCGCCGCCTGCTCGACGAGGTGGTCGACATGGTCGTGGCGAGCCTTCTCCACGAGGCGAGCGAGGAGGCCGTGCTGGTCGCGGGCGCCTCGAACATCATGAGCCAGCCCGAGTTCCAGGAGGTCACGAGGCTGCGTGCGCTCCTGAGCTTCCTCGAACGCCCGGATGCCGTGCGTGAACTTCTCCTTCCCCAGACGGAGGGCATCGAGGTGCACATCGGCGCCGAGATTCCCTTGTCCAGCGCCGCCGACCTGTCCCTCGTGATGGCCGGTCTCCGGCGCCAGGGAGGCACCCTTCTGCGCTTCGGGCTGGTCGGGCCGCGGCGGATGGATTACGAGCGGGCCGTCTCCCTCGTGGAGGCCGTGGCCCAGGAACTGGAGGGGCTTCTCTAGCCGATGTCGGACGAACGAATCGATGGGACGCAAAAAGGCACCCCCGAGACGCCGGCCCCCTCGCCGGAAGGCGAAGAGGCCGGCGACTGGCGGGCCCTCGTCAGGGAAAAGGACGCGCAGATCCTGCGCCTCATGGCAGACTTCGAGAACGTGCGCCGCAGACAGGCCAAGGACGCTCTCGCCGTGCGGGAGAGCGTGATGGCGGAGGCCATTTCGGCGATGCTCCCGGTGGCCGACAATCTCGCCCGTGCCCTTGCCCACCAGGGCGACGGCCTGAAGGATGGCGTGACGATGACGCTTTCCTCGTTCCAGGAGGTGCTCGCCAAATTGGGCGCCAAAGAGGTGCCGGCGCTCGGCGAGGAATTCGACCCGCGCCTTCACGAAGCGCTCGCCAAGGAGGAGCGGGACGACGTCGCCGACGGCACGATCATCGAGGTCTTCGCCCCGGGCTACGCGATCGGGGACAGACTCATCCGGCCGGCCCTCGTCAAGGTGGCCAGGGGTGGCCCGGGTGAGGGCTGAGGAGGCGCTCGCCGAAAGGCTGCGCGGGATCGTCCGGGGGGAGATCGGGCTCGATCCCTTCGACGACCCCGAGGCGAGGGTGAGGATCGTCGAGGCGGCCGAGCGGGCAAGGCAGGCCATCGCCCTCGACGGTCACGCGGCCGTCACCCTGCCGGCGCTCCTCGTGACCGGCGACGGACCATACCACCTTGCCGTCACGCTCTTCGCCCGTGACATGGGGGAGGGAGACAACTGAGCCGCGATTACTATGAGGTCCTGGGCGTCTCCCGCGACGCCTCGGAGGATGATATCAAGAGGGCGTTCAGGCGCCTCGCCCGGGAGAACCACCCGGACCGGAACCCTGGCGACAAGGGGGCCGAAGAGCGCTTCAAGGACATCAACGAGGCGTATTCGGTCCTCTCCGACGGCGAAAAGAGACGGCAGTACGATGCCCACGGATCGGCCGAGGGCCCAGGGGGCTTCTCCGGGTTCGGAGGTCCGGGACAGGGCCCCGACTTCGGCTTCGGGGGCCTCGGCGACATCTTCGATGCGTTCTTCGGCGGCGGCATGCGCGACCAGACGGGTCCGTTGCGCGGCCAGGACCTGCAGACGGAGATCGCCCTCACCCTCGAGGAGTGCTTCACCGGCGTCGAGCGCGACATCCGCCTCACCCGCGTCGCCTCCTGCCCGCGCTGCGGCGGCAGCGGTGCGGAGCCCGGCACGTCGTCGGACACCTGCCCCCGCTGCCGCGGCACCGGCCAGATCCAGGCAAGGCGCCAGACAGCCTTCGGCCAGTTCGTGACGGCCCAGCCCTGTCCGGAGTGCCGCGGCACCGGCCGACACATCCCGCACCCGTGCACCGAGTGCCGCGGAGCCGGGCGCACCCGAATCACCCAGACGATCACAGCCCGCATCCCGCCCGGCGTCGCCGAGGGATCTCGGGTGCGCCTCGTCGGCGAAGGGGAGGCCGGGGCGCGCGGGGGCGGCCCGGGCGACCTCTACCTCATCGTGCGCGAGCGCCCGCACGCCCTTTTCGTGCGGCGCGGCGAGGACCTTCACTTCAATCTCACGGTCTCCTACCCGGAGGCGGCGCTCGGTGTGGAGGTCGAGGTGCAGGGCATCGACGGCCCGGTGTCCCTCTCTGTCCCGGCGGGCACCCAGCCAGAGCAGGAGGTGCGCTCACGGGGCAAGGGCATGCCGCATGTGCGGGGCCGTGGCCGCGGCGATCTCGTCGCCCACGTGAAGGTCGAAGTGCCGAAATCGCTCTCGGCCAGGGAGCGAAAGCTGCTCGAGGAACTGCGGGGGATCGAGGCCGGCCAGAGCCGGCGCGCCGGCAAGGGGTTCTTCCGGCGTGCCAAGGACGCCCTCTAGGAGGGGGTCGGGGGCGAGGAAAGCGCCCTTTCGCCCGTGAATACCTTGCCAGGATGGGGTGATGGGGTGGCGCGCCTGCGCGTCGGAGTCCTGTTTGGTGGCCAGTCCGGTGAGCACGATGTGTCCCTGATGAGCGGTCTGTCGATCATCGAGGGGCTGAAGGACCGTTACGAGGTCATCCCCATCGGCATCACCCGCTCGGGCCAGTTCCTGCCCGGCGTCGATGCGGCACGCGCCCTGGCGGGCGGCGGTGTCGATCCTGTGGCGGGCGAGCGGGCGCTCGAACCGCTTCAGAGCGGCGCCATCATCGGCCCGCTCGATGTGGTGATCCCCGCCCTGCATGGACCGATGGGAGAGGACGGCACGGTGCAGGGGCTCCTCGAGCTCGCCGGTGTGCCCTTCGTCGGCTCGGGCGTCCTGGGCTCGGCGGTGTCGATGGACAAGGCGATCATGAAGGAGGTCTTCGCCAGCCATGGCCTTCCCGTCGGCCCCTGGCGCCTCGTGAGGGAGTCCGGCTGGCGAAGGGATCCCAAGGGGGTGGCGGACGAAGTGGCTGACCTCGGCTATCCGGTCTTCGTCAAGCCCTCGAACATGGGCTCGTCTGTCGGCATCTCCAGGGTGGCCGACGATGCGGTTCTGGCGGCGGCCATCGACGGGGCACTCGCCCACGACCGGCGCGTCGTCGTCGAGAAGGCGATGGTCGCCCGGGAACTGGAGTGCGCGGTGCTCGGCAACGACCATCCCGAAACGTCAGTGGTGGGCGAGATCGTCCCCCACGCCACCTTTTACGACTACCACGCCAAGTACGCCGAAGGCGGTGCCGACCTCATCGTGCCGGCGAACATCCCGCACGACCTGGAGGCGAGGGTCCGCGAATACGCCCGGCAGGCCTTCATCGCCGTCGATGCCGCCGGGCTTGCCCGGGTCGACTTCTTCCTCACCGGGGACGGTCGCGTCGTGCTGAACGAGGTCAACACCTTTCCGGGCTTCACGCCGTTTTCGATGTACCCCAGGCTCTGGGCCGCCTCGGGTCTCTCCTACGGACATCTTCTGGACCGGCTCATCGACCTCGCGATCGAACGGGCCGAGACCATGCGAAGGAAGCGTCAGGCGTCGAGGCGAAACCTCCCCTGATCATCGGGGGTGCAGCCCGTGGCGTGCATTTTCTGTGGGATCGCAAGCGGCGAGCTTCCGGCGAAGGTCCTGTTCGAGGACGACGATCTCCTGGCCTTTCACGACGTCAACCCGCAGGCGCCCCATCACGTGCTGGTCATTCCAAGACGCCACGTGAAGGACCTGAACGGCATCGACGACACCGACGAGGCCTTTCTCGGCCGCCTGATCCTGGCGGCACGCCGGGCGGCGGGGCTCCTCGGGATGAAGGAACGGGGCTACCGGATCGTGATCAACACCGGGGACGAGGGTGGGCAGACCGTCTCCCATCTCCATGTGCATGCGATCGGCGGCCGGCAGATGACATGGCCTCCGGGCTAGTGGCCGATCCGTTGACATAAGCATAGGAGCTTCCTATAATTGTTTGCACCAATCATGCCGTGGAGGGAGGGTTGCCTTATCTCAGAGATCAAGGTCGGGAAGAATGAGACCTTGGATAGCGCCCTCCGTCGCTTCAAGCGGCAGATTTCACGCTCAGGCGTCCTCGCCGAGGCGAGAAAGCACGAGCACTACGACAAGCCAAGCGTGAAGAAGAAGAAGAAGTCGGAGGCCGCACGCAAGAGGCGCAAGGGATAAGGATGAGGACATGACCCTGAAGGACCGTATCGAGGCGGACCTGAAAGAGGCCATGAAGGCGAAGGAGGCGGGCAGGACCCGCCTCTCCGTCTTGCGCCTCGTGAAGGCCGCGGCCAAAAACCGCGAGATCGACAAGCGGACCCCCCTGGACGAGGCGGACTACCTCGACGTCCTGGCCAAGGAAGTGCGCCAGCGCGAGGAGTCGCGGGCCGACTTCGTCCGCTCCGGGCGCACGGAACTGGTCGAGAAACTGGACCATGAGGTCGAGATCCTGAGGGGCTACCTGCCCGAGCCCCTTTCGGACGCCGAGCTCGACGCCCTGGTGGAGGAGGCGATCCGCACCTCGGGCGCCTCGGGGCCGGGCGGAATGGGCCGGGTCATGGGGCTTCTCATGCCCCGCGTGAAAGGCCGGGCGGACGGAGCTGTCGTCCGGCAGAAAGTGCAGCACCATCTGGGCGGGAGCTGAGGACTCCCGCCCTGCTCACGCGCTCATGCGGACGTACAGGGCAAGACCCGAGAGCATCAGCAGGCCGCCCACGACGGTGAGGATGGGAGGCACCTGTCCGAACACGAAAATGGCGAGGATGCCCGCACCGACGGCTTCGAGCAGGCTGAACATACCGACCGTCGAGGCGTCGACCCAGCGCAGGACGTAGTTCGAGAGCGTGTGTCCGAGCGTGGTCGGCCCGATCGCCAAGAGGATGAAGATCGCCCAGTTGGCAAGGCCCACGTCGAGGACCCTCTCCCTGGTGGCGAGGGCGAGCAGGAGCGAGAAGAGCCCGGCGACGAGGTAGACGGCCGTGGTATAGGGAAGGACCCGCATTTCCTGACGCAAGGAGCGGCCGATGAGGAGGTAACCGGCGCCAGCGGCGCTCGCAACGAGCGCCAGGCCATCGCCGCCGAGGCTGCCGATACCGCCGCCGGCGTCCCCCGCGGCGAGAACCGCGGCCCCAATGAGGGAGACGCCCACGCCCGCCCTCGCGACCCGCGGGATCCTTCGTCCGTGGGCGATCTCCCAGGCGAAGAGAAAGAGCGGGTAGGTCGTGACCACGGTGACCGACGAGGCGACCGAGGTGAGGCGCAGGCTCGTGATCCAGGCTGCGAAATGCAGGCAGAGGAGGACTCCGGAAAGGACGAGGAGGCCCCAGGTGGAGGCGCGAAGACGGGAAAGCCCTCCTTGGCGCACCACGAACGGAAGAGCCGCCAGCGCAGGCAGGGAAAGCCGCCAGAGCGTGATCGCGAAGGGCCCCGCTGTCGCAAGCTTGGTGAGGATGGCCGCCGTCGAGAAGGCGGCCACGGAGAGAGCGAGAATCCACATCGGGTGGCCGCGGGGCTCCGCCTCGCCGGGCACACCATCACCTGACGGGGAGGAAGTCATGGCCAAGGTCCTTTCGGGCATCCAGCCCACCGGAGACGTCCATCTCGGCAACTATATCGGAGCACTCAGGCAGTGGCGGCCCGATGAGGGCAACCTCTATCCGGTCGTGGACCTGCACAGCCTGACCGATGCCTTCGACCCCGGGGCGCTCAACAGGAGGATTCTTGAACTGGCCTCTCTCCTCCTCGCTCTGGGGCTCGGCAGCCCCTCCCTCGTCTTCGTGCAGAGCCAGGTCCCCGCCCACGCCGAGCTCACCTGGCTCCTCACCTGTCTCTCCCGCACGGGGGAACTCTCCCGCATGACCCAGTACAAGTCGAAGGGGCGCGGCGTGCCCTCGGCGCCGACGGGGCTCTTCATGTACCCGGTGCTGATGGCGGCCGACATCCTCCTCTACCAGACGCAGGAGGTTCCGGTGGGCGAGGACCAGAAGCAGCACGTGGAACTCACCCGCGACCTCGCACAGCGCTTCAACAGCGCCTTTGGGAAGGTGTTCACGCTGCCCGAGCCGGTGATCCCGAAGCTCGGAGGGCGTGTGGCGTCGCTCACCCGTCCGACCGAGAAGATGTCGAAATCCGACCCCGACCCCAACTCCAAGGTGCTCATGACGGACCCGGATGACGCCATCCGCAAGAAGATCGGCTCAGCCGTCACGGACTCGGGGCGCGAGGTCTACCCGGACGAAAAGGACAAGGCGGGCATCACGAACCTTCTGGAGATCGCCTCGGCCCTCTCGGGCGAGGACGTCGACGCCATCGCGGCCCGCTACCGGACGGCCGGCTACGGCGCCTTCAAGCGGGCGGTCGCCGATATCGTGATCGCCACCATCGGTCCGATCCGGGACCGCGCGACCGCCATCCGGGAGGACAGCGAGGGCATCGCGAGGGTCCTCGCCTGGGGGCGGGACCGGGCGCTCGCCGAGGCAGCGCCGACGCTGCGCAGGGCGAAGGAAGCGATGGGGCTGCCGGTTCTCTAGGCCCGCCCTCCCCCGTCCACGGCACGTGCTCGAGGTCCCTTGCGCGCATGTCCACCCACCCCTGTTTACCTGCTTGCCATAGGGCTATGACGACCGCTTCGGCGAGGGACCTTCGCGCCGTGCCCTCCTGAAATCCAGACGGCGCCCCCCCACGCCGGGCGGGCGCCGTCTGGCCGCGGGCGAGGGGATCAGAACATCGGACGCTCCCGGTACCCGCCGAAGACGTCCTTCATCGCCTGGCAGATCTCGCCGACCGTCGCCTCGGAGCGCACGGCGTCCACGATCTCGGGCATGAGCGGCGCACCGTCATGGCGGGCGGCCTCCCGAACGCGCTCGAGGGCGGCGTCGACCTTCCCCGGAGAGCGCCGGGCCTTGTAGGCCTTCACCCGTTCGACCTGGGCCTCCTCGATCGCCGGGTCGATCCTGAGGGTGTCGATCTCCGGCGCCTTCTCATCCGCCCACGCATTGACGCCGACGAGGTAGCGCTCCCTGGTGTCGAGCTCATGCTGGAAGTGGTAGGCGGCGTCCGCGATCTCACGCTGGAAGTAGCCCGAATCGATGCAGGCGAGGACGCCGCCAAGGGAGTCGATCTCGGCGAGGTAGTGCTCGGCCGCCGCCTCCATCTCGTCGGTGAGCGCCTCGATGAACGGCGCCCCGCCGAGCGGGTCGGCGGTCCTCGGCACTCCAGACTCATGGGCGATGATCTGCTGTGTGCGCAGGGCGATCGTGACCGCCTTCTCGGTCGGGAGCGCCAGAACCTCATCCATCGAGTTGGTGTGCAGGGACTGCGTGCCGCCGAGCACCGCCGCCAGAGCCTCGAGCGTTGTGCGGATGATGTTGTTCTCCGGCTGCTGGGCCGTGAGCGAAGATCCCGCGGTCTGGGTGTGAAAGCGCAGCTTCATGCTGCGCTCGCTCTTCGCCCCGTAGCTCTCCTTCATGCGCCTCGCCCAGATGCGGCGGGCGGCCCGGAACTTGGCGATCTCGTCGAAGAAGTCGATGTGCGAGTTGAAGAAAAAGGAGATCTTGGGGGCGAAGGCATCGACGTCGAGACCCGCCTCGATGCCGGCCTCCACGTAGGCGAAGGCGTCGGCAAGGGTGAAGGCGAGCTCCTGCACGGCCGTCGAACCGGCCTCCCGGATGTGGTAGCCGGAAACGGAGATCGGGTTGAACTGCGGCACCTTCTCGCCGAAGGCGAACATGTCGGTGATCACGCGCAGCGAGGGACGGGGCGGGAAGATCCATTCCTTCTGGGCGATGTATTCCTTCAGGATGTCGGTCTGGAGCGTCCCCCTGAGGTCCTTCCAGCCGACGCCGTGGCGCTCGGCGACGACCAGGTAGAGCGCCCACAGGACCGGCGCGGGGCCGTTGATGGTCATCGACGTGGAGACCTTGTCGAGCGGGATCTCGGCGAAGAGTTCCTCCATGTCCTCAAGCGTGGAGATGGCGACGCCCTCCCTGCCGACCTCGCCCCCGGCGAGCGGGTGGTCGGCGTCGATGCCCATGAGCGTCGGCATGTCGAACGCCGTGGAGAGCCCCGTCTGGCCCTCCTTCAAAAGGTATCGGAAGCGCAGGTTGGTCTCTCGGGCGGTGCCGAAGCCGGCAAACTGCCGCATGGTCCAAAGGCGCCCGCGGTACATGGTCTCGTGGATCCCCCGGGTGTAGGGGTATTCGCCAGGGGGGGCGAGGTTGGGCACGTCATAGGTCAGGTGGACATCAAGCCCCGTCATCGAGCGTTCGACGGGACCCCTGCCGCCCTTGGCGACGTCCTTTTCGGCCTTCATCGCACGACTCCTCGTCATCAGGTCCATAGGCCCATTGTAGTGGAAGGCGCCTCATCCGGCATGGTCCGCAAGACAGCCCCTTGCCCGTCATAGCCTTTCTCCGAGGTGAGGATGTGGCCGAGGCGCGCTCCATGCTCGCCCGATTCTTCGAGCTGCCCGAGGAGATCCTCCTCGACCTGCCCAAGGTCACGCTCCTCGGTGACGTGCAGGTCCTCATCGAGAATCACCGCGGGCTCGAACTGTTTCGCCCGGAGAAAATTACGGTGCGCACGGCGAGCGGACGGCTCACGGTCGGCGGGAGGAACCTGCGGGTGGGAGCCGTCGACAGGGAGTCGATGGTCCTGACCGGTGAGATCTCGTCCATCGCTTTCGGGGGCTGACATGGGCGAGAGGATGCGCTGGCTCATCGGCTACGTCCGGATCCGGGTGCCGCAAAGTGGAGCGCGCTTCTTCACCATCGCCCACCAGGAAGGGCTCGGCCTCTTTTCGATCAGCTGGCGGGGTGGCGGTCTCGAGGCAGGCGTGCTCCTGCCCGAGGTGGGACACCTGCGCCGGGTGGTGCGCAGGAGCCGGGTGAAGGTCGAGATCACAGGTGAGGGCGGACTTCCCTTCCTGGTGCGGCCGATGAGGCGGCGCCCGGCCCTCGTCGCGGCGGCCGGCGTATTTCTTGTCGCCTGGTTCGTTCTCGGACAGATGGTGCTCTCGGTCACCCTCGACGCCCCGGCCGCTGTGACGGCCAACGCCCGGGCGATCTTGGCGAAGAGCCACCTGGCGCCGTTCACCCTTCGCGGGGCCCTCGATACGGAGGCGCTTGCGCAGAGACTCAAGGCCATCCCTCGCGTGATCTTTGCACGGGTTACCTTCGACGGCACGCGGGCGATCGTCACTGTCAGGCCGGGGCCGCCCCCCACCGGAGGGCCGGGCATGCTGCCGGAGGCGCTCATCGCCTCCCGCAGGGGGGTCATCCTGCGGGTCGTCGTGTTCCAGGGCGTGGCGCTCGTGAGCCGCGGCGAGGCGGTGCGCCAGGGGGAGATCCTCGTGAAGGGCCAGGCGGGGCCGCCGCCGGAGATGCTGGCGCCCGGGACCAGGCTCGGAGCACGGGGAGCGGACGGCGAAGTGGACGCCCTGGTCGAGGTCACCGAGACAGTGCGCCTGCCGCTCGTGCGGGAGGAGTGGAGGCCGTCGGGATCACCGGCGTGGAGGCTCGCCGTGGCCCTGCTCGGCAGGACCTATCTCCTTCTTCCCGGACCGCAGGGCAGCGCGGCGAAGGCGCTTCGCCGGCTGGGGGCCGGCAGCATGCGTCGGACGGGGTTTGCGGCGGTGCTGGAGGAGCCCCTTCACCGCGTCCGGTTGCGGCTCACGCCCGGCGAGGCCGCCCGAAAGGCCCGCCAGGTCGCCGAGGCCCGCTGCCGGGCCGAGGCGCCGGACGCCCGGTGGCTGGGCTGGCGGCAAGGGTATAAGATACAGAAGAACGAACTTGTTCTGACCCTGACCGGGACAGCCGAGGAGAACATCGCCCGTCCGGCGGGCCGAAGGAGCACCGGCACATCGGATTGAATGCGCCGTACGAAACGCCACTCCGTTTCGTGATCCCCGACAACCGGGATGCCAAGGTTCTCTTCGGTCCCTTCGACGAGAACCTGAAGCTCCTGGAGTCGGAGTTCGGCGTGAATCTCGTGGCCAGAGGGAACGAAGTGGCCGTCAGCGGAAGCGAGAAGGACCAAAGGGCGGTCCTTGACGTTCTGGAACAGCTTCTTGAGCGTGTGCGCCGGGGTGAGGCCCCCGGCAGACAGGACGTGCGGCGCGCCATCCGCGAGGCCTCAGCGGGCCCTCAGGGCGACGAGGACGCCATCGTCGTCAACACCCGTGGCCGCCCCATCCGCCCGAAGAGCGAGGGACAGAGAAAGTACGTGGAGGCCATGCGTCGCCACGATATCGTCTTCGGCATCGGGCCGGCCGGCACCGGGAAGACCTATCTGGCCATGGCCATGGCAGTGGCAGCGCTGAAGGCGCGCACGGTGAACCGCATCGTCCTGACCCGCCCCGCCGTCGAGGCGGGCGAGAAGCTCGGCTTTCTCCCCGGCGACCTGCAGGAGAAGGTCGACCCCTACCTGAGGCCGCTCTACGATGCCCTCTACGACATCATGGGCGTGGAGGCGTTCGATCGCCACAGGGAGCGCGGCACCCTGGAGATCGCCCCGCTCGCCTACATGCGCGGGCGGACGCTCGACGACTCGTTCGTGATCCTCGACGAGGCCCAGAACACGACGCCGGAGCAGATGAAGATGGCCCTCACGCGCCTTGGCTTCGGCTCCAGGGCGGTCATCACCGGCGACATCACCCAGGTTGACCTGCCCAAGACCACGGCCTCCGGACTCATTCAGGCGCAGGAGATCCTGAAGGACGTGGCGGGCATCGCCTTCGTGCGCCTCACGGAGGGCGACGTCGTCCGCCACGAACTGGTACAGGCCATCATCCGGGCCTACGAGTCATACGAGGCAGGATCCGGTGGAGGAGGGGCGTGAGGGGCCTCAGCGAGCTTTTCTCCGGTGAGCACCGGAGGGCATCCCTCCTTGCCGCGACGTTTTTCGTGGCGCTCTTCGTCGTGCTCGCCGTCTCGGAGATCCTCTCCCTCGTCACCCTGAGGGTCGGCCAGGTGGCACCCGCCAACATCGTGGCGCCGCGCACGGTCGTGAACACCCCTCTCTACCAGAGGCAGAAGGCGAAGGCCGCCGCCGCCGTGGCCCCGGTCTATATCGCCGACCCGACCGCACTGCCGGGGGCCAACTCGGATATCCAGGCGACGGTGAGAAACGTGCTTGCCGTCCAGGCCGCGCTGCCGAGGGGGGCGACGACCAACGACGCCGTCGCCCTGTGGGGCACCCAGGTCGGGCTCACCGTTCCGACGTCGGTTATCATGGCGATCCTGAAGGAGAGTCCCGCCACCATCACCGACCTCGCCCAGACGGCAGAGAACATCATGGCGAGCGTCATGGGCGGCGCCTCCTACGGGCCGGGACAGATCCCCAACGAGCAGAGCGCCCTCGACGAGGAGGCGGCCGCCCTGGCGCTGCCGGCGAGGGCCCAGACGCTCTTTCTCGAGGCCGTCCTGAACGCCGCAGCCAGGCCGAACCTCAGTTACTCCGCCAGCCAGACGCAGCGGGCGCGTGAGAGGGCGCAGGCGGCGGTGCCGCAGCCGATGATCGAGCAGGGGACGGTCGTGGTGCAGGCCGGTCAGAAGCTCACGGCCGACGACGTAGCGCTCCTCAAGGACCTCGGCATCGACCGGGGCGGCTTTCCCTGGGGGCCGCTTCTGGCCGCCTTCATTCTCACCGCCCTCTTCACCGCGGCCACGGGCATCTACCTCACCCGCTTCCGACAGGGGCTCGTCCGGGACCAGCCGCGGCTTTTCACGGTGGTGCTCCTGGTCCTCATCACGGTGATCGTGGGGCGGATCGTGGTCGGGCTCTCGCCGCTGCTCGTGCCGCTCGCCTTCCTCGCCACGGCGGGAGCGACCCTTCTCGGCAGCCGGGTCGCCATCTTCCTCACCCTGACGGTGGGGATCCTCCTCACCGTGGTGCTGAACCTCGACCCTTCGGCGACGGTGATGCTGGTGGGCGGCAGCCTCGCTGGCATCTTCGCCACCGGTCGCCTGCGCAGCCGCAGCGACCTCCTGCGGGCGCCGCTCGGGATCGGGGTCGTGAACCTTCTCCTGGTCTTCACCGCCGAGATCCTGTTCACGACCCAGACGGCCGCGAACGTGCCGTGGGGCGACCTGCCGATCGCCCTCGTGTCGGCGGCCTTTTCCTCCGTCCTCACGATCGGGCTTCTGCCGTTCTTCGAGACCTACGTCGGGGTGCTCTCACCACTTAGGCTGCTCGAGCTCTCGGACCCGAACCAGCCGCTGCTCAGGAAACTCATGCTGGAGGCCGCGGGCTCCTACCACCACTCGCTCATCGTCTCGAACCTCGCGGTGGCGGCAGCCGAGGAGATCGGGGCGGACGCCCTCCTGTGCCGCGTCGGGGCGTACTACCACGACATCGGCAAGACCGTGCGGCCCGCCTTCTTTGTCGACAACCAGATGGGCGGCGAGAATCCCCATGACAACATCGCCCCCTCTCTCTCCGCCCTCATCATCGCCTCCCACGTGAAGGACGGCCTCGCCATGGCCGAGGACGCCCGCCTGCCGGGCGAGATCCGGGCGTTCATCGCCGAGCACCACGGGACCACCGTGATGTCCTACTTCTACACGAAGGCCATGGAACAGGCCGGAAGCGAATCCGTGAACGAACACGACTACCGGTATCCGGGTCCTCGGCCGCAGTCCCGCGAGACCGCCATCCTGCTCCTCGCCGACGGCTGCGAGGCCGCCGTGCGCGCCCTGAAGGACCACGAGCCGCAGAAGATCGAAGGCGTCGTGCGCAAGATGATCAAAGACCGCCTGGACGATGGGCAGCTCGACCAGAGCGCCCTGACGCTCCGGGACCTCGACATGATCGCGAGAGCTTTCGTGCGGGTGCTGGTGGGGGTCTACCACTCCCGCATCGAATACCCGGACCCGAAGGAGATCATGGAAAGGCGGCAGGTCGGCCACGGTCGCATGGCACGTCGATCAGGACAGCGTTGAGGTCCCCTCAGGCGTCCTCGAGGAGGCTGCCCGCGCTGCGGATGCCGCCCTCAGGCGCTTTGGGGCCGAGTGGCGGCGCGTCTCGCTGGTGCTGGTCGACGACGCCACGATCAGGGAACTCAACCGCGACTTCCGGAAAAAGGACGTTGCCACCGACGTGCTCTCCTTCACTCTGGCGGACGGGCCCGAGGACGAGGACCTCGGGGAGGTCGTCATCTCTGCCGAGCACGCCCGGGACCAGGCGACCCGTTACGGCCACGGCCTAAAGCGCGAGATCGCCTTTCTCGCCGTGCACGGTGTGCTCCACCTCCTCGGTCTGGACCACGGCACGGCCGAGGAGGAACGGACCATGACGAGGCTTCAGGAGGAGGTCCTGGCGGACCTCGGCATCACCCGTTGAAAGCCCTCGGGTCCTTTACCACCGCGTTTCGCGGCATCGGGATCCTCTTTCTCGAGGAGCGCAACTTCCGCATCGAGCTGGCCTTCGCCGAAATCGTGACGGCGGGTCTCTACCTCCTGTCGTTCCCGCCGGTGCTGACAGCCCTGGCCACCCTCGCCATGGGCATGGTGATGGCAGGGGAGGGAGCGAACGCCGTGATCGAGCGCACCCTCGACGTCTTCGGGGAGCGCTCCGAGCGCATCCGGGAGGCCAAGGACGTGGCGGCGGGCGCCGTGCTCGTCATGGGGCTCACGGCCCTGGCGCTCGCCGTCGATCTGGCCTGGGGAGAGCTCGGGCTCATCTGGCAGGACGCCCTGCGTGAGCCGGCCCTCCTGGCGGGCCTCATCCTCGCCCTCATCCTGACCTTCGCTGCCCCCCGAAGGCGGCGACCGACGTGAAGAGTGACGAGGAGCGCTACCTCGACCGGGAGGCGCTCATCCTGCGCACGCGCGACGAGAAGGAGGCGGACCGGCTCGTCTGGATCGTGACGGCCGAATCGGGGAAGAGCGTGGTGCTGGCCCGGGGGGCGAGAAAGCCCCGGGCGCGCCTCGCCGGGGCGCTGCAGCCCTTTGCCCTCTCCCGCCTCGTGATCTACACCGGCCACTGGCCGACCGTGACCGCCGCCCAGACGATCCTCTCCTGGCGCCACCTGCGCGAGGACTACGAGAGGATGCAGGCGGCCGCCTTCGTGGCGGAACTCCTCCTCGCCGCCGCCCCGGAGGGGGATGAGGCCGGCCGTGCCTTCGGGCTCGGCAAGGCGGCCCTCTCCAGCCTCGACGCCGGGGACGATCCGAGGCTGGTGGCCATGGCCTTCGGAAGGGACCTTCTCGTGGCGTCAGGTTGGGGGATCGACTTCGGCAGCTGTGGCGTCTGCGGCCGCGAGGTCACGGGCGACGCCTACCTCAGGGCGCATATCGGTGACGTGACGCACGGGGCCTGCTCAAGGGCCGGGCTCTCCCTCCCGCGGGCCACGCGTGGCTTCCTGGCCGGCGAGGTGGCCGACGGCGGCGAGGCGCCTTCCGTCTTCGAGGCGATCCTGGCTCTCTGGCAGGGGCACCTTGAGGCGCCCCTCCGGACCGCTCCGGGGCTTCGCAGCGCCTGTTACCAAAGGCGGGGTGAAGCGTAGCGGCGCAAGCGCCGGGCGAAGGTCAGGGATTGGGGAAGGACGTGGCGGTGGGCGAGAGGCCCCGCTCCTGGCGGTCGATCACGGTCGCTGCATCGAAGTACGGGGCGAGCATGGGCCCCTCGGTGAGGAGCGAGAGGCCGTCGACGTGCACCCGGTCCAGGGTCACGAACGTCGGATGCCACTGCCACGCCGGATCGGGACCGACGCCGAACATCATCACGAACCCGTCCCGGACGAGAAGCGCCATCTTCGGCCCGAAGGGCGGGACGGTGGCGCCGAACGGATAGACGTAAAACGGCGTCGGCCCGATGAGCGGCTCGACCTGCTGCATCCATTCCGTCGTGTCGTAGGCGAACTGCTGGAGGGTGATCCGGGCGTCGTTGTAATGGCCGAAGCTGTGCGAGGCGAAGATCCAGCCCTCCTCCTTGAGTCGGGCGATCACCGGTCTGGCGGCGGCGATCTGGGCCATCCGGTCCGGCGAGCCGGCCTCCGTGCGGTAGCCCAGGACGCCCTCGTATCCCGTCTCGTTGATCATTCCTTCAGCTCCGTCGAACGAGAAGCCGGGGTGGGCCTCGACGAACCTGTGGACGATGCCGATGATGGTGTCGCCCTCGGAGATCACCGGCACCCCGGAAGGAGTGGGGCAGAGGGCGGCGATGTTGCCCGACGCGTCGATGACGAGCTTTTGGCAAAGCCCGTCCTGGCGCATGTAGGTGTAATAGTTGAGGTCATCGATGGAGAGGAGGAGCGGCTTCTTTCCGGGCGGGAGCAGGAGCGTCTTTCTCACCACCACCTGCCTGCCGTCCTCGTTGGTGAGGCTGAAGAGGTCGTAGGGACTGATGAGGATGAACCCGTTGGCGTCAAGCTGGGGGAGGATGCGGTCGAATTCGGAGACGGTCACCATCCACTTCTGAAGTCCCAGGGCCTCGTTCGAGGAGAAGGCGATCCTGGGGTAGACGATGAGCGGGTGGAAGAAGATGGCATAGACCGTACCGGTGTACGGCACCAGCGTCCGGGGCAGGAGGGGCTCTGTTCGGGGCGCAGCGGGCCGGGCGCCGAAGCCTTGTCGGCCCTTCGGAGCGGGCGCCGCAGCCACGTGGGAGCGCAGGGCGCAACCGCACAGCCACACGGCGAGAACGGCCCCCAGCGCCAGGGCGGCGGCACGGCGGGCGACGGACACGGAAAGGCCCCCCCTCGAAGGCGGATGCGCCGACCCCAACGACGGCTCCCCTGGTCGAGATCCACCCGGGCGGGATGAGGTTCCAGCACGGAAGAGGAGCATGGAGGGGGCGCTCTCGGACGGCCGGGAGGCACGCCTTGCTTCGCGGACCGGGGCACCGTATTCTGGACTCACAATCAGACAAGCGGGCGATGAGGGCGAAGAGTAACCGTCCGGGCGGACCCCAAGCGAGCCGGGAGAGTGGGAGCCGGCGGGACGCAGGCGGCGAAGGGACGTCCGAGCCAACGTCAAGCGAGCGGGCCACATCGGCCAATCAGGGTGGAACCGCGGGAGAGGCCTCCCGTCCCTGAGCGGGCGGGGTGGCCCTTTTTCACTCCCCGCCACAACCTTATTTGGAGGCGGCCCATGGACCTGCAGGACATGATCATCGCCCTCTCCTCATTCTGGCACGACAGGGGGTGCTACATCGCCCAGCCCTACGACGTGGAGAAGGGGGCGGGGACGATGAACCCCCTGACCTTCTTCCGCTCGCTCGGGCCGGAACCGTGGGCGGTGGCCTACGTCGAGCCCTCCCGCCGCCCGGCCGACGGGCGCTATGGAGAGAACCCGAACCGCCTGTTCCAGCACTTCCAGTACCAGGTCATCGTGAAGCCGTCGCCGGAGGACATCGTCGACACGTACCTCGATTCGCTCTCTGTCATCGGCCTTGAGCGCGGGGAACACGACATCCGCCTCGTCGAGGACAACTGGGAGGCCCCCACGCTGGGCGCCTGGGGGCTCGGCTGGGAGATCTGGTCCGACGGCATGGAGATCACCCAGTTCACGTTCTTCCAGCAGATGGCGGGTTTCGAGCTCAGCCCGATCCCGGTGGAGATCACCTACGGCCTCGAGCGCCTGGCGAGCTACGTCCAGGGCACGACCAACGTCTTCGACGTGCGGGTGACGGGGGATCTCACCTACGGCGAGATCTTCCTCGCCAACGAACGCCACCAGTCACGCTACGCCTTCGAACTCGCCGACCCCGCCTATCTCCGCCAGGCCTTCGACGGCGCCGAACAGGAGGCGGAGCGCTCGCTCTCGGCGGGTGCCTGGCCCGCCGCCTATGACTACACCCTCAAGTGCTCGCACCTCTTTAACCTGCTCGAGGCGAGGGGGGCTGTCGCCCGCACTGAGCGCACGGCCCTCATCGGCCGCGTGCGCAGGATGGCGCGCAGGGCGGCGGAAACCTACCTCGCCGAGCGCGAGGCTGAAGGATTCCCGCTCCTTCGGAAGGAGGGGCACTCGTGAGGCTTCTCGTCGAGATCGGTACGGAGGAGATCCCGGCCGTCCACCTTAAGGAGATGGCCGGGAGGCTCGCGACCCGGCTCGCCGAGGCCCTCGGCGAGGCCGGCCTCGTCTCCCATGGAGCGACCGCCGCCTCCTTCAGCACGCCGCGCCGACTGGCCGCCCTCATCGACGGCGTGCTCGCCGAAGGGCCGGCCGTCGTGGAGGAGCGCCGGGGGCCGCCCGCGGCGCGTGCTCGGGAGGCGAACGGCTCCTGGTCGCGGGCGGCCGTCGGCTTCGCCTCCTCGATCGGGCTTTTGCCCGACGCCCTCGAGGAGAGGCAGACGGGGGACGGGATCTATCTCTTCGGCCGGCGGACGGTGAGCGGCAAGCGCCTGGATGAGCATCTGGCTGCCATCCTCCCGGGCCTCGTGGAGGCGCTTGCCGAAGGCCGCACCATGCGCTGGGGATATGGGGCCCTGCGCTTCATCCGTCCGATCCGCTGGCTGGTCTGCCTCGCCGACGCAGGCGTCGTTCCGGTCACACTGGGGGGCCTTTCCGCCGGGCGTACGACCCGTGGCCCGCGCTCCGGTCCCGATGTCGAGATCCCGGATGCGTCCCGCTACGCCGCGACCCTGCGCGCCCTGGGCATCGAGGTCGAGAGGGAGAGGCGCCGGCAGATGGTCGAGGATGCCCTGGCGAAGGCGGCGGAGGGGGAATCCCTCTTCCTGCCGCCGGGTCTCCTCGACGAGATCACGGACATCGTCGAGACCCCGCGCGTCCTGCGCGGCCACTTCGACGAGGCCTATCTCGAGGTGCCCGCACCTGTCCTCGAGGAGACGATGGCCCGCCAGCAGCGCTTTGTGCCGCTCAGGAGGGGAGCCGTCCTGGCCCCGGCCTTCCTCGTCGTGGCGAACGGCGGGCGGGACGACGTGGTCATCGCCGGCAACGAGAAGGTGCTGGCGGCTCGTCTCGCGGACGCCCGCTTCTTCTACCGGCAGGACCTTGAACGGCCGCTGGGCGACAGGGTGGCGGACCTCGAGGCCATCACCTACCTCGAGAACCTCGGCACGCTTGGTGATCGGGCCGAGCGGCTGGCCGGGCTCACCCCGGCGGTGGCCCATGCAGCCGGGCTTGCCGTCGATGACGACCTGGCCCGGCGGGCGGGGCGCCTCGCCCTCGCCGACCACGCCACGCAGGTCGTCTACGAGTGGCCCGAACTGGAGGGAACGATGGGCGCCATCTACGCCCGTGCCTCAGGCGAGGCCGAGGAGGTGGCGGAGGCCATCGGGGAGGGCGTGCTGCCCCGCGAGGAGGGGGACAGCCTGCCCGTCACCGACATCGGCTGGGCACTCGCCACGGCCCTGCGTCTCGACCACCTGGTGGCCTCCTTCGCGGCCGGGCTGGAACCGACCGGCGGCGCCGACCCTTACGCCATGCGACGCGCCGGCATCCAGATCCTCACGCTGCTCGAGGCACGTGAGGCGGGGTGGACGCAGGGCGTCGCCAAGGCGGTCGCCCTGGTCGGCGGGGACGCATCTCTGGCGGGCAGGGTGGACGGCTTCCTGCGGGCCAGGCTCGCAGCACGCCTCACCGAGACGCACCGCCCCGACGCCGTCGCCGCCGTCCTCGCCACCAACCTCGATGCGCCGCACGCCATCCGAAGGCGCCTCGCCGCGCTTGAGCGCTCGCTCGCTGACGCCACCTTCCTCGCCCTCGTCACCGTCCACAGGCGGGCGAAGAAACTCGCCCAGGCGGGTGGCGAGGGAGCGCAGGGGGCGGCGGAGGAGATGCTGTCCCATGCCATCGAAGATGCCCGGGCGCAGGTTGACGCGGCGCTCGAGAGGGGGGATGACGAGGCGGCGTTCGCCGCCTGTGCGAGGCTGGAGGGTCCGCTTGCCCGATTCTTCGAAGGGGTGATGGTGATGGATCCGGAGGAGGCGGCGAGGCGCCGCCGGCAGGGCCTTCTCCATCGCATTACGACGCTCGTCGAGGGTCTTTCGGACCTCGGCCGGATCGCCCTGGAGAAGACCGGGACGCCATGAACGTGACGAGGGAGATCGTCCTGGTCTCGGACGGCATCGGCGAGACGGCCGAGGCGGTCGCGCGGGCGGCGCTCTCGCAGTTCGACGACGGCCGGCTGCCGATCCGCAAGTTCGCCCGGGTGGAGGACGAGACGAGTCTCACCCCTGTGCTCGAATACATCCACGGGCGTCCGGGGGCCGTCGTCATCTACACCGTGGTGCAGCCCGAGGTCCGAAACCTGCTTACGGTGGCCCTGCGGACCATGGGGCTGGTCGGCGTCGACGTGATGGGCCCGGTGATGAGCGCCCTCGAGACGATCGAGCCCGTGCCGCCGAAACTGCAGCCGGGCCTCGTGCATCGGCTCGACGCGGGGTATTTCCGGCGGGTGGCGGCGGTGGAGTTCGCCGTGAACTACGACGACGGGAAGGACCCGCGGGGGCTCCTCCTCGCCGACGTGGTGCTGATCGGCGTCTCGCGCTCATCGAAGACCCCGGTGTCGATGTACCTCGCCAACCGGCAGGTGATGGTGGCGAATGTGCCGCTTCTGCCGGAGGTCCCGCTGCCGGAGGAGCTTTTTGAGGTGAGGCCGGGGAAGATTGTGGGCCTCATGGTCGACCCGGAGGTGCTCGCCCGTATCCGCGCCGAGCGGGTGCGGGCGATGGGGCTGCCCCCTGGGTCCCGCTACGCCGAGATGGAGCGGATCGTGGAGGAACTCGAATACGCCCGCTCCGTCTACCGGCGGCTGCGCTGCCATGTCATCGACGTCAGCCGGCGCGCCGTGGAGGAGACGGCGAGCATGATTCTCGAAGCCATTGGAAGAGGGGGCGCATCGGCATGAGATGGATTTCGAGATTCTCCGAGGGATCCGCCGCCGACAGGGCGCGCCTCGGGGGCAAGGGTGCCGGACTCGCCGAGATGACCCGTGCCGGGTTGCCTGTACCACCCGGCTTCACGATCACGACGGACGCCTGCCTCTCCTATCTCAGGGACGGCCAGCTGGCGGAGGGTCTCGAGGGGGAGGTCCGAGCGGCGCTGGCCGAGGTGGAAGGCGCCACCGGCAAGGGCTTCGGCGACGCCCGGAATCCGCTCCTGGTCTCCGTCCGTTCCGGGGCCGCCATCAGCATGCCCGGGATGATGGACACCGTGCTCAACCTGGGCCTGACCGAAGCGACCTGCGAGGGACTGGCGAAGAAGACCGGCCGACGCCGCTTCGCCCTCGACGCCAGGCGCCGATTCATCCAGATGTACGGCAACGTGGTCTCCCACCTCGACCTCTCCTCGTTCGAGGAGGTCCTCGAGGAGACGAAGGCCAGGGCCGGCGTGAGGGAGGACCGGGAGCTCGACGAGGGACACCTCGAGGGACTCATCGCCGCCTACCTGCGCCTCTTCCGCGAACTTTCCGGGCACGACTTTCCGGACGACCCCATGGACCAGCTGTTCGGGGCGATCGAGGCGGTCTTCAAATCCTGGGACAACCCGCGGGCCAAGGTGTATCGGCGGGTGAACGACATCCCGGAAGACATGGGCACGGCCGTCAACGTCCAGGCGATGGCGTTCGGCAACATGGGCCCCACCTCTGCCACCGGCGTGCTCTTCACCCGCAACCCCAACACCGGCGGCATCGGCGTCTATGGCGAGTACCTGACGAACGCCCAGGGCGAGGACGTGGTGGCGGGCATCCGGACCCCGCGCCCCATGGCCGAGATGGAACAGGAGATCCCCCAGGCCTACGCCGAGCTTACCGAGGTCGCCGCCCGCCTCGAGCACCACTACCGAGACATGCAGGACATCGAATTCACGATCGAGGAGGGCCGGGTGTACCTCCTGCAGACCCGCGCCGGGAAGCGCAGTCCCCGGGCCGCCGTGAACGTCGCCGTCTCTCTCGTGGAGGAGGGCGTGATCACAAGGCAGGAGGCGCTCACCCGCATCACGCCCAAGGACATCTCCGGCATCCTGCACCGGGCGATCGACCCGGAGGCCCAGGGCGTGGTGCTGGCGACAGGGCTTCCGGCCTCGCCGGGTGCCGCCTCGGGCATGGTCGTGTTCGACGCCGATGAGGCAGAGAGCCGGGGCCGCTCCGGGGAGTCGGTGATCCTGGTGCGCCCGGAGACGGCGCCCGACGACATCCACGGCATCGTCGAGGCCAGGGGCGTGCTCACAAGCCGGGGCGGCATGACCTCGCACGCCGCCATCGTCGCCCGCGGCATGGGCAAGCCCTGTGTCGTCGGCTGCGACGCCGTGCGCGTCGACGTGGCGCAGGGCGTGATGACGGTCGCCGGCCGCACGCTGCGGGAAGGCGAGATCATCACCATAGACGGGACCACGGGCCGTGTCTTCGAGGGACAGGTGGCGACGGTCGAACCGGATCTCGGCCCGGACGTCATGACGCTCCTCGCCTGGGCGGATGAGGCGAGGGAGCTCGGGGTGCGGGCGAACGCCGACACGCCGGAGGACGCCCGGAGGGCCCGCGAACTGGGAGCGGAGGGGGTCGGACTCTGCCGCACCGAGCATATGTTCATGGCTTCGGACCGCCTGCCCGTGATGCGCGAGATGATCCTCTCGGACACCGAGGCCGAGCGGCGCGACGCCCTGGGGCGCCTCCTGCCGATGCAGGAGGAGGATTTCTACGGCATCCTGGGTGCCATGGCGGGGTATCCGACCACGATCCGCCTCCTCGACCCGCCCCTGCACGAATTCCTGCCCCGCATCGGAGAACTCGACGTGGAGGTGGCGCTCCTTCGCGAGCGCGGCAAGGAGGCCTCGGGCGAGTACCGGGAGGCGGCGGCCCTTCTCCGGCGCGCCCGGGCGCTGCAGGAGGCCAACCCGATGCTGGGCTTTCGCGGCTGTCGGCTTGGCATCCTCTACCCCGAGATCTACGAGATGCAGGCCCGGGCCATCTTCCGGGCCGCCGGCCGGCTCATTGCCGAAGGCGTCCGGGCCGAGCCCGAGGTCATGATCCCGCTCGTCGGCATGCCGAAGGAGCTCCAGATCCTCTCCGACCTTGTCGTGCGCGTGCACGGAGAGGTGTCAAAGGAGCTGGGGGTCGAGATCCCGCTTTCCGTGGGCACCATGATCGAGGTGCCGAGGGCGGCTCTCATCGCCGGCAGGATTGCCGAGACGGCGGCCTTCTTCTCCTTCGGCACCAACGACCTGACGCAGACGACCTTCGGGTTCTCCCGTGACGACGCCGAGGGGAAGTTCCTGCCGGCGTACCTCGAGCAGGGCGTCCTCGAGGAGAACCCCTTCGCCTCCGTCGACCAGGAAGGCGTGGGCCGGCTCATGGAGATCGCCACCCGCGAGGGCCGGGAGACCCGTCCGGAGCTCAAGGTCGGCATCTGCGGCGAGCACGGCGGCGATCCCGACTCCATCGCCTTCTGCGACCGGATCGGCCTCAACTATGTGAGCTGTTCTCCTTACCGCGTTCCGATTGCCCGCCTGGCCGCAGCCCGGGCGACGCTCGAGCGGGCACGGGGCTAGCGGGGCGCACGCCTTCCCGAAGCATCGGCGAGGGGCGCCTTCTGGCGCCCCTTTCCGGTCCCGGAGTCCTCGCCCCGGGACCAGGATCCGGTGGGATCCCGGGATCGCCCGTCCTGACCAGGAGATCCGCCCCTCCGAAGCTTTGGTCGCATCCTGCGAAGGACTTCTCCCGGTGGCGGCGGAAACCGTGAGTGACAGTCCACGGGGGTGAGGGTATGGAAGGGATCCGGGAGCGCTGGGAGGAGATCGAGGACAGGGTCCTCTCCCCACAGGCCGCCCACGCCCGCCGAAGCCGAGGGCGCCAGCGGCCGGAGGAGCCGGACCCGATCCGGACCTGCTTCCAGCGCGACCGGGACCGGATCATCCACTCGAAGGCCTTCCGGCGGCTCAAGGACAAGACCCAGGTGTTCCTGGCCCCGGAGGGAGACCACTTCCGGACCCGGCTCACGCACACCATGGAAGCGGCGCAGATCGCCCGCAACATCGCCCGCGCCCTGCGCCTCAACGAGGACCTCGCCGAGGCCGTCGCCCTCGGCCACGACCTCGGCCACACGCCCTTCGGCCACGCCGGGGAGGCCGTGCTGGCGGCCCTGCATCCGGACGGCTTTCGCCACAACGAGCAGAGCCTGCGGGTGGTCGACGTGCTCGAGCGCCCCGGCGGCATGAACCTCACGTTCGAGGTGCGGGACGGCATCTTGAACCACACCATCGAAGGCCATCCGGCGACCCTCGAGGCGAAGGTCGCACACTACGCAGACCGCATCGCCTACGTGAATCACGACATCGACGATGCGATGCGGGGCGGGGTGCTCAGGCAGGAGGAACTGCCGAGAGAGCCCATCGCCGTCCTCGGCGAGGACCACTCGACGCGCATCGCCACGCTCGTGACCGATCTTGTCGAGACCTCCTTCGGCAGGGAAGCCGTGACGATGTCGGAGACGGTGTCCTCCGCCCTCCTCGAACTGCGTCGCTTTCTCTTCGAGCACGTGTACGTGGGGTCACGGGCCAAAAGCGAGGAGGAGAAGGCCAAGGGTGTGGTGGAGGCCCTCTACCGCCACTACATCGAAAACGGGGCCGAGCCCCCGGGGTCCGGGGGGGCCGACGCCGTGCGCGACTATGTGGCCGGTATGACCGACCGCTTCGCCATCCACCAGTACACGAGGCTCTTCGTGCCCTCGACCTGGCCCCTAGACGACTGAAGACGAGCGCCCCGGCGACCTTCAACCCCGACAGGACGGGAGGCCGGACGTTTCATGAGCCTTTCCCAGGCTACGCTCGAGACGGTCCGCCAGCGCGCCCAGATCGCCGAGATCGTCGCCGAGACCGTGAGCCTGAGACGGCAGGGCGGACGCCTCGTGGGGCTGTGTCCGTTCCACGAGGAGGACTCGCCTTCATTCTCGGTGAACCCCGAGCGCGGGCTCTTCTACTGCTTCGGCTGCCATGCCGGCGGGGATGTCTTCGCCTTTGTCATGAAGAGTGAGAACCTCACCTTCGCCGAGGCCGTGCGCTTTCTCGCCGAGAAGCTCCACGTCCCGATCGAGTCGGCGAGCCCCCGCGAGCGCCAGCGTGAGGAGGCGCTGCGTGCGCTCGAAGCAGCTGCCGCCTTCTACGAAGAGGTGCTTCCCGCTGAGGGCGGGGCGATGGCCTATCTCAAGAGGCGCTCTGTGGATGCGGCGACCGCCCGGGCCTTTCGCCTGGGATATGCCCCCGACGCCCCGCAGGAGCTGCACAGGCACCTCGCCTCCCGGGGCTTCGGTCTCGAGACCCAAGAGCTGGCGGGACTGGTCGGCACCGGCCGCGAAGGCCAGCCGCTCGACAGGATGCGCGCCCGGATCGTCTTTCCGATCCGGGATCGCCAGGGACGGGTGACGGGCTTTGGGGGCCGGCTCATCGACGACCGGCCAGGCCCGAAGTACCTGAATTCGCCGGAGTCGCCGCTCTTCCACAAGGGAAGCGTCCTCTACGACCTCTCGCTCTCCCGCAAGGCCTGGGGGGACAAACGCCGGGCCGTCCTCGTCGAGGGCTATATGGACGTCATGGCCCTTCACCAGGCGGGCATCACGGAGGCGGTGGCATCCCTCGGTACGGCGCTCACCCCGGATCAGGTGTCGATCCTCGCCCGGGAGGTGGAGGAGGTCTTCGTCGCCTACGACGGCGACGCCGCTGGGCAGGCCGCCACCATGCGGGGGCTGTGGCTTCTGGCTGCCTCCGGCATCGCCACCCGCTTCGTCCGGCTGCCGGAAGGCGAGGACCCGGACACGCTCGTGCGTCACGGCGGCCGCCAGGCCTGGGAAGACAGGGCCGACGCCGCCATGCGGCTCATAGACTACCTGACGGAAGCGGCCATCCGCGGCATCGACGTCTCGACCCCGCAGGGCAAGGCCCGGGCAGCCCGAACCGTGCTGCCCGGCATCCGCCTCCTGAAAAGTCCCGTCGAGCAGGCTGAGGAGGTCCGCAGGCTCGCCCTGAGGCTCGGTGTCGACGAGACCTCCCTCAGGAAGGAGGGGGGGAGTGCGATGAAGGTCGTGCCGGCGCGTCAGCCGCGCAAGGAAACGCTTGGCACCCGACTATCCTTGCGGGACCGGATCGAGATGAGTATAATCAAAGGTCTTGCAGAAGATCCTGATCTTGTCAGTCGCCTCGTGGACCCCGACATCGCCTTCGCGCTTCCCGGCGCGACGGAGGTGATCGAGGAGATGGCAGCAGGGCGGGATCCGGCTTCGATGGAAGATGAGGTCGCGCGCTCCCTGTGGGCACGGGTGCTTGTCGAGGACAGACCCGCGGAGCCTGCTGAGGAATTGCTGAAAGCACTCAGGCGTGAAGGTAAGCGCGAGCGGCTCAAAGAATTAAGGGAGGACATTCGGGAGCGGGAGGCCCGCGGCGAGATTGTACCATCCGAGATGCTCGCTGAATTGACATCCCTTCTTGAAGATGTGCATTGACTTGCGGGGTGGGAGGTGATGGCGACGAAGAAGAAGCCGCTCGACCTGACGATCGACGGCGTCCGCGACCTGGTGGAGCGCGGCCGGGAGAAGGGCCAGCTCTCGAACAGCGAGGTCGAGGAGGCGCTGGAGCGCGTCGAACTCACCCCCGAACAGTATGAGGATATCCTCGAGGGCCTGGCCGAACTCGGGATCAAGGTCGCTTCTGCTGAGGGAGAAAGTGACGGAGATCACGATGACGAGGCCCAGGAGATCGCCCCGCCCGAGGGCGTCGCCATCGACGACCCGGTCCGCATGTACCTCAAGGAAATCGGGCGCGTGCCGCTTCTGAACGCCCAGGAGGAGGTCGACCTCGCCAAGCGCATCGAGGCCGGCGACGAAGAGGCGAAGCGCAAGCTGGCCGAGGCCAATCTGCGCCTTGTGGTGTCGATCGCGAAGCGCTACGTCGGGCGCGGCATGCTGTTCCTCGACCTGATCCAGGAGGGCAACCTGGGCCTCATCAAGGCGGTCGAGAAGTTCGACTACAGGAAGGGCTACAAGTTCTCCACCTACGCCACGTGGTGGATCCGGCAGGCCATCACCCGGGCCATCGCCGACCAGGCGAGGACGATCCGTATCCCCGTGCACATGGTCGAGACGATCAACAAGCTCATCCGCGTCTCCCGCCAGCTTCTCCAGCAGCTCGGACGCGAGCCGTTGCCCGAGGAGATTGCCGAGGAGATGGACATCTCCGTGGAACGGGTGCGGGAGATCATGAAGGTCGCCCAGGAGCCGGTCTCGCTCGAGACGCCGATCGGTGAGGAGGAAGACTCCCACCTCGGCGACTTCATCGAGGACGAGGACGCCCTGGCACCGGCAGAGGCGGCGTCGTTCCTGCTGCTCAAGGAGCAGCTCGAGGAGGTCCTGGACTCCCTTACCGAGCGCGAGCGCAAGGTGCTGCGCCTGCGCTTCGGGCTGGATGACGGCAGGGCGAGGACGCTCGAGGAGGTCGGCCAGGTTTTCGGCGTGACGCGCGAGAGGATCAGGCAGATCGAGGCGAAGGCCCTCAGGAAGCTCCGCCACCCGTCGCGTTCGAGGAAGCTCAAGGACTACCTGGAGTAGGCGCAAACGCTTCCTTGACCCTCATTTTTGGCCGATGCTATACTCGCATCGCCCGAGGTGCATTCCTCGATAGCTCAATTGGTAGAGCGCTCGGCTGTTAACCGAGTGGTTGCAGGTTCGAGTCCTGCTCGAGGAGCCATTTTTCCGGGCCCATAGCTCAGCGGCAGAGCTGCCGGCTCATAACCGGTTGGTCGCAGGTTCGAATCCTGCTGGGCCCACCAATCGAACAGGTTCCGGGCGCGTGGCTCAGTGGTAGAGCGCTTGACTCACATTCAAGAGGTCGCAGGTTCGATCCCTGCCGTGCCCACCATCTTGAAGACCCGCCTCCCGAAGGGGACGGCGGGTCTTCTCTATGGGTGGAAGGCCATCGTCGACCTGTAGAGCCGGAAGTTGGGAGCGGCTTCGGGTTCAGATGATGCTACGAAGGCCCGTCCGTCGGGCCATGCCTTGAGCCCCGTCCGCTTCCCC
>Ga0207433_10002519_pt1 | contig 37192 bp, 30 predicted proteins | sample YelNatPaOPGAMG01_FD_187559 | JGI IMG/M metagenome (GOLD analysis project Ga0207433, IMG submission 187559) | Hot spring thermophilic microbial communities from Obsidian Pool, Yellowstone National Park, USA - OP-RAMG-01 (SPAdes) (version 3) | ecosystem: Environmental > Aquatic > Thermal springs...
TTGACTTAGATGTTGACAGACAATACGTTGTTCCATTCGGTACTCCAGAAATGATCAGAGAACATATAAAAAACGTAGTTGTATCTTTAGGCTCAAAGGAAGGTGGGCTTATGCTCTACTCAGAAATTCATGCTGATGTTCCTCTAGAGAATATTAATGCCGTTTGTGATGCAATGGAAGAGTATATGAACTACTTTAACAATTGTTAGCTCGCTTTATGGCTTGTAAATCTAAGGCTTAAAGCTGTGTTATCTAAAATTAAAAATTAGAGAAGAAAAGAATTCGTAATTGACCTAAAGTTGCCAGTTCTCTTCAGGAAATGCTTATATTTTCTGTCTTCTTGTAGAAACAGTAATTTGATGATGTCTGAAGACTGGAAAGAAAGAATAGTTGTTGACTCAGATATTCTGGTGGGAAAACCGGTAGTAAAGGGTACAAGAATATCTGCAGAGTTCATTCTGGAGCTTCTTGCAAACGGTTGGGCATTCGAAGAGATACTTGAAAACTACCCTCAACTTAAGAAAGAAGACATACTTGCGGTTTTAAAGTATACAACCGAAATTTTTAAGGAAGAAAAGGTTTACCCACTTTCATGACTGAATTCCTAGCTGATGAAAATATACCGATTAAGGCAGTAGAGGAATTAAAAAGGAAAGGTGTTAACATAATTTCTATCTTAGAAATTTCGCCTGGTTTAAGCGATAAGGAAGTTCCTAATTTAACCAACAGACAAGGAAGAATCGTTATAACGTTTGACACAGATTTTGGTAAACTTATATTTAAGGAAAAACTTAAAGTAAGAGGTATAATTTTATTAAGAATAGTTCCAAAATCTCCTCAACGCATAGCTGAAAAAGTTATGGGCCTGCTCTCTTCTAAGTTTCCTATAGAAAACTGTTTTCTTGTAGTTAAAGAAGATCATGTTCGAGTCATTCCATTAAGGTATATTTCAAAATAGAATGTCATCCCGGCTAGCGTTAGAATCTTCTGAGATAAAAATGCAATATGGCAAGAGTTTACCGAGCTGATTAACATTTTGAAAAAGATTGTGGAGATGTTTTGGTAGTAAAAGAACTCATCGTCATAATAATGCTTAGATGATTTCTAACGATTCTGAACAAACATGAGCATAAGTTCTAATACTTCTGCGAAGCTAGTTGTGTTGCGCTCTGAATGTTAGTGAGTTAAGTCTTTTTTCGATCGACTGTAAAGAAAGACTTTTATGTGGAGTTACCTTAAAAGTTTTTGATGCAGAATTTTGTTCCAGTTCTTTTTAAGTTAAAGCTTTTATTAAAAATTAGAGAAGAAAGGAGTTCATAACTGTGAGTGAAGCCATACTTTATACTCATTTGAAAAGATTATTTGTAGGTAGTCATAGGGTAGAAACCAAAGTTCTTACTCAGAGAAGTAGTGCATTCATAGGTCTGATTTGTTGACTTCCTTTAACTTACGAAAAGGTTTAACTACTCTTCGCAACTTCTTCTAGCCGAAATTTATGCGATGAGAAGAACAAAAGTAATAGTTACGCTTGGTCCTTCTACTATGGATTACGAAGTTGTTAAAGAAGTTGCGCAATACGTAGATGGTTTTAGAATCAACTTTTCTCATGCAACTGAGGAGGAGCGCGCCCTTTACGTAAAAAATATAAGAAGAGCTGAAGATGACCTGAATAAACCTCTAGCAATAATTGGAGACTTACAGGGTCCAAGTATAAGGCTTGGAGAAATTAAGGAAAAACACTTTAAGGCAGATGATCACTTTTTAATTTCGTCTAAAGAGTTCCCTCCTTCTTCTAAAATCTTCTTTAGCGACGTAGAGGAAGGAGACATCTTACTAATAGACGATGGAAAAGTTCAACTTAAAGTTTTAAGAAAGCATGAAGACAAAGTTGAAGTAAAAGCTCTTTCAGATGGAAAGTTAACTTCAGGGAAAGCCATTGTAATAAAAGGAAAGGAGTATAGCTTACCAGCAATTTCTCCTAAAGATGAGCAGGACTTAAAATGGTGTGTAAAAAATGAAGTTGATTACATTGCAATGAGTTATGTAAAGAAAAAGGATGATATTGTTGCGCTAAAGAAACTTTTAGAAGAAAATGATGGTTCTGATATTAGAGTGATGTCTAAAATTGAAACAGCTGCTGGATTCAAGAATCTAAAAGAAATCTTAGAAGTTTGTGACATGGTTATTGTTGCAAGAGGAGATCTTGGGTTGCACTTTAGCATAGAAGAAGTTCCATTCTTACAAAGTAAGATAATCGAAGAGTCTATTAGAAGCGGAAGACAAGCAATAGTTGCTACTCAAATCTTAACTTCAATGACGGAAAGCATAGTCCCAACAAGGTCCGAGGCTGTTGACGTATACAATGCAATAAAAGAAAGAGCTTCTGGATTTTTGTTAACAAATGAAACTTCAATAGGTAAGCATCCAGTAGAAACTACAAGGTTTCTTGATAAAATAATATCTCTTGCAGAAAAGGAACTAGCAGCTTTGAACGAAGTTGAAGCTAAACCTCAAAATTTAAGTGATAAGTTTTCTTATGGTTTAGTTAAGCTGTCCGAAGTGCTGGAGAGCAACGTTATCATTTACACAAAGTCTGGGAATACTGCGTTTAGAATCGCAAAGTTTAGGCCAAAAATGAAGGTTTATTCTTCAAGTTCAAGTAAAAAAGTTGTTAGGCAAACTAACTTGCTTTGGAACTTTGAATCTCTACTGATAGGAGAAAAAGATTATGAGGCTGGATTGGAGAAAGCTCTTTCTTTGCTAGTTAAAAAGAATAAGTTTAAGTCTGGAGATAGCGTAATACTAACATATGGATTGTCAGATCGTCCTCAACATATAATTAAACTGGTAAGATTACCTTAAATGGTTACTATCAGTAAAAAGGAGACCTTTTTCTTCTTGAAGTAATTAAAGAGTAGTGCAAAGAATAAAAGCTAGGCTGATGAATCCCAAGAGCTATGAAAGCCAAAAAGCTATGCAGCTCGGAACCTTTAAACATAACGAAAAACGAAACTAGAGAAGAACCTTTGTTAGCCTATTTTTAGAAACCTTTATTTAGGTGTTACAAAAAATAAGTAATACTTTATGAGTACAACGATAACTGTAAGAATACTAAAAGAACTAAAAGAAGAGCTTAAAAAGTACAGGATTGAAGTGAGTAAAGTCGCAAGAAGAGCCATCGAAGAGGAATTGAAGAAAAAAAGAATTGAAAAAACTAAAGAAGCAGCTAAAGAGCTTGGAGAACTTTTATCTAGGCTTCCTGAGGAAGAAATCGTGAAAAATATAAAAGAAACACAGAGATTAAGATAGATGTGCGTCTTAGATTCAAGTGTTATAGTCATTATACTGAGAAGATTTAAAGAGAAATCTATCGAATTTTTAGAAGGAAAATAGTCGTTAAAGTCTAGGGTTTATCCTGAGTTCATCAAAGTCCTCATTAGCCTCCTCTCCTGTCAGGGAGACTTTAAGTACTGCAATAAATGACACAAGTTTTTCTTTAATGCTATTTTTGCTTAATCTTCCCATTTCGAAAGAATACTGGCTCTAAAATTTATTTTATCTAAGTAAAAAGGTAGCGAATCTTTCTTCTCTAGTATTAGAGTAATGAACTTAAATTTATATACTAAAAACTTGCACATGATGTTATGAGCTCACAAAAGGTCTTTTCAGGTGTTTTTCCTCCAGTGATAACTGTATTCGACAGGAATGAAGAAATAAACTACGAACTTACAAAACAACATGTTGACTTTCTTATAAGCAATGGAGCCGATGGAATAATAGTTGAGGGGAGTACTGGTGAATTTTTCAACTTAAACGACCAGGAGCGAAAAAGGCTAATCGAAGAAATTGTAAGTCATGTTGGTGAAAGAGTTCCAGTTCTAGCTGGTGTTTCTTCTTGTTCAACAAAAAGTGTAATTGAGCTCTCTAAGTTTGCTGAAAAAGTAGGCGCAGATGGCTTGCTTATCACTCCACCCTACTACTACAAGCCAAACGAAGAAGAACTGTTTAATCACTTTAAGTTAATTTCTAAGGCAGTTAGTATTCCTATAATGCTATACAATAACCCTTGGACAACTGGAGTTTACGTAAAGCCTCAGCTTTTAGTCAAGATGGCCAACGAAGGCATAATTCAATACGTTAAAGAAACGCATGGAGACGTTGCATACGTGCATGAGACATTTTACCTTGGGAAAGGAAAACCAACAATATTTTTTGGAAAGGATGAAAATTCTTTGGAAGCTTTCTTGGTAGGAGCCGTAGGGTGGGTTTCTGGCGCGGCCAATGTTACGATTAAGCTTCAAAAAGAGATGTACGACGCATTCTTCAAAGAGGGTAACTTAGAAAAAGCAAAGAGAATTTACTTTAAGCTCTTACCATGGTTTTTCCTAACCGAAAGAAGAGGAAGATGGATCTCGTATGTTAAAGCTGCCTTGAACTTAATGGGCTACAACGTTGGAGCGCCAAGGTTACCTCTACTTCCACTTTCAGACAAGGAACTGGAAGACGTAAAAACAGTAATGAAATCGATTCAAGAGCAATGAGTATTCTATGATTAAGCTCAGAAGCTTTCAGCCTTTCTTTTTGTCTCTTCAATGAAGTTTCCAATTTCTTCTACTAATTTTTCTACTTCTTCTTTTGTATGAGCAGTAGATATTGCGAAGTGTGGAGTCTCTGGTCTTTGGTAAACTATTCCTCTTTGTAGCATATAGCTAAACATTTTTCTTCCAATTTCTTTGTTTTTAGTTCTTTCTGCTGTTATTCCATTTGTAGGCCTTTCTTTTGTAAAATGCAAACCGATCATCGAGAGCAACCCAGTAACATAAGCTTCAAACTTGTTTTCTTTTAGAACTTCTTCAATTTTCTTCCTTCCATGCTCACCAAGAGAATTAATGTAAGGGTAAACTTCATCTTTCCTTTTCTCAAGTTCTTTTATTGTAACGTAGCCTGCTCGCATTGTTAGCGCATTGCCTACATAAGTTCCTCCGTGAAAAGAGCGTTCCCAAAAGTTTGGCCTCTTAATTTGGTCAAGCAAATCCATTATTTCTGAAATTCCGCAGATTCCGCCAGCACCTGCAAAATATTGTCCTCCAACAGCTTTTCCCAACGTTGTTAAGTCTGGCTTTACCTTGTAGTAGTTCTGTACACCACCAGGATACCTAAACCCAGTAATAACTTCATCAAATATTAGCACGATGTTTCTTTTATCGCAAAATTCCCTAAGCCCTTTGAGGTAGTCTTCACTAGCTGGAATAACTCCTGTAGCCCCAAGTACTGGCTCCAAAATTATACCTGCTAAGTCCTCTTCTTTAGCTCTTTCTATCGTGCCTTCAAGGTCGTTAAACGGCAAAGGAACAACATTTTCTTCTTCAACTAGTCCCAACGAAGATGACTTATCGTAAGGGTAGTTTACCGCTCTGTGTAGTCCATTAAAGCCTCCATGCCATCCTCCTTCCATTTTTCCAATTTTTTTCTTTCCAGTATAAGCCCTTGCAAGTCTTACAGCATACATGTTAGCTTCTGTTCCACTGTTTGCTGGCTTTACTTTTTCAGCATTAAACCAGTTGCAAACTGCTTCAGCCCACTTTATTTCCCACTCGTTGCACCATCCAAAATGAGCTCCATATTCAAGTTGATCTTTTACAGCATTAATTATTGGTTCATAACCATGTCCGAATATTGCAGCAAAGTGAACCATCCAAAAGTCTAAGTACTCATTGCCATCAACATCCCAAATTCTGCTACCTTTTGCTTTCTTAACGTAGAAAGGATAAGGCTCAAAGTATCTTAAGGAGTAAGAGGCTCCTCCTGGGATGTATCTTCTTGCTTTTTCAAAAAGTTCCTTTGAAGTCTTCGTTTTTTCTTTGTAGCTCATCTTTTACCACTTTACTACACTTTATCTCTTTTTAAGCTTAAGAATGCAGAAGGTATTGGAAGGTCTGTTATCCTAAGTAAGCCTGCTTGAGCTTCTAAAACCCTTGGAATTAAATTAACAACTATTGCCGCAGTAGCTGTATCTCCAGCAGTACCGGAACTTTTCCATTTTACGGGAGGAATTCCTTCTATCGTTATTTCTTCAAATTCTTCTCTTCCAACTTCTGCAAAAAGTTCAACTCTTACGAATTCTTTTTCTCCATTATAGCCAATTCCATAACCATGTATTCCGGAAACTCTTCCAGGTGCTATATCAAAGTACTGCGTCCTAATGTTTTCCTTTGCAACAATAGGTTCTTGGTTTTCAACTATTTTAGTTAACTTTACTCCAAGTGCAGACGCTACAAGGTCTATTGATTCAGCATAGCCAACATGAGCCGTTATTTCACCATTATTAATTTTTTGCTTGAATTCCTCAATGCTTAGTGCAAGACCATACTTTTTTTGAAAAGAAAACCTTCTCTTTGCAGCATCTAACGACCTCACAATTTTTATGGAGTTCACTTCAGCACACACTAAAGTCATTAGGATTGGTAAAGTGTCAAAGATAAAGCCTGGGTTTATTCCAGCGCCAAGGACAGAAACGTTTTGTTCTTTTGCAATTCTGTCAATTTTTGAAGCAAGTCGAGGATAACGATACCACGGATTTACTAAGGTTTCTGAGGTTGAAATTAGGTCTGTTCCAGCCTCAATACATTTTTCAACTTGTGGATAGATTTTGTCTAGATAAGAAGAAGTTGAATGTAAAACAACGTCAACTTCATTCTTCTTTAAAATTTCAGTAGCATCTGCTTCACTAGAAATAGTAAGGTTCAACTTTTCACCAAGACCAAGAAACTCTCCTAGATCTTTTCCAATCTTAAAGGGATCGACCTCAAAAGCTGCTACTAGTTGAAGTTCTTCTCTTTTAATTACGTTCTTAGCAATGAGCATTCCAATTGGACCTAGTCCATAAACTGCTACCTTTATTGGCACACTAAAAGTTTTTATGAGGCTTTATTTAAACATTTATACATTTAGCAAGTTTCTTGTTTATGTTTTTCACTAGCTAAATTAAAAGCCACAGAAGCTTACCTTTACGAGGAAACGCCTATTAATTTTCAATACTTTTATAGCAAGCGTACTAAAGGTAGTTACATACTTTAATGTTCCGGAAGCAGTAACCCAAACTTCTTCTCAATAACACAAACAACTTAATCTAGGCGTAATTCTAAAGGTCAAAGGAAAGCTTTATGAAGCTATTCGGTGTAATATTATTAGAAAATGAAGGAGGTAGCTAAGATCGAGGAACCACTGCATGGTTATTCTCAAGAAATTGCTATAATTCCAATTGATGAGCTTAAAGTTATAGAAATTCAAAGAGCACCCTCAAAATCTCACATTAAAAGGCTTAGTGCTTCCATTAAAAAAATAGGTTTTGTAATTCCCCTAATAGTTGTAAGAAGGGATGACGAGAATATAATAATAGACGGGCAACACAGATTTCTTGCAGCTAAAGAACTCGGCATAAAGCAACTCCCTGCCATAATAATTCCAGAAAAGTATGCCCATGAGCTTATGGAGCTAAATGTTGAAAAGCAAATGTCCTTAAGAGATAAAGCGTACGTCTCTCTTAACGTTTACAGAATGTACTTAAAAGAAAAACCAACGATAAATGAAGACGATGGACGAATCATGGATTCCATAGAGTTTGCTTACTACGTCACTTTAGGAATAGCGTACGAAAAAATGCCAAAGCTTTTTGGTTCGGCTTACGAATCAGTTTTGAAGAAAGTAGATTCTTTCCTTTCAAAACCTTTGAAAGAAGCTGTAAAAGAAAGGGAGAAGAGAGCTGAAATTTTAATTGATACAGACAATGTAGCAAGAGAAGCCGTAGAGAAAGTTAAAGAGCTTGGAATAGATCACCCTTTCTTGTACAAAGAAGTAATATCTTTCTGCATGCCTGTTAAAAGGAAAAGAAAAGTTGAACAAAGCTTCAGTGAGATGTTTGATGCTTTGAAGAAAAATCTAAAGAACCTTGCATCGAATCCACAGAAGATAAGAGCGCATAGGTTTTCTACTGAGCCTGAAGCTCAATAAGTATAAATCAAAAAATTTAATAAAGAAATTCATAGCCTACAACTTCCATTCTGTAATTCCAGTTGTTGTAGAACAAATTTTCGTCATTTAGTTCTACTTCTCCCCTTTGGTTATCAACAGGATCAGAGCGGAAGTATCTCTTTGGAGGCATAAACTGAGTTGAAATATCGTTGTTCGCTGCCATTCTGAACGCATCTATATTACCAAAGTAAAATTCCTTCCTTTCATCTGGCATTCCACCACCAAATGAAGGATCAGCATAAAGCCAACCGTATGGTTCTACGTAAAACTGTGCCCAGTCGTGAGGACTTTGTCTCTTTGGATTAATGTACCAACCTGACTGCCATCTTGCAGGAACTCCTGAAATTCTGCATAGAGTTATAAAAAGTAATGCCTGCATACCACAGTCTCCTTTTTTGTTCTCCAGCACATATTCTGGTATGTTGTCGTAGAGTACATACTCATAAGGAAGATTGTACCTGATGTTTTTTATTATCCATGTAAATATCTTTTTAGCCTTTACATACGGATTCCTTTCGCTTCCAACTATTTCTTCTGCTAACTTTCTTAGATTGTTCGTAAATTCTATGTGAGGAGGTTCTTCACTCGTATATTTTATAAAAATATCTGAGCTCTCATCATAACTTATTATCTTTGAGGAATCTACATTTTGGTGAAAGGCTTGTACAGTATACTCGTATTCTATGCTTGCCTCAGTTTTATCTTTGTTTGCGTATAGTTCGAAGAACGCCGTTCTTTGGGGTATGCTTTCATGAGAAATGTAAGGCTTAGTTGGATGGAAGTTTACTATTTTTATACTTGGGTGAAGTTCGCATCTTCTTGGCAACGGTATCCATATTCTAACTTTTTCTCCTTCTTTCACAACTTCTGGTTTTAATATTATGCTATGTCTTATTCTAAATTTTAACGATGGTATGTATCCTTCTTTTTTCTTTATTTCGTCTTGATGTTTAAATAGAATCTGTCTACTCTCATCTTCCCTCTTTTTCCTTCTATTTTCCCAGTCTGGGTTAAGCTTGAAGAAGTTAAATAGGAAATCCTTAAAGAAAAACATTTTTCCTTCTAAGTTAATATAGTCAAGCTTGTTTTCAAGTACAAGTTTTTCAAATTCTTCTTCTGTAATGTCCGGGACTTCTTTCTTAAATTCGTTAAAAGCTTCCTCATAAGCTAGTTTGTATTCTGTTAGAAGTACTTCAATTCTGAATAGCTCAAGCAAAAGTCTTTCTCTATATTCTACGTCTGCTTCTCCTAGTAATTTTTCGTTGATTTGCTTTCTTGCTTCGCTTATCTTTCCTTTCTTTATTAATCCTCTTATACTCTTAAGAAATGCTTGTTTTTCTTCCATCAACCTAAATTTAAAATCTTGTTCCTTAGTAATGTGTTTTTAAATCTATCTATAGATGCCTCATTTGTAAGAACTAATTTTGCAGAAAAGTATAACTACAACTAGTATATTCCTCAGAACTTTAAAAGTGGTGAAACAAATAAAAATTCTTCTCAATAAGAAAAACTTATCTTTACATTTAATTTAGCTTTAGGCTATGAACGAGAGAGAAAGGCTACTGAGAACTCTTCAGTTTAAAGAAGTTGATAGAGTTCCAGACTATGAATTCGGTTATTGGGATGAGACAATTGATCGTTGGCACGCAGAAGGACTGCCTCTGCACCTTCACAGCAACAACGACGTTGAAGATTACTTTAAGCTAGAAGGTTGGGATACGATAGACATGCTTCCAGTTAGAACTGGTCTTTGGCCCTCTCCTCCATCAAGAAAAATTAAAGAGTATGAAGACAAAGAAGTTATCGATGATGGCCTAGGAGGTGTATACATAAGAAAAAAATGGACCTCAACAATTCCTCTTCATCTAAGATGGCCTTTAAAAAATAAGGAAGATTGGGAGAAAATAAGACCATTTTTTGATCCAGATACCCCTGGAAGAATGCCATTAAACTACGACGAAATAGTTGAAGGCTATAAGGAAAGAGACTATCCTCTTGGAATACATGTTGGAAGCTTGTATGGGTGGCTTAGAGACTTAATGGGCGTCCAAGGTATTTCCTTAGCTTTCTACAAGGACCCTGATTGGGTAGCTGAGATGATGGACACACTTGTAAACCTCTGGATAAAGCTCATCAGGCGTGCGTTGAAAAATGTTAAGGTTGATTTTGCAACATGGTGGGAAGATATGTGCTACAACAGAGGACCTCTTCTTTCTGTAAAGCTGTTTGAAGAATTCATGGTTCCGAGGTACAAGAAGGTAACAGATGTTTTAAAGGAGTACGGCGTTGAGATTAATATTCTAGATTGCGATGGAAAAATAGATGCTCTTGTTCCAGGTTGGTTGAAGGGTGGCATAAACTGCATGTTTCCAATAGAAGCTAGGTTCACAAGCCCCGTAAAGTTAAGAGAGCAATATGGAAGAAAGGTTCTACTCATGGGAGGTGTTAATAAGCTTGCTTTAATAGAAGGCCCCAAGGCTATAGAAAAAGAGTTTGAATCTTTAAGACCTCTTATAGAGGATGGTGGTTACATACCAATGGTTGATCACAGAACTCCTCCGGATGTATCACTAAGCAACTATGTTTACTATTTGAAGGTTAAGAGAAAGATAATAGGAAGATACGAAGAGCTACCTTATCCCAATGTTTCTTAAGATTTTTAGTTTTGCTACTTTAGATTAAGATATTTTACAGCCGCTTCCATCTTTTTCTCTATGTGTATGTTTGGTTCTTCGTGCCCCATTCCCGGGTAAACTTCAAGCTTCTTTTCTTTTGAACCAATATACTGGTAAGTTGCAAATATTGTAGATGGTGGACAAATTGTGTCTATTAGTCCAACAGAGATTAAAATTGGAACTTTAACTTCTGGGGCTAAGTTCATGTTATCAAAATAAGAAAGAGTTTCCATAACTGTTTTTTCTTGTTCCGGATGAACTTTTATATAGTTCAAAATCTCTAAGTATGGCCCTACCGAAGCAACGTTTATTGCTCTTTCAAAGTTACACAAGTATGGAACGCTTGGAAGTGATAAAGAAACTTTCCTGTGCAAAGCTGCCGTTGCTATAGACAACCCTCCGCCTTGGCTAACTCCTGCAACACCTATTCTACTTTCATCGACATCTTCTCTCGTAAGAACATAATTTATTGCTCTATATGAGTCCATGTAAACGTACCTATAGTAGTAGGTCTCCTTACTCAATATCCCTTTAGTCATATTTCCAATAATGCTTCCTGAGGAATATTTTGCATAGTCGGGAGATTCTCCAGACTGCCCTCTAACGTCTATAGCAAAAACTGAAAATCCTAGCATAATCCAGCCAAGATAGTCTGAAATAGTTCCCTTACTACCTCCATATCCATGAAAGAATACGATCGTAGGACTTTTGTTTTCTGTTCCAGATTTCTTTATGAAGTATCCTACTATTGGGGATTTATCTAAGAATCCATCGTACACAACTTTAAAAACTTCTACTCTACTGGAGAAGTATCCTATTCTTCTTTCGTTGCAGTTCAAGGGTTGCTCCTCTGCTTGTTTCTTATTTTCATCCCAAAATTTTAGGAAGTCTTCTCTCCTTGTTAAGCTTGGCTTATAAGCTCTTAGCTCTTCTATTGAAAAGTCTACCAGTGGCATAACCCATACTAACCTTTAATCAAAAAATAAACTTTTTTCATTTGTGCTAGAAATCTTACTCTTACCTTAGATTTGCTTCTTGAAAAAGATTAAAACTAATGCTCTTCCTATTTTGCGCTCGGAAATCTTGAAGAAAAAGTTCGTTGGTCAACTCTCGCTAATATTTCTAACATTCCTTTGGGGTACAACATTTTCTTTTATAAAAGTTGTAGTAAATGAAATAGGGTTTGCTTACTACGTTGCGTTAAGGTATGGTTTAGCTACATTTTTACTATTTTTTATAGCGCTTTTCAATAAGAAAGAAAATGTTGGTGAGCAGTTAAAGTCTGGATTTATCTTAGGTATACTGTACTTCTTTGGTATCTCCTTGCAAGGTCTTGGTATGGAGTATACTAGTGCTTCTAGTGCTGCTTTTATAACTGGACTTAGTGTAGTAATAGTTTACGTTATCGAAGTAATCTCGGGAAGAGAAAAACCATCTGCTAAGTTAGCCATAGCTATAGCCTTATCTGTTCTTGGCCTTTACTTTTTATCGTTTAGTGGGTTTACAGTTCCAAATCTTGGTGACTTAATAGTACTTGCAGGTGCCTTCTTTTGGGCTCTTCAAATTATTGCTACAGGCAAATACTCAAGAAATTCAAACCTTTTTTATCTTCTCATGTTTGAAAGCTTTTTTACTGCTATTAGCGCAACTCTATTTTTCCCCTTTGTTAAGATGCCTTCTGTTAATAGCATACTTGAAGTTCTTTTACCTTTAGCTTACCTTTCATTTTTCTGTACAATAATAGCTAATGCTCTTCAGCTTTATGGTCAAAGGTTGGTAAGTAATACAGAGGCAGCTATAATCTACCTTTTAGAACCTGTAATAGCTGCGTTGTTTTCTCACATAACTATAGGTGAACAACTAGGAATAAACCAAATCGTTGGTGCTGTTGCAATAATATTGGCTATGGCTATTAGTTCAATTTAAGGAACTAAATTTTGTACTGAGAAAAATGAAATAGAAATTGTAGTCAAAAGAGAAACGTACAATAAACTTCCATTCTTACCATTTCCATAAAATATTTTTATATTTAGTACACTTAAAAAAGTGTTGTTATGCCTGAAAGGATTTATGTGAAAGATAGGACCTTTGTAGATAAAACAGGCAGATCTCGTATCTTCCATGGAGTGAACCTAGTATGCAAGGACAAGTCTAAGGGTTATGTTGATGAGTGGAATCGATTTGATTTTGAGGAACTTAGCCGATTGGGCTTTAATCTTGTTCGCTTAGGTATATTTTGGGATGGGCTAGAACCAGAACCAAATAAGTACGATGATTACTACTTAAACAAGATAGAAGCGTTGCTTGACTTATGCGCTGAGTATGATATTTATGTTTTACTCGATATGCATCAAGACTTGTACAGTGTACGTTATTCTGATGGAGCTCCAGAATGGGCTACATTTACTGATAGTTTACCAGAGCCAGAGAAAGGATTTGTATGGAGTGATGCTTATTTGAACAATGAAGCTATACAGCATGCTTTTGATCATTTTTGGGCTAACGATCCAGCACCTGATGGCGTAGGCCTTCAAGATCACTTCGCTAAGTGTTGGCAATACGTTGCCCAGCGCTTTGGTTCAAAACCTAATGTACTGGGTTATGACCTTTTTAATGAACCATTTCCAGGCACAGTTTCAACTTCAATTTTTCGTAAATTACTTACTACTTTTTCCAACCTAGAATCGAAGATTTCAGGTAAACCACCTAAAAGCTTAGAAGAGATAGTAGCTATGTTTTTTAGTGAACAGGGTAGGATTAAAGCATTAAAGCTGTTCGATGATAAGCATTTATATAAGAGTTTCGTTTCAGCTGCTGAAAGTTGTGTTGTAGAATTTGATACTAAAGTACTCGTTCCGTTTTACGAACGTGTGGCTAAGGCAATACGTTCAGTTACATCTGAAGGAATCCTCTTTTTGGAGAACAACTACTTTAGTAATATAGGTATACAATCAGGTCTTAAACCAATTACAGTTGACAATGAACGTGAAAAGCTACAGGCTTTTGCACCTCATGGTTATGACCTAGTAGTTGATACACCTTTCTATGAACATTTAGCTAGTGAAAATCGCGTTAGCATAATTTTTGAAAACCATTATGCTGTACAACAGCGTCTAAACATGCCAGTAGTAGTTGGTGAGTGGGGTGGTTTTGGCGCTTTAAATAATAAGAATATACTTCATCATTGTCTTTTCTTGCTCGATCTCTTTGACAGTTACGGCTGGAGCTTTACCTATTGGGCCTGGAATCGTAAAGAAAGCAGTAGTTATGCAACTACGATGCTTTTAAAGAGGGATTACCCTAAAGCTATAGCAGGAGATCTTATCTATTTTAAGTATGACCCTACTACAAGTTCGTTTTTTATGGAATGGGATGCAAATGCTTCCGTTGGCACTCCTACAGTAATTTGTTTACCAGAAGGACTTAGAGGACGAAAAGTAAAGGTATCTCCTTCAAGCATGTGGAACTTGGAAGATATAAACGGTACGTTGCACTTAACGATTAAGACTGCGCAAAGTGGAAGACATACCCTAACGCTCGAATAAGACAACAAAATAAAACCAAAGTTTTTGTTAAGTTCTTCTTTGAACTCAACTTAAAGAACGTGCTAAGGTTTTAACTAAAAGTTTTTTGTTCTCTGGACCAATGTCAAGAGGAACAACTACACTAAGTCTAGACAAATAAAGTTTCCTAGCCTTCTACGTCTTCCCAACTTTTTGTCCTAGGTTTGCATTCTTTGAGAGTTTTTGATACTTTCTTTCATTTTTATGAGGCTTGTATTAATTTTCTTTTACTTTTCTAAAAAACACTTAAAAGGTCCTAATCAAAAATTTATTCATATGAAGCTTGCAAGTCGCCGAGTACTAACACTTTTTGCCATAATCGTCTTTATGTTGATTACAGGTAGTTACTTTTTTATACGCATATTGATCCTTCATGAAAATATGAAACATCCTGCGGCTCAAGTGTACATTAGCAGGGTAAGTTTGATGCCTAATGCTCCTTCACAATTTAACCTGAAAGATTGGAAAGCGTTGACAAAAGCTTACATATCCTTTGTTTTTAATTTCAGCTCATCTAGCGAATATTTGCCACTAGTAAAACTTGACAAGACTGACCCTAGATTCATTTCGTTTGACTTACCTTCATACGTTGGTCAAAATAAGTATGAAGAAGGTTCAGGAGAGGCCATTAATTGTATAGCCGCTGTACTCAGTGCTACATTAGTTGATATAAACATGAGTAACTATAATGGATACGATTGGGTTTCAATGACTAAAAAATGGTTTAGTGAAGAAGATGGCATATTTTTGAACAATAAAAACGGCCAAAGTGGAAGTAGCTTTTGGTATGATATATATCCGAACGTATTAATTTACTCCCTTCTTTACTACTACCCAACATTTTCAACTTCATGGAACCAAACTCTGTATAGAGTGGCTGACGGTTGGTACAATGCTTCTTACGTCATGTATAAAGACTATAGAGGTCCTGACTTCACTGCTTTTAATTTTCGTACGATGAAACCTATTAATAACTATATGTGGACAGAACCTGATGCTGCAGCAGGTATGGCGTGGATAGAATATATTGCTTATAATAAATGGAAAGATTCACGTTTCTTAGAAGCTACAAAGTGGAACATGCAATTTTTGCAGGATAGAACAAGTAACCCCTTTTATGAAGTGTTACTTCCTTTTGGTGCTTACATAGCTGCACGCATGAACGCAGAACTTGGAACAAATTACGACGTACAGAAATTGCTAAACTGGTGTTTCGATGGAAATAGCATTTCAAGACCTGGATGGGGTGTTATAGTTGGAAACTGGGGTGGGTATGAAGTTAATGGACTTGTAGGTAGTATTACGGATGGAGGTGGCTACGCTTTTACTATGAACACTTTCTCTATGGCCATACCTTTAATACCTTTAGTACGTTATGATACCCGTTTTGCTAAAGATGTTGGTAAGTGGATGCTCAACGTTGCGAATAACGCTCGCTTATTTTATCCAGATGCTCTTTCTCCTGAGCTTCAATCTTCTGCTTTTTGGAAAGGTGACCCTAATCACGTAATCGCTTACGAAGGACTTCGAAAAAGCTGGAATGGAAAAAGTCCATACGCTACAGGAGATGCTCTTAGGAATGGTTGGGCAGCCACAGATTTCGGTCTTTATGGGTCTTCTTATGTTGGAGTCTTCGGTGGCATTATTAATCCTACAAGTGATGAAAGAATACTACAACTAGACTGTCTTAAGACAGACTTCTACCACAATCCTGCTTATCCTACCTACCTTTACTACAACCCCTACAACATTAGCAAAAGCGTTGCAATCAACGTTGGTCCTGAACCCAAAGATCTTTATGATGCCGTTTCCCATAAGTTTCTGGTAAAGAATGCTACGAACACAGCAATTTTTAATCTTTCTCCTGAGTCAGCAGCAGTTATTGTAGTAGTGCCAGCTGAAGGACAAGTACAATATGTTAATGAAAAGATGCTTATTAATGGTATAGTTGTGGACTTCAACATTAGTCAGTAGTCTTTTTCTTTTTATAAAATAGATACTATAAACTCACAGTTATTCTAATATACGCTTTACTTTAAACTAACGCTATAAACCCTTAGGATCATTGTATAGTTCGTGATAAAAAATAGTTCATAGAGTAGTGAAATAATGACGCCTCAAGCCAGTAGCATGTTTAGTACAAAGTTCAGCTAAAGCTAGAATCTCCGACTTTAGTCGAGAGTAGCTTATCCTAGAAATCTTTATATTTCTGTTTATCGTACAAAGTTAAAGGGCTGCATTGCCAAAACAAATTAAAATCGACGAAAAAGACAGGCTAATTTTATCTATTCTTTATGAGGATGCGCGTCTTAGGAATAAACAAATTGCTTCAAAGCTTAACTTAAGCCAAGTTACAGTTGCTAGAAGAATAAACAAAATGAGGAAACTCCAAGTAATAAAAAAGATCGTTCCGATACTAGATTATCAAAAGCTTGGTAGACCTTTTACTTACTTCATTTTGTTGGACTCAAAAGGGCTCAGTAAAAACCTAGAAAAGTATCTGGAAAATTCCTATGGAGTAATAAGCTTATACCTTCTTGAAGATGACAAAATGCTCCTAAAAGCTGTCTTTGAGGATAAGTCAGCTTTAAGCAACTTTATCGATAAACTCAAGAAATCTTTTGAGTGTCAAGTAGTTGGCTTATACGAAGTTAAGTCTTCTGTGCTTGAAGAAAGAAGTATCTTTCAGAGTTTTTCAGAATTAAGAGTTGAAACACAATTTGATGATCAATCAAAAATTACGTTAAGTAACAATAAGCTTAAGCTTACTATGGATTTAAGTCGAGGTGGAATAATTAGCGCATTAGCTCCAGCAAATGGTAGTCCTAACTTAGTTTTTTCTGAACTTGGTTTACTTTTCGATACATTCCTTGAAACCCAGTTTTGGTTAGATGAACTTCAAATAACTCGCCCATATTACGATATGAAAAGAGATGAAGATTGGGTAGAGCTAAGCTTCAGAAAGTCGATTAGGGCAATTCCTGTGCTTGAAGGTTTAGAAATAAACAAATCAGTTCATTTAGAAAAGAATTCAAACAAGATTAAAGTTAAGTATATCTTGACTAATAATGGAGAGTCACAAAAAAAGTTAACGTTTTGGATTTGTAATTACCTAAATTCTTCACTATTTCCCGAGTTGGTAATTCCTGCAGGTAATGAGCTTAGAAAAATAAAAGTCCTTAACGACTCGAGTAGAGGGTTCTTCGTTATTTCAAGCAAGGAGCCCGATGAGCTAGTCGAAAAGTATTGGCGTGGTGAGTGGAAACTTTTTATGCATCCTGAAAAGTTAACAGATAAAGTAGGGTACTTTAGTAGATTCCTAAAACTGGTTTTTATGGTTCAATTCAATCCAAGCCAAATATGGGTCGTGAAAAGATTCTGGGGTGAAAAATATGTTAGCTTGGAGTTGGTATTCAATCCAGTGCTACTCTCTTCTAAAGAAAGTGTTAGTTATGAGTTTGTTGTATCATTGTCTTCAGAAAATTCTCTGGTTAAAGCTCTTGAAAAAAGTTTTTCAAGCTCTAACAGCCGAACGATAATACCAAAGCTTATTTCTTTTTAATACTTTTTAATATAAGTACGCTTGTATTTTGCTTTTTCATTTGTTTTGAATGTTATCTACTTCTTAAGCTAAGTTTGATACTTTCTTTCATTTTTTATGAGGTTTATAGTGATTTTCTTTCATTTTTTCTCGAAATACTTAAAAGTATGGTAATAAATCAAATATTTAGTGAAATGAAAATGAGTCAAAAATCAAATGAGCAAGAAACTCAAGTAAATGTTCAGCAAAAGGCTCCAACAGTTTTCCCAACTAAAGCTTTCATCATTGGTCTTGCGCTTTCAATAATTGCTGCCATGCTTTGGGTTGCAAACATTCGTACCAATCTTACTTGGAACATTCCTTGGGCAGGTCTTGCTGGTCCAGATATGATTATCTTTACAGGTCTAGGCTTTGCTTTTCTAATCGTACTTATTCCACTACTTGATAAGTTGGGAGTAAAACTTAGTTCAATGGAGTATGCCATAATATACATTATGGTCCTAATAGGTTGGACTGCTCCAGGTGTATTTTGGCTTTGGGGTAATCAAATTTGGTCTGTTTGGACTTACTCCGGAGGAATCGTTGTAAAAGCTCTTGCAGAAACGGGTAAAATACCTTCATTCTGGTACGTTTTAGATGAAAAGTACGCTGAAGCTTTTTACTCTGGAGGTGCTATGCCCATCGCTGCTCTCGTAGGTCCTATACTATTTTGGTCTACACTAGCAATATTGGAAATGTTCATGGTTTTCTTCATCGCCGTTATCTTCAGGAAACAATGGGTTGAAGTTCAGGGTCTTCCATTCCCATTTGCATCTGCTGCTGTAGACTTAACTGAAATGGCTAATGTTGAGCCTCAGAGTCAAAAAGTTGCTCGCATATTTAAGGAGCGTCTACTCTGGATAGGCTTTGCCTTAGCAGTTGTTCTTTGGGGCTTCAACATAATTCACGCATTTGTTCCTTCTATACCAAGGCTTCCAATCGATGAAATAGACCTTAACCCATGGGGTGGAGGCAACGTAGGAGTTAATCTTGACCTTACTCCAGTACTAAGAGGGGCCTTAGTTGTGCTAAACTTTAACCCATTATGGATTGCAGCTTTCTTCCTTCTTCCACTGGATATTCTTCAAACTATATGGATAGCCATGGTAGTATTTCAATGGCTTCTTCCTGCTGTTGGAATTTCCTTAGGAATCTTTCCTGATATATCTTCTTCAGGAGCTTGGAATGTGTGGTGGGCTTTAGGCAATGAATGGTCCGTCGCGCTTTGGTACATACTTGGTTATGGTTTCATTCAGGGTATTGGCCTCTGGGTTATCCTATCAAATCTTAAGTACTTCAAGGGCTTATTGTCTTCCATAACTAAAGGTGATGAGGAAGCTAAGCTGGGAGTTGGCGGTTTCTTGTTAGTGCTAGTACTTATGCTTGTCATCATGTTTGCAAATGGAGCCTCAATGTTTATAGTTGCCATCGCAATATTATACTTCCTACTTGTGTACATTGGAATTATGCGGTATCGTACTGAGAGCTCAACAGTTGGTGGTTTTTGGTGGTGGAACTGGACAAATGGAATTTTTGCAAACTTAGGTAATTGGCCTCTCCAAACGCCACAATCTTACATAACAATAAATCTTACATCTGTTATGGCTGCTGGACCAGGCAATATACAATTTGCTGCTCTTTCAACTGATGCAGTTTATCTTTCCACTCACTATAAAATGAGGGCTAGAGACCTAACAATAATATTCGTTGTTACTACGATCTTAACTACAATATTTGGAGCGTTCTTCTATGCTTGGTGGGGCTACGCTGGTTTAAGAGGTCCTGGATGGTTAAACGATTATCAGGAGCCTCAAGTCGATCTTTCTTGGGTACCTTATTCTTCAGGAGTTTCCCAAAAACTAACTTCCCTTCAGCCTACGTACATTCCTTACGTTGTGGGAATAATCTTAGCAATCGTCCTCATGTGGGCAAAGGCTACTTTCGTTTCTATTCCGTTTAATCCAATAGGCCTTGTAATGGGATGCATGTACTTCTGGCCTTGGACCTTCACATCGGTCTTTCTTGCATGGTTAGCGAAGTACTTTATATTCAAAACAGGTGGAACCTCACTATACCAAAAACTGGCTACGTCTGCAATAGGCTTCGTTGGCGGCTATTGGTTCATTAAACTACTAATGTGGTTCATCGTTAGAGCCTTCGTAGGAGTTAGTCTTCCACCTCCCTAGGGAGGCAAAAGCTATCCAATGAAGTTAAATAAGAAAATAATTCTAATTTTTTTTGTATTTATTTTTTTGTTTATTTTTATAGCAAGCTCATTGCATCCTTTTGTTTTATTATCTTCACAGGGTAATGAAAAGAACGATGACCTTTTACTTAATGAGTTAGTTAACGTTTCACGTAACATTAACGTAAGTTCGATAGTTGAACATGCGCAATACTTTTCAAATCTAGGATCTCGCGTTACTGGGTATACTGGTAGTCAAAAAGCAGCTGAGTATATATACCAAAAATTCTTAGAGTATGGACTGTCTAATGTTAGTTATCAGTACTACAATGCTGCTATTCCAATTGACTATGAGACAAGCATAACAGTTTATCCTGAAGGTATAAAACTTCCTGCATACGCCATTTGGCCTAATGGTATTGCAACTTCGTTTGTAAACATTTCAGGAAATCTTGTTTATGCTAGAGCAGGTGAATGGGGAGACTTCAACGGTAAGGAGGTAAATGGAAGTATAGTTATGCTTGATTTCAATAGTCAGAATCATTGGTTACGGGCTGCTGAACTAGGTGCGAAAGCCGTTATTTTCATTGAGCCTAATGATACAAATACATATGAAGCTAACTTAAAGAAGCTAAACTACCTGCCGTTGAATTTTCCAAGAATTTACATTACTAGAAAGGAAGCCTCTACAATTTTAAGTATTCTTAGCAAAAATGAAGCAGTAAAAGTAAGTATCTTTTCTAACGTGACATACGAAAAAAGAAGAGCTGCAAATGTAATTGGCTTCATAAATGGAGTTGATCCTGATCCTTCTGTTCGAAGTCAGATAGTAATATTGTTTACCCACTATGATTCTTTTTCGGTAGTTCCAGCTGTTGCTCCTGGAGCTGGGGAGGCGTTCGGAGTAGCCACCTTGTTAGAATTGGCTAAATTTTATGCTAAAAATCCACTCCCAAGAACTCTTATGTTTGTTGCTTTTTCAGGAGAAGGAGAAAGTATGCTTGGTTCTAGGACATTCATTGGTAATATCGTATGGAGAGAAGAAAACCTAACTTTGGCATCTCGTTTTGTGTCAGCATTAGGTTTTGATATCACTCCTGAGAACAATAAAGTAGCATTGAGTTTTTCATTCATTGGTAGCCAGGATGTTTACAACTGGTATTCAGCTTACTACCAAGCGTTCATAAATAACATGAGCAACGTATGGCAACTGTTGTACGGCAATGCTGAGATAAGTTCAATTGAAGGTTATCCTGGTCAGCTTCCTACGATGATAAGTCCAATAAGCTTAGTGTCTTCTGATGCTTCTGATGCAGATTTGTTAGGAAGGTCTGGCATCTTCACTTCATTCATTTATACAGGTCATAGCTGGTATCATTATAGGGGGACTCCTATTGACACGTTAAGCAAATATGGTTCACTTAGCAATGTTGAAAACAATCTTAAACCTCAACTTGAAGCTATATTTTCTAATGTTTACCTTCTCGCTTCTCGCCTACCAACAAAAATTATGCAACCCTTTAGCATCTCGTTTGCAAGATATCCAAGGGGTGCTACTGTAGTTCAAGGAGGTGGTTTTGGTCTTCTTGTAGGTCAAGTTGTTGAATACAACATGACTAGTGGTTGGTTCGTGCCAGTGCCAAATAGTATAGTGCTAGTTAGACCTGTAGTAGGAAGCTCTTCTTACACAATGCCTTATGTGACATTTGCTGATGAAAATGGGACCTTTTACTATTTTGGTGCTATTTCTGTCCAAAGAGCCAACTATCCATACGTAGTTGAAGCATATGTTGTTGATAAGTCAACCAACAATATTACATACGGACCTGACTTTGGTAGTTATACTTCTTCCTATACAAACGTTATTCAGGTACCTATTGAAGGAAACCTAGGATCATTTACTCATCCAAGGCCATTTGTCATTTTTAAGGGAGGAAGTCTCGCGTTGTATGATATTTTAGCTACTCAACCCCTTTCAACATCTCTTGGGTTTTTCTCTACTCAAATACAGTTCGTTCCTACAGCTGTTCAAGCTAGTATAAGTATCAACGACATAAGGACACATGCACCTCCAGATCATTACAGTTATGTTGTAGAAGGTTCAACGGCCTTAATTTTTTCCTCCTCCTCCGTACCAGTTGAAGTAATAGTCAGGAGCCAATCATCACAAGCACCTCTTCTTGTGCTTACAAACGCCAGTGAAAATTACCCTGAAGGTTATGGTTTTAAGTCTGCTGAAGGTTGTCAGAGGAGCATAGTTGATTCTCCTTTAGAGTATGCATACAACTTATACGAGCTAAATACTTTTCGTCTTTTGAGTGCGCATTCCAAGAATCTGCACACCGGCGGCGAAGATTATCACGCTCAGGCTACCAATGCTCTTCAAGAAGCCATGGAAGCTTTAAGCAACCACCAATACAATCTTTTCTATTCTAAATCAGTTGAGGCATGGACGCTAGAGCGACAAGTGTACCAACTTACTATGGATAGTATTAATGGCGCGATAAGCACTACCACCTTCTTTTACGTTCTTCTCATTCCATTTGCTTTTGTATCTGAAGGACTAATTTTCTCGTACGCTAATACTTCAAAGAGGATCTTAGCCATGGGCTCAATATTCCTCTTACTCCTTGGCATCTTATTTGTTTTTCATCCTGGGTTTGAACTAGCTTCTTCGGTGTACGTTTCGTTGCTTGGCTTAACGATTCTTGCTTTTATATTACCTGTTACTCTCATACTTGTTTCTAATGCTCTAAGCTTCTTAAAGGAACTTAGAGTAAAACTAATTGGAGAGCACTATGCTGGAGTAAGTAGAAGTGGTGCTGTTCTCACATCGTTTAGTATGGGTGTGTCTCAAATGAAAAAGAGAAAACTTAGAACTGCTCTTACTCTCACTTCTCTGATCATAATAACTTCTAGTTTTGTTACGTTTACTTCTTTGTATCCATATACTATTATAAAAGGATATCCTAAGATAGGTCAAGCATTTTATCGAGGAATATACATGAGGGACCTAATGTATTCTTCATTGAACCCTGAGTTTCTTGGAGTTCTAAAGGCTAAGTTCAATTCTTCTGAAGCTACTGTTGCACCTAGAGCTGTTTTATATCCTCCAGGTTCTTTAATAAGTAGTGGATTTAACTTGTTCAACGAGCTTAATTCTACTCTAAAGGCAAGAGTTTTTGCAGTTTATGGAGTAGCCTCTGAAGAGGGAAACATCACAGGTTGGTCAAAGTTCTTGTCGTTTGGCTCTTGGTTTACTCAGAATGATGTTCAAGTTGTAGTGTTGCCCGATACAATAGCTAAAAAGTTGAATATAAGTGTAGGCGATAAAGTATCCTTAGAAGGGCTACCACTAACTGTAGTAGGAATCCTTAACAGCGATGAAGCTGATAAAATATTAGACTTAGACCAAAATCCAGCAACTCCACGAGACTTAAGGGTTATAACCGGCATTGGTTTCTTTTCTACGAAGGATATCATATTTGTTCCGTACAACTTAGCTGTTGCGTTAGGAGGTAACTTTTATGCAGTAACTATTACTTTTAAGGATGCAAATCAAATCCAAAATGCGACACTAACTCTTGCTAAGCAGGTAAATCTTCAAATTTATGCGACTTCAGAACTTGGAAACAAAAGCGAAATTTCTCTTTACTCGATTGCCAAAGGCGTTGAGTCATATGGCTATAGTACGTTTATTTTACCTCTTGCAATATTGTCATTGGTCATAATCGACATGATTCTATCGTCAATCTTCGAAAGAAGTAAAGAAATTAGCGTACTTGGTGCAGTTGGGTTATCTCCTATGCACATAATTGGCCTGTTTCTTGGTGAAATTGTTACCTATGCACTAGTAAGTGCAGTTATTGGATATACTATAGGAATAATTTTATTACAATTCCTTATACGTTATAGTGGCTTCCTTCCAGAAGGGTTTTATCCAAACTACTCTTCATACTTTGCTGTGATAACAATTGGGGTAATTATGCTAGCAGTACTTATTCCAAGCATTTATCCTCTCTTTAAGGCGTCAAGAATGGTAACACCCTCTTTAGAAAGAAAATGGAGTATACCAACAAGGCCATCTGGAAATCAATGGGTAATTCCCCTTCCATTTGTGTTCCTAGATGAGTTGGAGGTTCATGGAGTTCTCATGTTCCTCTCAGAGTATTTCAAGACGTTCACAATCGAAGGTTCAGGTATGCCTTTTGTTGTAAAAGGTATCTCATATGAAGAAACTACAACAAAGGAAGAAAAAGTTAAGCAAATAGCAACAACAATGCACATCGCTCCATTTCCAGCAGGTATTAATCAAAGGTTATACGTAACCATATCTTTTAATTCTAAAGAGAACCGCTGGTTTACAACTCTTACAATAGTAAGATTAACTGGCCAACAAAGTCTGTGGGAAAAATCTAACTATATTGTTGTAGATGCGATAAGGAAACAGTTCCTTCAGTGGCGTGGGCTTTCTTCTGAGATGAAAAGAAAGTACGTTGGTGGTGAGCAATGAGCAAAAAAGAAGTAAACTACAAAAGAGGTTTCACACTTAAGTCTTTCCTGTTTATCCTATACTCAAGTGTAGTTCTGATGCCTGCCGTTATTTTTACTTTGTTAACTTCAGGAGTTGGTATAGGTGGGAACGTTGGGTTCATAGTAGTCTTACTTTCATTAGAGCTAGTTACACTTCTAGGCTCTTCACTAAGCAAGCAAGAAATATTTATAATATGGAGTTGTAGTGGTATAGCTGCTAGCGATATCATATTTTTATCTTTACTTCAAAATTTGTACTTTAGATCAATATCTCCAATAACCTGGCAGTTTCTTTCTCCCTCTACTAAACTACCACTTCCTTTAGAAATTCCAAACTGGTTTGCTCCACCTCCTAACTCGCCAGTCTTATTGTTAAGAACATTCTTACATCCTGATTGGTTTTTACCTATTATAGTAACTCTAGCTGGATGGGTTCTTTCAGGAAAAGTCATAGATCTTGCTTTAGGCTTCTTGTTCTTTAAGCTGTATGCAGAAGAAGAAAAACTTCCGTTTCCAATGCAAGATGTAGAAGCTCAAATGCTTCTAACTTTGCCAGAGAAGGAATCAAAAAAGAAAATGTTGCTTACAATATCTGCTCTAATGGCATTCGTTTATAACTTAATTTTGTATGCAATTCCATTTGCTACACTGTTCAAGTTTGTTCCCATTCCAATTCCGTGGATTGATCTAACTAAAACTTTAGAACCTATCTTGCCTGGTGCTTCATTTGGTATTGGAACCGACTTACTAGTATTTACTTCAGGGTTTATTACTCCTCTCAACGTCGTTGTTTCCATGTTTCTTGGGTCCTTCGCATTCTACTTCATAGGAAACTACATTGCTACAAAAGAGGGTATTTTCGCTTGGACTCCAGGTATGGATGCTACAACTCTGTTCCAACGTTCAATGATCTCTATTTGGGCCTATCCTAACATAGGCCTTGCCATTGCAGGTGCTCTTGTTCCTGTAATCATGCATCCAAATTATTTACTTAGTGCTTTCAAGAGTTTAAAAACCTCTTATTCGAAAGAGCGAGGTGAACTTTCACTTTGGTCGATACTCTTGCTCTACTTGGGAGCAAGTTTCATAATTATTCTTATGATTGCAATGCTTACAAAGTTTCCAATTTGGATAGCCATCGTTTTTGTTCTTGGATGGTCTTTTCTCTCTAGTATGATTGCTTCTAGGTCAGTAGCAATTTCTGGATTCCAAGTTTCTGTTCCATACGTTCAGCAAGCTACGATCCTTGCTAGTGGCTATAAAGGCGTTGACATTTGGTTCGCACCAATGGGCAGTTCTGGAGGTGCTGCATGGTGGTGCGGTTGGTTTAAACTTAGTGAATTGATGGATACTAAGTATACTGACTTTATCAAAGGTTCGCTTACTGCTTCTTTCTTGGCTGTTATATTTTCTTTTGTCTATGTCTCTCTTTTCTGGAGTATTTCTCCAATACCATCACCATTGTATCCTGCAGTTAGCATATACTGGCCTGTAAACGTCATAATGTCTGGTTTATGGATCACCGGTTCCGTTGTTACTAAAAATGCCTTTCAAGTTGTTGCAGGGTCTGCAATCGTTGGTGCAGTAGTTTCTTTAGGTCTAGACTTTCTTAAAGTTCCATTTTCGTTGATAGGGTTTGTAATTGGCACGTCAACTCCTTTCCCAACTATTGTAACATCTCTTATAGGAGCTCTATTTGGTATAGTTCTTCAAAGGTTGTATGGTAAAGCATGGTTCAATGAGAACAAGTCTACAATAGCTGCTGGTCTAGTTCTTGGTTCAAGCTTAGCGATGGTTATAGGAGTCGCAATAGCTATGGTCATAAAAGGAGGCTGGGTGCTTCCTTATTAGTTTAACTGGTAGCTTTTTCCTTAATTTCTACTTTCTAACTTTTGTTGTGTTCATTCAAACTCTTTTATTTCTGTACTTATTTTACATTTTTGTAACCTAAAATGAAAGAAAATAAAACTATTTTTCATAAGAGATAAAAAGGGTATCTTGTAAAATTTTGCTAAAATGTCAAACGTGGAAGAAAGACTACATGAAAAAGCAATTTCTTTTTTTAAAGAGTTGAAAGGAACAAGAGAAAACAAAATCGAAGATATCTTTGAGAGAAAAGGGTTAATAGTTTCAGACCAGGATATTCTAGTAAGTAATTACTCTAGAAAACGCCCAAAGTTGGCGTTTAATCCAGGTGCTCTACTAGAAGGAAAGACTTTACACGTATTTCCTAGGCTTATATTTGAGTACTATACCTATGTGTCAAGTGTAGGTGAATTCTCTGTAAAAATAGACGATATCTTAAGCGGTAGTTTAAAGCTACCAGTAGATGCTAAGATAATTCTCTGGCCAAAGTTCCTTTGGGAGTTTAGAGGTTGTGAAGATCCACGAGTTTTTAAGGACAAAGAAGGACTACTTATGCTGTATACTGGCTACGGTTACTTTTTGGATAAAGACAAACTAACTGTAGACATTGTACAAGCTCTTGCTAAGCTTGATAATGATCTTTCTATAGTTAAAAGGGGTTACTTTAGGATAAAGTCAACAGAAGGTGACTACTTTGTTCCAAGAAGTAGCAAGGATTCTGCTCTCCTTAAAGTAGAAGGCGATAGGGCTGTTATGCTAACTAGGCCTTTGATAAATGACATTGAGCTGGGTTGGAGAGCAAGAGCTGATTTAAACGAAGTAATAATAAATGAAGAGTCAATGGAACCTTCATTGTGTTTTGAAGATTGGGAGTTTAAGGTTGGATGGTCAACGAATGTGCTTAAGCTTTCTTCCAATGAATTCTTAGTTGGATGGCATGGTGTAATAAAGGAAGACTATTCTTATAGGAATGGTCTGGCAATAGTTGATGATGAAGGCAGATTGTTAGCTGTAAGTAATTACTTACTCGCTCCAAAAGGAATAAATGAAGAATATGGTGATCGGCCACATGTTATATTTGGTAACGGGCTAGTCTCTTACAAAGAAAATCTCGTTTGGGTTGGAGGCGTAAGCGATTATGCAATCGGATTTTTTGTTACGGAGTTAGACAAAGCACTAGAAAGAATGAAATGGGTTAGCAAAAGATAATAAGCGTAAGCTTAGAATTTTTTAACTATTTTTAGATTTAATCTAATAATATCGTATAAGTAGTATTTCCATGACCTATGAATTCTTGGGTTTTCCTGTCAAAAGAGCTTGGAAAAATTTCTTTAATAGGTTTTCCTTGCTCATCTAACTCAAAAACTCTTAATGGTGACTTCCTTTCATGTAAGTAAGTTATCCTTGCCTTAAACAAGTATTCTTTCACTCCAGTTGTCCTAAAAGTAATCTTCTTGTTTTCTTCGCTTGAAAAAACCGTGGGATACTCTGTGTAAAGTACGAGTTCCCCGTTTTTAAAAACTTGATATAGACCGTTTGCAATTTCTATTGGAAATCCTGCTCCATAAATCTCTTGCCCAACTTGTCCCGACTTCTTCCAACCAAGCATAAGGTCTTCGAAAGGTATGTACCACGATGGATTAAGCTTTCCGTTGGCGGGTTCCTCCGCTATCATTTCTTTGGGATAACTTGGAGGCATAGTGTATTGACTTTTGTACTTCAGAAGTTCAGCTACAAGTTTTTTAGCAAAGCTTGGTAAACACTTTTCACCTCTCTTTATGTACTCAAGCATGTACCTAAACACTTTTCCTTCTTCACAAGCTGCTATATAGGATTCAGGCATTGCCATGGTTAAGAAAAACGTTTTGTAGTACTTTCCATAGCCATATTTGCATTCAAAGAATACACTATGTCGCAGTATGCTTGCCAATGGTATAAAACTTATATCGATATACTTCTCATCGTTTGTTAGCTGATACAGCCATAGAGCTGCAACTGCCCCCTCTGGTGTAGCTGTCATTTCATACGCATACTCAAAACTCCTCCTTGCTACTTTATCCATAGCTTTTTTAGCTTCTTCTATGTAAGTTTCATCCCCAGTTAGGTTGTAATACTGTAGCATTAAGTAAGCATAAACACCAGTCACATCATACTCATAAACTTCTCTTCCAGTTCCTAAAATGTCATGATACTTGCCGTTAAAAATGTCTAAGAACTGTGGAAATTCATAAGAGACTGTACGTCCAAGATTTACAATCGTCTGGCTGCTCTTAAGAGCCATGTCTTTAGCTTCTAAGTTCCCTTCTTCTGCTACATGCCCTGTCCACAAAACAGGACACAAGAAATACCATGCATCCATCACTACTTTTTCCTCATCCATTTTTTGAGTCTGATGTAAACTTTGGAATATTGCTCCTAGCTTAGGTTTGTAAAAATCCGGAAGGCCTTTCTCAAGTTTTTCAACTAACTCAAGACCTCTATCAAACTTTTTAAAATACTTTTTTAAAGGAACAAGTACATCTAGGAGAGTAATAAGTTCTGCGCTTGAATTTCTTGGGTCCTTTACGTACGATTTTAGATACTGTTTCCCATTGATCGTTACCCAGTTATCAGGATCAAGAAGATTTTCAATTTCTTTTGGAACTACTTCGTTTGCCCATTCAGTGTATTCTGTTTCAGGTTTGTCTATTTCATCGTATATTTCAGAAAACATCTTTATAAAAAGCTTACAACAATCAATGTTGTTCTTTGGTTTTATTGGGTTTAGATAGAGGTAGCTATCTATTATTGTAAACTCTATATCTTGTGGAATCTTTTCTTCGCTAACCGGTATTCTATAACCAAATTTCAAGATATAATTAAACTTTTCATGATCAAAATCTATACGACGAGTTGGATAATAACTTATCCATGGATATGGTACATCAACTGTATACGACGCATCTGTCTTAGTAACTTCATAGTATTTGTTTAAAGAAGTGAAATTTTGAAAATAAAGAATAGTACTGTTAATGATATCCTCTTCATGAAGGTAGCAAAATTGGTTGTAAACATTTCTTACTCCCCACGCTGAGCTATGTTCTGGTGCTCCCCTTAAATAGTCTGTTCCTTTACCAGGAACAAATTTGTTGGTAGTACAGTCATAAAATTTAAGTTCTTGATCTGTTGAAACGTTCCACCCTTCGGAGGATACTTGAGGGAAAAAGCGATAAAATGGAAGTCTTTGTGGTTCCTTTCTTCCTTTAGTTGAAACATCAACTTTCCAATTAACTAAGCCTGGTCTATGCTTAAATAATCTTACATGAATTAGAAAATCTGCCCAGTCTCGTGAACTTCTTAACTCAACTATGACCTCTCTTTCATTTTCATGGACAGAAACATCCTTAACATATTTTGAACTTAATATCTCCAGAGCTGCATTATCTAATCCAAAATTCGTAGCTAACGCTTTCTCTTCTTCGTTTCTTTCATTAGAAATAAGTATAAGTCCATTCGTTTTTTCTTTGTGGTACCAAATTATGTATTTTCCACTTCTTACCTTAAAGTGGTCTTTGCTCCAAGATACTATAAGAACTCTATTATCGCCTAACTCTGTATCTGTTGGACTATGCATATCCACGTTGTTCTTTATCTAGTTAGTTAAGTGTTTCGAGCTTTAATGAAAAGAATGAACAATTTTAAAAAAATAATTGAAACAAAACAACATTTTCCTATTGATTTCTTAGTTGTAATGAACTTCCAACTAATTATCCTTTTCGTTATGAATTTGAGCTAACAAGTTTTTATTGAGCATGTTCAACCTTTGTTGGAAGAAGTCAAATGTAGCCTAGCTTAACTGAAGCTCTTATAACCAAAAAAAGAGTTTAGTATACTATTTTGCTGTTAGTACTCTTCGCACTTCAGTTGGAAATAACTTTTTGAATGCTTGCATGAAGGACAAATTTCTGGCGGTTCTTCACCTTCATAGACGTAACCGCATTCTCTGCAAACCCAGTAAACCTTCTTATTTTTCTTAAATACTGAGTTATTTTCAACTTCTTTTAGTAGCTTTTGATACCTTTCTTCGTGATGTTGCTCTGCCTTCGCTATTGCTCTTAGTCGTTCAGCAACTTCTGGAAAGCCTTCTTTTTCAGCAACATCTGCAAATTCTGGATACATCTTTGTGTTTTCGTAGTGCTCTCCATCTATTGCTGCCTTCAAATTTTCAGCAGTACTTCCAAGTGTTGTTGGAACTGAAACTTCGATGTTGATTGCTTCTATTTTTTCACCACTCTTTTTCTTAAGCTCATCAATTAAGTTAAACAAGGTGCTTGCATGCTCTTTTTCGTTGTCAGCTGTTATGCGAAATATCTCTGCGATTTGCTCATAGCCTTCCTTCTGTGCAACTTTTGCGTAAAATGTATAGCGGTTTCTTGCTTGACTTTCTCCAACAAACGCTACCGCCAAATTTTGTAACGTCTTCATGTTCTCACTTGCCTTAACTATTTTGGGTAAGATTTATAAACATTTAGTTCGAGAAACGAACTATGGATAAAACGAACTATGGCATACTTGAAATACTAAGAAGGAACGCTAGGACTCCAAAGACAAAGATTGCAAAAAACTTTAACATGACTGAAACTGCAATAAGAAAGAGAATAAAGAAGCTAGAATCTGAAAAGATCATAGTTGGCTATCGTGCGATCATTGACTACAAGAAAGTGAACATGGCTTGCTCCTTTACTGGAATCGACGTAAAACCCGAGCACCTAATAAGCGTTATGAAGAGTCTTAAAAGCACCAAAAAAATAGTTTCTCTTTACTTAACTTCTGGAGACCATGACCTAGTTGCAGAAATAGTTTGCGAAAACATGAATGAATTAGAAAAAGTTCACGAGCAAATTTCACACTACGAAGGTGTTGAAAGAATTTGTCCTGCAATAGTAAATGAAGTTGTTGAGCTAGAAAATATAGCACCATAGAATAAGTAAAGCTTTTAAGTATTTTCGTTTTCTGAAGGGCTCAAATGAAGGTAAACTACCATATCCATACTACTTTTAGTGATGGAACTACTACTCCTCAAGAATACGTTGAAAAAGCAATTGAAAGGGGATTCAATGAAATTGCCTTTACCGACCACTTAACCATTTTTCCTGAGAGCAAGAACCAAGAAGTTAGTTTAACTACAAGCAAGCATATCCTAAATTTAACTAGGCTTGAAGAGTACATAAGCTTAATTAAGCAACTAGAAGTTAAGTACAACGACAAAATCTCAGTAAGATTGGGATTAGAAGTTGATTACTTTCCAGAAAGCGAGAAATTAATTGAAGAAATTTTAAGTAGCTACAGTTACGACTTTGATCTTTTAATAGGAAGTGTTCATTTTGTTAAAGGTATCTGTATAGACTGTAGTTCGCAAAAGTTTAAGGTTGAGGAAGAAGTAAAGAAAAATGGATTTGACAAATTTTATTCTGCTTACATGTCGTTAGTTAGGAAAGCAGTTGAAACTGGACTGTTCAACATAGTTGGTCACATGGATATAGTAAGAATTTGGGGCTATACTCCAACAAATGGTGCAGTGGAAGAAACTAAGGTTTTAACTTCAGTTAAGAAACAAAGCATGGCAGTTGAAGTTTCTTCACGAGGGTTAAGACAACCTGTAAGATCCTTGTATCCATCTGCAAGGATAATGCAAGAGTGTAAGCGGCTTGAAGTTCCAGTAACAATAGGAACTGATGCGCATTCTTTAGAAGAAATAGATTATGGTTACGATGTTATTGTTAACTACATAAAAAATTTTGGCTATACTAAAATAGCAACCTTCAGTAAAGGTAGATTGAATTTTCAGCTCCTTTAAATGTAGCAAAAGGTCTGAAAATATTAACAAAGAAAACTATAACGCTTATTTTTGGAAAAGAATTAATTCTGGAAGTAAAACTGATGAAGTCACATTTTTCATAAAGTAATAACAACTGTATTAACTTATGTAAACTTGAGGGTAAATTTACTTCTAGTAGTTCGAAAATGAATGCTCTCCCATAATTGTTAGAAGAAAAACTTCTTAGCTCTGTGACATGACGACTCTTCTCAACAATTGCTCAATAAAACCTTATTTTTATGGAGCTACTATCTATAGATCTTAAGCTAACAAAGCAAGCTGTTTCGTAAACTTTATATTCTTCTAGATACTTTTTACCTATCAGGTTGAACAATTATAGTAAAGCCAGAGACAGACTAAAAATGAGTTTAGATGACTTAAGAAGAGGCTTAGCAAGATATTCAGACGGAGACTATTCTGATGCTGTGTTCAGAACTCAGCTATCAGTTGAAGATGCTTGTAAATCAATCTTAAGCTTCTTAGGAGTAGAGTTCGAGAAAACGCATTTCCCCAGTGTTCTAGTAGGGAAGCTTATTTCAGATAAGGAAAGGTTAAAAAAACTTAACTTAAATAAGGAACAAATAGCATATTTAACACTAATAATTTCTTATGCTTCATCTCTTGAAGCGCAAGGCTCTATGCCAAGGTATAGTTGGGAAACTGAAGAGAGGATAATCATGCCTTCAGAAGTTTACACAAAAGAAGTAGCAAAGGAACTTCTTGAATTGGCGATAGAAAGTTTAAGCAATGTGATAAAGTTTTTTTGCGAGTTTAAGGATTTACCTGCAGATCTTTCAACAGTAGTTGAGCAATTGAGAGGTGTAGTTGAGGATGCGTCTAGAAAACTTGGATAAGATTAAAGACGTCGAATATCGAGAACTTATAGAACAATATTTAGAGAAAATATTAGATGTTTTCAATGAAAGAGTGGTAGGGATACTTTTGTTTGGTTCTGTGGCAAGAGGAACTGCAAAGCCTCTTTCTTCAGCAGAAAGCGATGTTGATCTAATACTTGTAGTAGAGGGTCTTCCAAAGCTTCAAGAGAGAATACCCATGATTTCAAAACTTGTAGTAAGACTAAAACTACCAAGCATAATTCAAGTAATATACATGACCCCCGAGGAATTCGAGATTCATGTTAAATCTAAAAGTGGCTGGTTCCTCAACGCGATAGTAGAGGGTATTGTCTTGTATGATCCTAAAAACTTTTTGCAAAGTTCTAAAGAGAAGCTTCTAAGCGAGCTTAAAGAGAAAGGCGTAGAGAGGGCATCGTATGGATGGGTATGGCCAATAAGAGCTGGAGAAAGAACATACTAAGGCAAGTAAATGTCTTTTACAAGAAAGCTAGAACTTTAGCATCTACAAAGCTTCTTCTTAATAGAAAAGCTTACAAAAGTTTACTTTTACTTTACAGAAGTCTATACATAATTTAAAACTGATGAGCTTTTTGATTTTTCACTCTTTGTTCTTTTTTGAAAGTCGCTTAACGTAGAAGAAACCTTAATTTGATAGAGTCATTTCATATGTACTTTAGAAGACTATAACTATGTTTTTTATCATAAAATAATATTTAAATATCCTCTAAGTTAAAGGGTAAAAGATAATTTATGGAAGATAAAAGTGAACTTACTATCACTCTTCCAAAACTGCCAGATAGCTTAAGACATCATGAGCCTTCGCTTAGAAAGCTTGAAAAGCTCCTCAGTAAAGATCCTCTAGAAAACCTAGGTAAGCTTAAACAAGAACTAAAAAAGGTAGAAAAAGCATTAAGAACTGAAGAATCTGATGTTTCAAAAACTAGCGTTGCTCAATACATTAAGTTAGTGGAGCAAAGAGTATTAGAACTTGAAGCACTTAGTAAGAAAACTTTTGGAAAAGAGCTAGAGGAAGAGTTAAAGCAAGTAGGTTTTAGGTTAGAAGGTCATTACCCTTTACTAAAGTCTTCTTTTTATACTCTAGAAGTAAATTTCGATAAGAGTAGTGTTACAATATGGTTTGGCCCTAAGCAAGAAAAGTTAAAGGTTTGTAGTCTTTCTCCTAAAAGAGTAGCTCAAAAACTATTTGAGCTACACAACTTAATTACCAAACGTGAGTTTGTTGAAAAGGCTTTCTTGTTTAATTTATACAAAGCCTGTGAAACAGTTGCAAATAAGGAAAATAAAAAGCTCGAAGACCCTTTACCTATAACAAGCGTATTACTTGAGTATACTATTCTAGTTCGAAACATAGCTAAAGAAAACTACACTCACTATGGAAGAGTCTTCTTTAGTTACGACCTTTACAGGCTAAAAGAAAGGAAGATAAATGAGCACGAACTTGAGCTAATTACTGCTACACGTGCTTACACAAGAAAAAAGAAAGACTTTCTTTGGGTTCCAACAAACGATGAAGGTGTTGGTACTTATATTTCGCATTTAAGACTTAGAGGTGCAAACAATGAGTAACCCTAAAGTTAACGAAGAAGCATTAACTCCTGTTGTTGCAAGAAAAATAATCGAAACTGTTGGAGGCCAAGGAACTCCTCCTGAGTTTGGGTTTCAGTACTTTACGGTAGGATTAGATGATTACCTTAGAACTTTAGAAGACGACTACTTCAGAAGCTTCATAAGAGAAGGTGGTTCTTCATTTAAGCTTGTAATTGGTAACTATGGAAGTGGTAAGACTCATTTTCTATACTGTGTAAGAGCATTGGCTTGGAAGTACAACTTCATTGTTTCTTATGTTGTGCTAAGTCCAGAACATTCTCCATTTTATGCTTTAGAAAAAATATACAAGGAGATTGTAGCAAATTTAGCGTATCCGCAAAGTTCAGAAGAACTGGTTCATGGTTACAGAAGAGGAATTGAATCACTGATAAGCTTCTGGTATTCGAAGAAGTATAACGAACTAAAAGAAAAGGCAGAAAAATTATCTGAAGGCTCAATTTGGGAAGGCTTAATGAGTTATGCTTCATCGCTAAGCCCATATGAAAGCACAAGCTTTAGAAATGCAATGAAGGAAGCTTTTCTAAGTACTGCTGAGAAGCGTTACGAAGACCTTTCTTTGGTTGTTCAGTGGCTTAAAGGTGAGAATCCTCCAAAAGACATACTGAAGCGTTATGGCATATTTGAAAGAATAGACAAGAGTACTGCATTTAAGATGATTCGTTCATTAGCACAATGGATAAGAGATATAGGCTTTTCAGGCATAGTTGTTCTCTTTGACGAAGCTGAGCAAATTCCAAGTATGTCTTCAAAGCAAGTTGGCTTGCTTTTAAACAACCTAAGAGAGTTGATAGACGAGTGTGGTCACGACAACTTTAAAAACACGATGTGGTTCTATGCTGTTCCAGACGAAAACTTCCTTGAGGGTAGAGCTTTAGTTTACGAAGCGCTACGGCAAAGGACAGCTACAGTATTTAACTCAAAACTTAATCCAACTGGAGTAAAGATTTATCTTGAAAAGATTCCTTCAGATTCTGTTGAAAGCTTAAAGGAAATTGGAAGAAAGTTAGCAAAGATATACGAAGTAGCATATGGGGTAAAGTTTAACTACAGTGACTTAGAAAAAACAATAGAAGAGATATCTCATGCTGTTTACGAAAAAAAGTTTGAAGTAGGCTACAAAAGGCTTTTTGTTCAAAGCATAGTTAAAGCTTTTCACGTTATGAGGCAAACCAACAAACCTGTTTCTAGGAAGGACGTTGAGCTTTAGAGATGTTGATTTGTTCACCAACATTTTATCGTTAACTAAGGTAGGTGGTGCAACGCTTGTCAAAAGAAAAACTTGAAGCAAGAAAGATAATTGAAGCTTTAAGGTTAGGTATTGTACCGCAAAAGCATGTTGAAGAATTTACGTTTGGAAGAGCTAAGGAAATAGAGCAAATTAAATCTTGGTTGGAAAATGAAAATGAAAGTTCCTTAGTATTGGTTGGAGAGTATGGAGTAGGAAAGACACACTTGCTGGAGTACCTTTATTCGTCCTTACTTAAAAGTAACTGGGCAGTTTCAATCGTAGAGCTTGATCCAAATGAGCTTCCCTTCCATAAGCCTAAAAGAGTATACGAAGCAATAATAAATTCATTTAGATTTGGAACAAAAAATGGAACTTTTAGAGATTTCTTGAAAGAGATTGCAGAAAGTAGTAAATACTATGAGCTTGAAAATCATCAGTACCTTGGCGCAATAATAAGTGAGCTAAAAGAGGGAGTAGAAAGTGAGTATTCGTTTGAATGGATAGAAGGAAAGCAAATAGTTGGGAATCCTCCTATGTTTGATTACTCAACTTCTGCCAATATCTACTGCAACATCCTTAGTGGAATTGGGTGGGCCTCAAGAAACATTCTTGGATTAAATGGTTTTGTTATATTGTTCGATGAAGCAGAAACTGTTGATTCTTTTTGGTACTCTTCTTATCAAAATGACAAGAGCTGGAACTTTCTTAAAGGAATTTTACTCATGGCGAGTAACAAAACAGAACTATTGGAAGAGAACATAACTCCATTTTTTGTTTCTCCATACGGTGGAAAAATCTACTTGGGGGAGAAAACTGGTTTACAGTATGGCGGTCATTTTCCTTACTTACGCTACTTATGGAGAGCTCCAACAAACATTAAACTCATATTTGCTTTCGCACCTTCGTACAACATCTTAGACAAGGAACCTCTTAATGCGTTAAGAAGGATAGAGATTAAAAACCTTGGTGAAAAATACCTTGATGAAATCTCAAAAAGCGTCGTTCGTTTTTATGAGTACGCGTACGACTTTAAGATTGAACAAAAAAACATTCTAAAGAGAGTACCAAAGGATAAAACTAGAATGTTCATAAAAGGCATTGTGGAAGCTTTAGACCTTATAAGATTTTATCCAAACGAGAAGTTGGAAGACCTTCTAAAATAAGATTTAAAGTTAAAAACAAATTAAA
>Ga0207433_10002523_pt1 | contig 37154 bp, 34 predicted proteins | sample YelNatPaOPGAMG01_FD_187559 | JGI IMG/M metagenome (GOLD analysis project Ga0207433, IMG submission 187559) | Hot spring thermophilic microbial communities from Obsidian Pool, Yellowstone National Park, USA - OP-RAMG-01 (SPAdes) (version 3) | ecosystem: Environmental > Aquatic > Thermal springs...
ACCTCATTAGCATTCGCTACTGAGGAATTCGACACCCGACATCTCATATCATGCCTGCCTGACATAAAAATCACTCTACCATTACTTTGGGATGCACCCTTCGCCGTCGAGATCGATTATGCCGGTGACGGTCACTTGGTCGCCAGTGGTAACCGGCATCGGCCACGCGACCCTGATCCCTGAATACCGCTCATCTTCCTCGATGTAGAAGAAGCCGCCAAACGCCCCCGTCACCGTACGCGCGGGCAGTGCTACCGGCGTGCCGAGGGCGCTCGACTTAGCTGCGGCGATATCACGCAGGGGGGCATACGGCGACAGCCGCTGGGCGAAAACATTCCAATCCGAGGTCCGGTCGTCTTCCCACGCGGCGTAAAGCCCGCCCATCCCATCGCCGGCCGTCTGCTGCATGCGCTGGGTTGTGCCCGTCAGAGCCGCGACAGGCACTCCGTCCGCGGTCCACTTGGCGGATTCCGTGCCGTCCAGCATCTGGGCATAGATGTCGTAGAGAGCCACCGACGCCTCGTTGCGCGTGTCCATCCACGTCAGTATCGTTGCGCTCGAATACGACGGGCACATACGCACGCGTGTCTGCGATCCCAGGGCCGTGCACACCGCCAGGCCATTGGTTGTCCATAGGGCAGTGCCGGTCGCGTCGAGCCTCTGGGCATAGACATCCGTGGAGAGCGCGCTGCTGCGCTTGTCCGTCCACGCGAGCACGACTCCTCCCGCGCCGTCGCTCACGACGCGCGGCGTGCGCTGATCGTTTGGGCTGTTGCATACCAGCCGACCGTTCGTGCCCCACTGCACCGCTCCCGCGGAATCAAGTCTCTGGGCGTAGATATCGTAGCTGCCGGAGCGCTTGTCCTCCCATGTCAGCACCACTCCGCCGCCGACTGCCACCATGTCGGGATAGCCCTGGTCCCCGGAGGCAGTGCAAACTGCCACGCCGTTGGTCGTCCATGAGACCGCCCCGGCCGCCGTGACGCGCTGCGCATACAGGTCGTTCGACGACGCCGCCGAGTTCCTCGCGTCCTGCCAGGCGACTATAGCGCCGCCTGCGCCGTCCGATGCGATGATCGGGTTTCGCGTCGCCCACTTCGTGGCGGCGAAACCGAGCACTTTCACTCCGTTGACCGTCCAGATGGGCGCGCCGGAGCTGTTGATCCTCTGAACAAAGATCTCCGTGTTGCCCGTTACAGGATCGGAGCGCGTGTCGCGCCACGCGATCAGTGCGCCTCCCGCGCCGTCGGACTCAACCACGTGCGAGAATGCGGACGGAGGGTCATTCAGCCCCGCCGCGTAGCTGCAGACCGGCAGTCCATCGGCCTGCCATGCGACCGCGCCGTTGGCGCCGATTCGCTGGGCGAATATCTGTAGGCCGTCGTCGCCGAGACGGCCGTCCTGCCAGACGATGATCGCTCCTCCGGCGCCATCCACCGTGACGGCGGGGAACTGCTGGTCGTAGTCGGCCGCGCACACGAGCACACCGCCCCGTGTCCACGTCTCGCGGCCCTGGGTGTCGAGCCGCTGGGCGTAGATATCGTAATCATCGCCACGCCTGTCAGCCCACGCAACGATTACGCCCCCGCCGTCAAGCCCGACGACACTCGGGCTTTCCTGAGACCCTGGTGCGGTGCAGACCGCTACGCCGTTTTCGGACCACATGGTGGCGGCGGCGCAGGGGCAGGCCACCAGGACACAAACTAGCAAGTGCGCTATCAGATTCCTGGTCGAGAGTCTCACTGCAAATCCCCCGTAATCAGTTGGCCGCGAGGCTGTCCACCCAGTAGACGACCTGCCTGAATGCGGCCTCGAGTTTGGCGTCCTTTCCGAAAGTGAACACTCGATCCACATCCTGGCTGGTCTCACCACACGTAACGACGCCACTCAATCTCAACTCAAGCTGGCCGGCGCCGCCGGCGTCGGTGGCAAAGCTGCTGTAGCCGGTCAGATCGGCACCGACGTCATTCGACCCACCGCTGACCGATACCATCCCGCCGGAGCCGACCGGATGTGCCGCGATGCACACGTAACGCCTGCCCGATTGGCGAATCGGATACACGCGGATGGCGGCGGCGTGGCCGTCGGCAAACACCCCATTGGCAACGCTCTGCGATTCTATGTTCATTCCGCTGCGGCTGCGGAATCCGTGCCAGTCGCTGCCGTAGTCGCGGAGCAACCAATATCCGGACGCCGGGGAGAGCACGGCTAGCCGGGCTCCGTTCATTGCCCTCCCGTAGCGTCCGGACCTCGCGGTGCTCCACGGCGTATAGCTTGAGCCGGCCCGCGAGTAAACGCTGCCATCCCTGGCGGAGTAACCATATTCCGCAGCGCCTAGATCGTTGGCGCAGTGGTAGATGCGTGCATCGCGCACGCGACCGGCGAGAAGCATACGCAGTTCGGTGGCACTCGACCCTTCCGGCCAATCCGATGTCGGCTCACTTGCGGCGAACTGAGTGCCCCGGAGCTGCGGAAGCTTGTCGCCGCAATCCTGGCTGTAGACCATCACGGCCTGTCCTATCTGGCGAAGGTTCGAGACGCACGCAATCGCGCGGGATCTGTTCCTGGCTTGCAGAGCCACGGGCATAACGACGGCCACCAAAATGGTGATGACCGAGATCACGACCAGCAGCTCGACCAGTGTGAGCCCCGCCTGACGATCCGTTATGCGGTTGTGCTTCCACTGCATCATTTCAGAAATCCAGCAGATCACGCAGCTGCTTCGTCCGTGAGCGCGAGAGTGGAATGAATGTACCCTCCGGCTCGGCAAGCAGCAGTTCGTATGTTCGTGGCCCGTCATAGACGACCTCCCGGACTTTGCTGAGATTCACCAGACATCCCTCGTTTGCCCGGAAGAACCGATGGTCGCGGAGCTTGACCTCGAGTTCAGACAGCGTGTAATGCGTGGTCAGCGCCTGCGAGCCGGTGTGGATCACGGTCTTGCGGCCACTGGTGCTTATGTAACATATCCGCTCGATCGGAACGAGCTTGACACCTTCTCTGTCCCTGATCGCGATCTTGCCGAGCGGGGGTAGAGAAGAACTTGCGTCTGAGTGCGGCCTGTTCAGCCGATCGCGAACCTGAACGACAGCCTTCTCAAGACGTTCCTGGTTGTACGGCTTCATGACATAGTCCGCGGCGGCGACCTCGAATGCCGGCACGGCGTATTCATCGTAGCCGGTCACGAACACGATCTGTGGCTGCTGCCTGAGATGTGCCAACGCCTTGGCGACGTCCATCCCACTGTCATCAGGCAGGTGGATGTCCAGGAAGACGACTTCAGGTCTGCAATCCGCGACCTGCTTGAGGCACTCGGCGGCCTCTCCCGCCTCTCCGACGACCTCGACCCCCCCGATACGGTCGAGCATCAGCTTGAGGTATTCCCTTGCCGTGGGCTCGTCGTCGGCCACGACCGCGCGTATAGGAGCTACACGTTTGAGTTCAGTGGAATCCGCAGACATGCCATGGTCCCTTCGTTCAATCGGCTCATTATGCGCATCCGAAAAGCGTCACCGTAGATTCTTTCCAGTCGTCCCCGCAGCATCGGCAGCGCATGGCTGCCGTTATTCGCCCAGTCGAGTTCGCTGACGTCGAACCCGCGGCCGTTGTCGGTCACGCAGCATAGGAGCGAATCGTTCTTGATTCGAATGATGATCTCCAGGCGGCCGCGACCGGCCTTCCTCGAGAGGCCGTGCACAATCGCGTTCTCGACAAGCGGCTGCACCGAAAATGAGGGTACACGGCAGCTACCGGCATTCAGGTCGATCTGCTCGATGATCTCGAGCCGGTCCCCGAATCGTGCCTTCTCGATATCAAGGTAGCTCTTGACCGTCACCAGCTCGTCGTGCACGCTCGATGTCAAATCCACCTCCGAACGGAACGAGCTGCGGAAGAACTGCCCCAGCTTGATCGTCAGCTCCGACGCCTTCCGCGGGTCGATCTCGCACAACGCCGCGACCGTGTTCAGCGCGTTGAAGAGGAAATGCGGATGGACCTGAGCCTGCAGGGCCTTGAGTTCGGCGCGCGAAACCGCCCGCGCCTGGCTGCCGATCTCTGTCACCTGCATCTGATAGTTTGCCAGAAACTGCGCCACCTCAGCCCCGAGGTCAACTATCTCTGGCCTGAACTTCGCATCCCGAGCCTGGAACAGCACCACCGCGCCGATGACGTCTTTGCGATAGCGGATCGGAGCGGCGACGGCCGAACCGAACGGGCAGCCGGGATGATCGCACCACGTCGATCTCTTCTCGGTCGCGTGGCGCTCTCCGTCAGACATCGCCATCACGGCCACCTCGGGCACGATCCCAGCATTCAGATGATACTCCGCGGCCTCGCCCGAGTGCGCAAGCAGCTTGCCTCCGACTGCGATCGCAACTGCCGGAAGCCCTGTCAGGCGACGCGCCATCTCGGCTATGTGAGTCGCGGCCTCCTCGTTCAGGCCGGTGCCCAGGTTGGGCAGGACGCGGTTTGCAAGGCCGATAGCGCGGGCGAGTTCGCTGCGCTCGATGCGTTCGCGTTGTGCTCGCATGTCTCCGATGATGACCAGAAACAGCGCAACTCCGATACCGCTCAGAAACATAGGCAGCACATACTGGACCGCCAACGTATCCCACGATCCCACGAAATAGTCCCTCTGGAACCTGATCCCGAGCCAGAGGCCATGTGCCAGCATGCCCACCAGGAAGCCCGCCACCACCTTCGGTGCGAACGATGATCTGAACTGATATATCCAGCCGCCGACCATGCCGGCGATGATGGGAGGCAGGCTATCGAGCAGTGTCCAGGGCGTATGCATCACGCCAAGCACGCCGGTTACCACGCCCACTGACAGTCCCAGCCACGCCCCGCCAAGCAGACCGGCTGCTGTTGCTGAGATGATGCGGGTATCGACCAGGGGATTGTGCGGGGCAAGCAGAACCTCCGCAAGCGAGAGAGAGCTGAAGAACAGGAAGCTCAGGACCTTGTCACGGCGACGCGAGATCCGCTGCAGCAGACGCGCGAACGCGTCCGTGCGGCTGGCGAGGTAAGTTATCGTCACCAGTACGCACATCTTCTGCAGCGAGGCTACCAGCTCATGATATGGCATTCATATCATACCGGGCGTCCTGCCCCAACATAGGCCCGGTCCAACCGGGGCTCGCCCTGGCTGCCAGGCGAGAAAGCGGAGCCACCGAGTGTTGTCCTTCGATGGCCCCATGGTGCCGTGTCCTGTTCCGCCGAAGCCTAGTTTGCGATCTGGCTCTCAATCCACGATACGACCGTGTTCCAGACCGATTTCTTCGGGCCGGGCTTGAACGTGAACGTCCGCTCGACCTCGGTCACTGCGTCGGGGGTCGTGATTGTTCCCCAGATTTCGACCGTTGTGTTCGGCTGTTTCTTGCCTTCCTTGGTATACCGACCTTCTATTGCGACGTCGGCATACTCATCGGACTTGGTGATGGAGATGCTGCCGGCAGCGTCGGGATCGTTGGGGTCGTCGGGCGTAACCACGATGGTGTAGCCCATGCACTCCCATGTTCCGTCCTGCAGGGCCAGCAGCGGCAGCGCCGCCACTGTCAGCGCGAGCGCCGCGAGCACGATACATAAGGTCTTTGCCATCACTTTCACCTCCTCCGCCTGGCATATTGCCAAATGCAAGCGAAGTATACCACGCTGTTCCGGGCGTTAGGGGATTCTCTTGCGCAATCGGTACATTATGGCGTGCAGTTGGTACACGAGCCCGCCACAACCACATTATAGCACCATGTCAGACAGCCGATCCTCAGCCCGCGCTGCCGGCAGGCGGATCGGAGAAGAAACCAAAAAAGTCGTTGACAGCGCCTCCGCCAGCCCCTATAATTACCGAAATTGCAGAGTCGCCTTTAAGCTAGCCCCGTGAGGCTGGTAAGGTGGAAGTCCATACGGTTTTGCACATCTCGATTTCGTGCAGATTCGAGCCTTCTTGCCACATCACGGGCAGGAAGGCTTTTTTGGTGTCAGTTGCAAGCTGGCAAGTTACAGGTTGAAAGCTGGGGATGGCACGCCTCGACTTTCGACTTTTCACTTTCAACTCCGACGGGAGGTCGGTATGGCAGACGACGCGACGAAAGTGATGGATGACGGCGAGATCCGGCGGGCGCTCAAGCGAATCGCCCACGAGGTCGTCGAGCGCAATAAGGGCGCGGAGAATCTGGTGATCATCGGCGTCCAGAGCCGCGGGGTCCCGATGGCCCGCAGGCTTGCCAAGCTGATCTCGGAGATCGAGGGGATTGAGATTCCCGTAGGCAGCCTCAACGTGGCGCTCTACCGCGACGACTACGCTACCCGCGCCGCCCGCACCATCTCCGCAAGCGATATACCATTCGATGTCACCGACAAGAACGTGATACTGGTCGATGAGGTCCTGTTCACGGGCCGCACAACGCGCGCCGCCCTCGACGCAATCATGGACCTCGGCAGGCCGGCTGTCATACAGCTCGCCGTGCTGATCGACCGCGGGCACCGGGAACTGCCGATCCGAGCGGACTACGTCGGCAAGAATCTGCCGACCGCGACGCGCGAGATCGTCGAAGTGCACTGGGTCGAGACCAAGGGCGAAGACGCGGTGAGGATAGCAAAGTAGCAGTCAGCCAGCAGCCGTAAGCCCGTCATCCTGAACTCGATTCAGGATCCAGAGTGGATGAATCAAGTTCAGCATGACGTGTGGATGCCGAATCAAGTTCGGCATGACACGTGGCGGCCGTAGGCTGATAGCTGACAGCTGAAAGCTGAGGACTGACATGCAGCTACAACGCAAGGACATACTCGGTTTGCAGAACATGACGACGGAGGAGATGGCGCTCATCCTGGAGACCGCGCAGTCGCACAAGGAGATCCTGTCGCGGCCGGTCAAGAAGGTGCCGATCCTGCGGGGCAAGTCGATCTGTACGCTGTTCTACGAGAACTCGACCCGCACGCGGACCAGCTTCGAGCTTGCGGCGAAGATCATGAGCGCGGACACGACGTCGATCTCCGTGGCGGGATCGGCGATCAACAAGGGAGAGTCTTTCAAGGATACGCTGCTCACGCTTGAGGCGATGGGCGTGGACCTCTTCGTGATCAGGCACGGCGCGAGCGGGTCGCCGCACTTTGCGGGTCAGATCGTCAAGTCGCATGTCATCAACGCGGGCGACGGCCTCCACGAGCATCCCACCCAGGGACTGCTCGATATGCTGACCATACGGGAGAACAAAGGCAAGTTCGAGGGGCTGAAGGTCGTGATCGTGGGCGACATATTGCACAGTCGAGTCGCGCGGTCCAATATCTGGGGACTGAGCAAGATGGGCGCGGAGGTGCGAGTGTGCGGGCCGAGCACGCTGCTGCCCGCGAAGATCGAAGAGCTGCCGGTCAGGGTCTATTCCAGCCTCGACCAGGCGCTCGACGGCGCGGACGTGGTGAACGTGCTGAGGATCCAGTTGGAGCGAATGGACCGCGGGTTCTTCCCGAGCATCCGCGAGTATTCCAGGCTGTTCGGCATCAATAAGGATCGGCTGCGAAAGTGCAAGCCCGACGTGCTTGTGATGCATCCTGGGCCGATGAACCGCGGGATCGAGATCGCGCCGGACGTGGCTGACGGGGAGTACTCGGTGATAACGGATCAGGTCACAAACGGGGTCGCGGTCCGGATGGCAATTCTGTACCTGCTGCTGGGAGGTGGCGCGAATGTGGCTGCTGCTTAGGAATGGGCGCATAATCGACCCGTCGCAGGGAATCGACCAGACCGGCGACCTGTTGATCGTCGACGGCAAGATCGCGGGGACAGGGAAGCCTGCGCCATCGGGCGAGGGTGAGACACTGGACTGCACGGGCAAGGTGATCGCTCCGGGACTGATCGACATGCATGTCCACCTCCGCGAGCCGGGATTCGAGCACAAGGAGACTATCGCGTCGGGAGCAAGGGCCGCGGCGGCGGGCGGGTTCACGAGCATTCTTGCGATGCCGAACACGAATCCGGCGGTGGATAATCGTGCTGTCGTGGAGTATGTGCTCAACGAGGGCAGGTCAGCAGATGTGAAAGTGCTTACGGCCGGCGCGGCTACTAAGGCCAATGAGGGCGCGGAAATGGCGGAGATCGGCGACATGATCGATGCCGGGGCTGTCGCGATCTCCGATGACGCGTTTCCAGTGCAGAGCGCGGACCTGCTGCGGCGGGTGATGGAATACTGCCGGATGTTCGACGTGCCCGTGCTGACGCACTGCGAGGACAAGACGCTCACGCTCGACTCCGTGATGAACGAGGGACTGAACTCCACGATACTGGGATTGCGACCCTGGCCGCGGCAGGCCGAGGAGATAATGGTCCTGCGCAACATCGCGCTGGCGGAGCTGACCGGCTGCCGGCTGCACATCCAGCACGTGAGCACGGCGGGGTCGGTGGAAGCGATTAGATCGGCGAAGAGCAAGGGCATCGCCGTGACGTGCGAGACGTGCCCGCAGTATTTCTCGCTCACCGACGACGCGCTTTGCAGCTACGACACGAACGCGAAGATGAACCCACCGCTGCGGCTGGAGTCCGACGTCGAGGCGATCAAGGCGGGCCTGGCTGACGGCACCATCGACGTGATCGCGACCGATCACGCTCCGCACTCCCTTGAAGACAAGCAAGTGGAGTTGGCCTACGCGGCGTTCGGCATAGTCGGGTTGGAGACGGCTGTTTCGCTCGTGATAACGAACCTGGTGAAGCCGGGCATATTGAGCTTGGCGGACGCAATCGCGAAGATGACCGTCGCGCCGGCAGGCATTCTAGGTCTTCAGGCTGGAACGCTCGCCGAAGGGGCAGTTGCGGATGTGACGGTGATCGACCCGGAGGCGGCTGTGACGGTCCGCGCGTCGGAGTTCAAGTCGATGGGCCGGAATACGCCGTTCGAGGGGTTCGAACTGACTGGTAGGGCCGTGGCGACCGTGGTGGGGGGCAAAGTCGCCTCAGGATCGCTGAAGTGATGAAAGGGCTGAGGGCGCCAAAAGCTGATAGCTGACGGCTGATAGCTAGGAGTGCAGGATGAACGAACTCTACAACAGCATATTCGACGCCGGCTGCATCAAGTTCGGCGAGTTCAGGTTGAAGAGCGGGATCATGTCGCCGGTGTATTGCGACTTTCGGGGGCTGGTGAGTAAGCCCGAGCTGCTCAAAGAGATTGGGCAGGCGTTGGGCGAGCGTGCGAAGCAGATCGGCTGCGGGAGCAAGCCTGGTGATCGGCTGGCGGGGATTCCTTATGCTGGGCTGCCGCTGGGGGTCGCGGCGAGCCTGGCGTCTGGGATTCCGATGATCTACCCGCGTAAGGAAGCGAAGGATTACGGCACCAAAAAGCTCATCGAGGGCGAGTTCGCCGAGGGCAATCGGGTGCTTGTGATCGACGACATCATCACCGACGGCGCGTCGAAAATCGAAGCCATCGAGCCTCTCAAGGACGCCGGGCTGGTGGTCGAGGACGTGCTTATCATACTCGACAGGGAGCAGGGCGGGGATAGGATACTCGCGAAGGCGGGATACAGACTGCACTCGCTGGGGAAGCTGGGCGAAGTGCTGGATGCGCTCGTTGCGGCGGGGAAGGTCGAGCCCGACATGCGGGCGAGAGTGGCGGAGTTCATAGAGGCGAATCAGTTCGCTTAACAGTCAACGGTCGTCGGTCAACGGTCAACGGTCGGGAAGGGAGATTGACCGATGGCGGGATTCGAGAGATTTGAAGAGATAGAGGCATGGAAGGGGGCGAGAAGCCTGACGGCCGCGTTGTATGGAGCCACGGCTGGCGGTGCATGGTCGAAGGACTATGGACTACGAGACCAAATAAGACGGGCGTCCGTGTCCATTATGTCCAATATCGCTGAAGGCTTCGCGCGCGAGACCGACAAGGACTTCCACCGTTTCCTGGCAATGGCCAGAGGGTCGGCCAATGAAGTGAAGTCGCAGCTCTACGTGGCGCTTGACTTGCACTACGTAGAGCAGAGCGCGTTTTCCGGTCTTTACGAACAGGCCGACAAGATAGCCCGGCAGCTCACCGGGCTCATGAAATACCTGAAGGTGTGAACAGATCGCGGACCGTCGACCGTTGACCGACGACCGTCGACCTCCGCTGAGGAGTACGACTTGAAAGCGATTCTACTACTTGCTGACGGTACATCATTCGAGGGGGAGTCGATCGGGGCGGCAGGCACGACGATCGGCGAGGCCGTGTTTGCGACCGCGATGACGGGTTACCAGGAGATGCTCACTGACCCGTCGTTCGCGGGGCAGTTGCTGACGCTGACCTATCCGCTCGTGGGCAACTACGGCGTCAACCCGGAGGATGTCGAGTCCGGCAAGATTCAGGTCGCGGGGTTCATCGTGCGCGAGCTCTGCGAGGAGCCGAGCAACTGGCGGTCGAACTTGAGCCTGCGGGATTATCTCATGCAGAACGGCACCGTTGCGATGCAGGGGATCGACACCCGCGCGCTGACGCGGCACTTGCGGGTGGCGGGCGTTATGATGGGCGCGATGTCCACCGAGCTTACCACCGCCGAGCTGCGCAAGCTGATCGACGACACGCCCTACTACGGCGACATCAACTTCGTGGAGCGCGTTTCCACCACCGAGAGCTTCGAGTGGACCGGCGATGAGTGCAGCAGCATCGATACCCTCGCCCCTGAGGGGAGAGGGCAGGGTGAGGGGCCGCGATGCCGGGTGGCTGTGATCGATTGCGGCATCAAGCGCAACATTGCGCGTTGCCTTGCCAGAAGAGGATGTCACGTCACGATCGTGCCGTGGAACGCTACGGCTGATGACGTGCTGGCGACGGAGCCGGATGGGGTCGTGTTCTCGCCGGGACCGGGCGACCCCACGCGGCTGACGGAGACGGTCGCGACGCTGACGGCGCTGATCGGCAAGAAGCCGATTCTGGGGATCTGCCTGGGGCACCAGATGTTCGGGATTGCGATGGGCGCGGACATCATCAAGCTCAAGTTCGGGCACCGCGGCGCGAACCACCCGGTCAAGAACGTGATCACGGGCAAGGTGAGCATTACGGCGCAGAACCACGGCTACGCGGTCGCGCCGGAGAAGCTTTCCGGCGAGGCGGAGGTGACCCGGGTCAACCTCAACGACGGCACCGTCGAGGGCCTGCGCCACAAGACCCTGCCGATATTCTCGATCCAGTACCACCCGGAGGCATCGGCGGGACCGATGGATGAGGGGTATCTGTTCGAGGAGTTCGTGGGGTCAGTTTTGAGTTCCAGGTGTTGAGTGTTGAGTAACGGAGGAGCGTTATGGGACTTGGAGTCGTTACTGACGAAGTGATTGCGGAGATGGTGGAACGGATTGTTGCGGAGGTGCAGCCGGAACGGGTGTATCTGTTCGGGTCCCGCGCGCGCGGGGAAGCGCGAGAGGACTCGGATGTGGACCTGCTGGTGGTGGAACGGGAGGATTTCGGGCCGGAGCGGAGCCGGTTGCGAGAGATACAGCGCATATCGCGCGCGTTGTACTCATTCCGCATCCCGACGGACATTCTTCTGTATTCGGCTGGTGAGTACGCCGAATGGAAGGAGTCCCGCTATCACCTTGTGGGACATTGCGAGCGAGAAGGGAGGCTGATGTATGGGCGACGCTGAGAAGGCCAGAATGCTCATCGGCCTTGCGCGGCGCGATCTGGCAACGATGCTGGCGCTGAGGAACGCGGATGCGATCACGACCGACGCTTTTGGGTTTCACGGACAGCAGGCAACCGAGAAGGCTCTCAAGGCCTGGCTCGTGACACTCGGGGTCGAGTATCCGTTCACGCACTCTCTTCAGGCCCTCTTCGGTCTTGTGGAAGATGCAGCCGGGCCGGATTCCATCACTCGATTTCGGGACCTGGACTTGCTGGACCCATACGCTGTCGAGTTCCGATATCTGACGCAAGAAGAGACTGCGGAGCAACTAGACAAGGATGGGCTGATTCGAGATGTGGACGAGTTGCTGTGTCACGTGGACGAGCTTGTGAGCCAGGAGTGACGCCATGATCGACTATCGGTACCTGTTCGTGGGCGTGCTGCTGGTCTACGGGATCTACAGCATCCGCGAAGGAATCAGGCGGCGCAAGAAGTCGGATGTCGCGCTGGGAGTGTTGTGCCTGCTGGCAGTGGTTGCGGTGCTCGTGATGCGTGCGATGGGGATTCGGAACCGCTGAAGGGATGAAGAGACTGAGGCGCTGAGCTGTCCCTTCAGCGCCCTCAGCGATTCCGGCGCTGATAGCTGACGGCTGAAAGCTGACCGCTGACAGCTTCACTAATGACTAACAACTAATGACTTGGAGTCTGAATTGCCCAAACGTGCTGATCTGAAGAAAGTAATGGTGGTGGGGAGTGGGCCGATTATTATCGGCCAGGCGGCGGAGTTCGACTACGCCGGCACGCAGGCCTGCAAGGCGCTGCGCGAGGAGGGCATATCGGTCGTCCTCATCAACTCCAACCCCGCTACCATCATGACCGATGTCGAGGTCGCGGACAAGGTCTACATCGAGCCGATCAACGTCGAGTTCGCTACTCGCGTCATCGAGCAGGAGCGGCCGGACGGCCTGCTGCCCACGCTCGGCGGGCAGACCGGACTGAATCTGGCTGTGGAGCTTGCGAACGCCGGAGTTCTGGACAAGTACAACGTCAAGCTGCTCGGCACGCCCCTCGATTCGATCCAGCACGCGGAGGACAGGGAGCTTTTCAGGTCACTGATGGCCGAAATCGGCGAGCCGACCCCGGAGAGCTGGATCGTGCAGACGCGCGAGGAGCTTGCCGCGATCATCGATGAGAACCCGCCGTGGCCGCTTATCGTCCGGCCCGCCTACACGCTCGGCGGGACCGGCGGCGGGGTCGCATACGACGCCAACGAGCTGATGGAGATCGGCTCGCGCGGACTCAAGCTCTCGCTCAAGAGCCAGGTCATGATCGAGCGCTGCCTGCTGGGCTGGAAAGAGGTCGAGTACGAGGTGATGCGGGACGCCAACGATACCTGCATCCAGATCTGCTCGATGGAGAACTTCGACCCGATGGGCGTCCACACCGGGGACTCCATAGTCGTCGCGCCGATGCAGACGCTCACCGACAAGGAGTTCCAGATGCTGCGCACGGCGTCGCTCAAGATCATCCGCGCGCTGCGCATCGAGGGCGGCTGCAACGTCCAGCTCGCGATGAATCCCAATGGCTTCGAGTATTACGTGATCGAGGTCAACCCGCGCGTGAGCCGATCCTCCGCGCTCGCGTCCAAGGCCACGGGTTACCCGATCGCGCGCGTTGCGGCCAAGATCGCTGTCGGGCTCAACCTCGACGAGATCCCTAACGCCGTCACCGGCAAGACTAAGGCCGCGTTCGAGCCGACCATCGACTACATCGTCGCGAAGATCCCGCGGTGGCCGTTCGACAAGTTCTACCAGGCCGACCGCACCGTCGGCACACAGATGAAGGCCACGGGCGAGGTCATGTCGATCGACCGCACATTCGAGGCCGCGATCATGAAGGCCGTGCGATCGCTTGAAATCGGCCTGCACTGGCTGCGGCTCAAGAACGCCGACGAACTGACCAACGAGGACATCGACAAGGGCCTGATCAAGGCCACCGATGAGCGCCTGTTCCTCGTCGCCGAAGCGCTGCGGCGGGGCTATGCCGTCGAGCGCATAGCGGAGCTTTCCAGAATCGACCCGTGGTTCCTCAACAAGATCCTCAACATCGTCAAGATGGAGAACGAGCTCACGGACCGCGCCGAGGAGCTGCGGTGCCTCACTTCCGGCCAGATCGCATCCCAGCCCGGTGCCATCGATCTCGTTCGACGAGCCAAGGAGATGCGGTTCCCCGACAAGGTTATCGCGCACCTCACGGGCGCGCTCGAAAACCAGCTCCGGTTCATCCAAAAGAGGCTGGGCATGCTGCCGGTCTACAAGATGGTGGACACGTGCGCGGCCGAGTTCGAGGCCGAGACGCCCTACTTCTACTCCTGCGACGAGCGCGAAGACGAAACCGGCTGTGCTCCATCTCCTGGGGGAGAGGGTTGGGGTGAGGGCGCAGCCTTGCGCAAACCGAAGGCCATCGTCATCGGCTCCGGCCCGATCCGCATCGGCCAGGGCGTCGAGTTCGACTACTGCTCCGTGCACTCGGCTTGGGCTCTGCGCGAAGCCGGCTACGAGTCGATCATCATCAACAACAACCCGGAAACCGTCTCCACCGACTTCGACACGTCGGACCGCCTCTACTTCGAGCCGTTGACGGTCGAGGACGTTCTCAACATCATCGAGTACGAACAGCCCGACGGCGTGATCCTGCAGTTCGGCGGACAGACGGCGATCAACCTCGCCAAGCCGCTGCACGCGATGGGCGTGCCGATATTCGGGTCGGATTTCAAGTCCATCGACATCGCCGAGGACCGCGACAAGTTCGAGAAGATCCTGCGCGACCTCGATATTCCCAAGCCCGCGGGCCGCGCGATATTCGGCGTGGACGCGGCGGTGCAGGTCGCGAAGGAGATCGGGTACCCTGTGCTCGTGCGGCCGAGCTACGTGCTTGGCGGGCGCGCGATGGAGATAGTCTACGCCGAGGCCGAGCTCAAGCAGTATATGAAGCACGCGGTGGATATCTCCCCCGACCCCGACGCGCCCATCCTCGTGGACAAATACGTGATGGGCAAGGAGGTCGAGGTGGACGTGATCGCGGACGGCGTCGATTGCCTGCTGCCGGGGATCATGGAGCACATCGAGCGAGCGGGCGTGCATTCCGGCGACTCTATGGCAGTCTGCCCGCCGCAGACGCTCAGCCAGGACATCATCGATCAGATCGTCTCTCACGCGACCAAGCTCGCCTACGCCCTTGAGGTCCGCGGCCTGATGAACATCCAGTTCGTCATCGACGACGACGAGGTGCAGGTGATCGAGGTCAACCCGCGCGCCAGCCGGACGGTGCCGTATCTGAGCAAAATAACCGGCGTGCCGATGATACAGGTGGCGACGAACGTCGTGCTCGGCAAGTCTCTCGCCGAGCAGGGCTACACCTCCGGCCTCTACAAGCAGCAGCCCAGCCTGGCCGTCAAAGCCCCGGTATTCAGCTTCCAGAAGCTCACCGAGGTCGATGTCTCGCTCGGCCCCGAGATGAAATCCACCGGCGAGATCATGGGCATCGATATGGACTTCTCCCGCGCGCTGTATAAGGCAATGATCGCGTCGGGCCTGGACGCTCCCATTAACGGCAAGATGATCGCGACCATCGCCGACCAGGACAAAGAAGAGGCGCTGCCGATCATCCGGGACTTCGTCAACGACCTCGGCTACCAGGTCTACGCCACCGAGGGCACCGCCCGTTACTTGACCCAACACGGCGTCCCCGCAACCGAGGTCGGCAAGATCTCCGGCGACGACAGCCTGAATCTGATGGACCTGGTCGTGGGCAACAAGGTCGATCTGCTCATCAACACCGCCTCCAAGGACCGCAAGATCGAGCAAGAAGCCGCCGTGATCCGCAAGGCCAGCGTCCAGCGCTATATCCCATGCCTGACCTCGCTGGACACCGCCAAGGCCCTCCTCACCGCCCTGCGCTCCAAACAGCGCGGCGAAAAGCCCGAGTGCCTGCCGGTGGATAGGTATTTGACTGGGGCAGCGGAGTAATACACATTGTGGTATAATGCAATACACAAGACTCGTGGAGATGATGTGTATGCGCACCAACATCGAGATAGACGATAGCTTGCTCAAAGAGGCCCAGGCGGTATCTGGTCTCAAGACAAAGAAGGCAGTTGTCGATGAGGCGTTGCGACGTATGGTTCGCGGATCAAGGCAGCTGCGGGCGATAGAGGCGCTGGAAGGTCTCGGCTGGGAGGGGCAGAGCGTGCGCAGCCTTCGGCGAAACAGGGACTTGCCGGAATGATTCTCGTCGATTCCTCGGTCTGGATCGATCTCCTGCGCAAGCGTCCAACCCGCGAGACTGAGGCACTCAAGCGGTTCAGCGTGGATGAAGCCATTGCGGTGGCAGACGTGTGCTTGTTCGAGGTGCTGCAAGGTGAGCATCCCGAAGCGCGCTTCGTGAGAGCTTACGAGATGCTCCGAGAATTCGTTATCATCGCTGTTGGAGGCGAACTCATAGCAGTCGCGGCCGCGCGCAACGCGCAGTTGCTCAGGAGCAAGGGGGTTCAGGCAACCGCAATCGACTGTCTTCTTGCCACATACTGCCTCGTCAACGGTCTGCGCCTGCTGACCAGCGACAATGACTTCGAGCCATTTGTCACTCATCTCGGGCTCGACCTAGTCAGGTGAAGCAGATGGCCTACGAGATCGACTGTCTGATTGATCGCTTCGTGGATGCCGTCAACACGGGAGAAAGAGAATCGGTTGATCCAGAAGGCACGCCACCAAGCGTTCGCCTGGGCGAGCCCAGCGCGTACGATGACTATGACTGGTGCATCAAGCCTTTCGCTGCAACAGAGTGGATCGAACCGCTCGAAGAACGCTTGGGCTTTCAGATCCCGGCTGTCTTCAGGTCCCTAGTCGGGCGATATGTGTTCCCCGCGTTCGAATTCGGAGGGCTGTTCTTCTTCGCCAACACTCCGGAGGGGACGGCATTCCACGAGTTCCGCACGCGGCTCTTCGCTGACCCAAGAATGTCCCCGAAGCTACTTGAGGCTGGCTATTTGCAGTTCGGCAATCCGTTTGAAGCCAACTACGACCCTGTCTGCTTCGATATGAACCGTGCGAGTAGAACGGACGCTCCAGTCGTGCAGATCGATCACGAGGAGATTCTGTGCAATGATGAGATAACGGTTGTGCGAGAAGTGGCGCCGTCACTGCGAGGCTTGATCGAAGCGCAATCCTGAGTGTCTGCTGCAGCCTCTTCCTGATCACGTCCAGTGCTCTCTAGATATCCTTCCGGTGACGCACCTGGACCACCAGAACCAGATGCGCAAGAACTGAAGTCTCGCCTACGGACTGGAACTACTCCCCCAGCCTTCGTCTGACCAAGGCGAGGTCTTTGTACACGTCGCTCCGGTGCCCGACCTTGACTACCAAGATGACCAGCCGATCATCCCTGATCGCATAAATCGCCCGGTAATCTCCGACCCTTACTCTGTAGGCGTCCGCTCCCGACATCTTAGTGCATCCCGGCGGCCGTGGCTCGTCCGCAAGTCTGGCGATAACCGCTGCCAACTTGCTCCGGGCTGCCTCGGGCAGTCTGCCGAGTTCCCGAAACGCTCCGGGGTCGAAGGATATCTCATATCTCAAAGGCCGTACTCAGCCTTGACCTGTTCCCATGGAATCGCTTCGCCTGTCTCGTCAAATCGCTTCAGCCTCTCCCTAACGATAGGCGCGTCAATCTCATCCTCAATTGCATCGAGGACCTGCTCCAGAAGCTTGAGGTCTTCCACTGAGACGAGCGCCATCACCGGCTTCCCGCGCCGGGTTACCAGCACTCTCTCACCGCCGTACTTCACGCGGCTGATCAGCTCGCCGAGGCCGAGCCGAAGTTGTTCGCTGGTTACCTCTATAGCGTCGCTGTGCCCGGTTTTGGTTGCCATAATCGCACCTCGTCCTGTGATTCGCGAGAATCAGTAGAACTCACTGAATCCAGTGGTTCGCATGGTTAGTATACCGCATTCTGCGCCATCGGGGCGACGGTCATCGGACGTGCGACCTACGGCTTGTTCGGATCCCACACATTGTCGTCCTGCTCCTTGACCAGCGCGTTGTAGCTCCTCCACACCGCGTGGCCGTCGAGATAGGAGATGGTCGATCCGTTGTAGTGGACTTTCGTGGGCAGATTCAGATTGCGGTTGCCCGACCCCCAAGCGAAGCACGCGTCGTCGATCTGGTCCCGGGATTCGTGGATCAGCAGCAGGACCTGGGTCGGACGCCGGATAGTGTCCACGCACGGTCTGTCCTTTGCCCAGCCTAGCATGTAATTCAGCGCATAGGAGTCCGGGCAATCCTTGCACGCGTGCGCAGTGGTGGCCGTAGGCAGCCTCATGTTCGGCGATGTGGTGGGCACGTTATAGTCCGTGGGACACAGATAGATCTTCTTGTTGTGGCCGGTGTAGTCCCAGATCGCTCCCCGCGTTACGTCCACGCCGCGCGGATCAGCCGGGGAATACCACCCGCACCAGTCCTTCTCGGTTTGCCCGGCGTAGGCGTGTGCGTAGGACATCGGCATCTTTCCGCCGTTGTTGTCCGCATACAGCTTGCAGGCGAAGCTCAGCTCCTTGAGATTGTTCATGCAGGTGATCATACGCCCCCGCTCTTTGGCCTGCACGAACACTGGAAACAGAATGGCGGCCAGTATCGCAATGATTGCGATCACCACCAGCAGCTCGATCAATGTGAAGCCGACTCTAGACTTACGCATGAAACCTCCCGACGATACCGAGCAATCGGACCGCCTACAGGCACTCTACCCTATTGGCACCTGCCTGTCAAGAGCCTGCCTTCGCCAGTATCTTCCTCACGAACTCGCCCTTCGCCTCCGTATAGCGCTCACGGTCGTTCCGATAGCGCTCCGCAAGCTCGCGCTTGAGGTCCGCGTAGCGCGCGGCGTCTGTCGGGTGCGCACGCAGATAGTCGCGGAATGTCAGGCCCTCCCAGAGCTGATGACCGGCCGGGGCCATATGGATGTGGTGCGTCCGCTTGCCCATCGGCCGCTCACGAATCATGAAGCAGACGTGGTCACCGTGCCACCAGTATTCGCAGCCCGGCTTATTGAACATCGGTATCCCACGCCTTCGCCCTGCCTCCGGCGCTGGTATCTCCACCAGCAGGTCGACGATCGGCTTCGCGGGCATGTTTGGGATCGACGTGCTGCCGTAGTGCTCTATCCTCAGCGCGACATCCGAGCCGAGCCCCTCGCGCAGCCACTTAGCAGCCTCATCATACCTCGCAGGCCAGGACGGATCGTAATCCACGAGGCATACCTCGTCGTCCAGCGGCTCATCGCGCTCGAAGTAGGCATTCGAACTCATACGAAACTCGGCCGCCTCGGCGAGTCCGGGAAGCCTGGCCGAAAACTCGCCGACCACTGAATAGCCCGCCTCGCCCCACCGCCACTCCAACGTGCCCTCGCTGCGAGTGCCGTCGGGCTCAGTCACAGTCCAGCTATTGCCGCGCAGCTCCCAGCCGACCATGCCTTCGGGAATACGGCCGATCTGCTCGACCTCGATCCCGAAGAACCGCGCCTCGATATGATCTCCGACCACGCCCTGATACCCGACATACCGCAGCAGGCCGCCCTCATGCTCGACCTCGTTTCTCAGCCGCCCGAACAGCGCCCCGAACTCGTCAAGGCTCCACTCGTCCCCGCCCGTCAGCATCGCACCGACCAGTCGCAAGCTGCTCATGACAGCCCCAACAGCTTCTGGGCGTTTCCGCCCAGCAGGGCGTCGATCTCCGCCGCATCGAGATCCAACCCGCGGATGTTGGCGACCTCCGCGGCCTGGTCTGTCCAGGGCGAATCCGTGCCAAACAGCACCCGATCGGCGCCGTGGGCTCTGATGAGCGCCGTCATTCGCTCCGCGCCGAGGTCGGCGAAGGTGTAGCACGTATCGAGGAACAGGTTCCGGCCGGCGAGGTAGCGATGCACTTCGTCCCAGCACTTGTATCCGCCCATGTGCGCCGCGATGACAGTAAGGTCCGGCACTTCGTCCAGCACTCGTGCCAGCCGACCTGGCGTGCAGTGCACCGGCGGCGGCAGCCCGATATCGACTCCAGCATGAAACAGCAGGAACAGCCCCGCATCGGCGAGCGCACGATACATCGGCATCACCTTAGCGTCGTCCACGAAGAACAACTGGTAGTCCGGGTGCAGCTTCACGCCTGGGGTTCCGTCAGCGACAAGCTGTGCGATGTCCGGCCCCCAGTCCTCTTGATCGGGATGGAGCGTGCCGAGGCAGATGATGTCGTGGTGCGCCCGATCGGCTTTCGCTGCGGGGTGTTTCGTGATTTGAGCGGAGCGCAAATCCCGAGACACCTCTCCTCGGTTGTTCACTTCCGCCGCCCACCGGTTGATGCTGGCCACCTGCGCGGGCTTCGTCGCGATCGGCGCAACTACGGCCCTGTCGATCCCCGCCTTTCGCATAGACGCCCGCAGGCCCGCCAGCGTGCCGTCCGTGTGCGGCGCGACGCCGCTGCACTTCGAAAGCGCCTCTATTGCCCGCGGCGCGATCTCGTCAGGAAACGCGTGTGTGTGAATGTCGATGATCATAGCTTGCTTTCAAAACGCGCGATTGCTTGTTTCTAGATGAATGTCACGTTCGCCTTCATCTTCGGCGCGGCTTTTGCGTACCTGAACTCCGGCCAGCCCACCACCAGAGTCGTCTGCACCTTGTGGCCCGTGGGCAGCCCCACCAGCCTCTGCAGGTTCCTATCAGCGTTGACCGGCCCGGTGATGAAGCCAATGCAGCACGTTCCCAGCCCAAGCGCCTCGGCGGCGTACTGGATATTCGCGGCTGCGTAGACCGAGTCCTCCGCGCCGCACATGTCGTCCTTCTCCGTATGCACCAGTATTGCGCACGGCGCGTTGTAGGCGACGAGGTCCCTGTCGGCATACTTCCCGTCGCTGATCTGCTCCATCAGGGGGATGAAGAACTCGAGCTCGCGGTATGTGCGCGGCTGCAGCGTCCTGAAGATGAATCTGCCTACGGGCTTGCGCAGCAGCCAGCACAGCTTGCGGGTCTGCTCCGTCACGATCCGCGAGACCTGCCCGAGCACCGCCCGGTCTGTGATCACGATGTAGTGAACGTTGTGCCGGTTGAGGCCGTTCGGGGCCTGCACTGCCGCGTCGAGCAGCCTATCGATCGCTTCGCGCGGCACCTCCTGGTCCCTGAACTCGCGCCGCGACCGCCGCATCTTGAGAAACCCCATCAACTGCTCATACGTCAGTCGATTCGCCTCGTCGAGCGGCTCGCAGTCCGACGGCGACACCTGCGGATGTGAGATCGCGCCGGTCGGACACACGGCCACGCAATGCCCGCACGCCGCGCACAGCACAGGGGTTTCGACCGCGTGCGGTTTGCCGCCCTCTTGCGATTCGTAGTTGACGAAGCACACACGCTCGCACAGCATGCAGCCCGTGCACTTCGACTCATCGATGATGATCCTATCAGCCACCGCCGCCTCCGGCCTCTTTCTCTCTACATTTCTTCCTTTCGCGACTGCCTCTTCCCTCCTGTCCCCGGGTTTTGCCGAGCGGGCAGTTGTGGTAGACGTTAGCGATGAACGAAGCCAAACTGCTCATAGTGAATTCAGACGATTTCGGCATTTCGCTTGAGGCGAACGCGGCAGTCGCGCGAATGTACCGCGAGGACATCCTCACCAGCGCGACCATAATGGCGAACATGCCCGGGTTCGACGACGCTGCCGAACTCGCGCGACGCTCGCCCAGTCTGCAACTCGGCCTGCATGTCAACCTCACGGACGGCCCGCCCGTCTCCGCGCCCGGCAAGCTGCCGGGTCTCGTGACATCGAACGGCCTCCTGCCCGGCCTCTCGGGGCTGATGGTCCGCGCGCCGTGGTCCCAAGCCGCCTTGCGCCGCGAGATAGCCGCTCAGATCGAACGGGCGCTCTCAGCCGGGATACACATAACGCACCTCGACAGCCACAAGCACGTCCACGTCCATCCGGCGGTGCTTGCCGCGCTCATCTGGGCGTTACATGAATACGGCATCAGGGCGGTGCGCGTGCCAATCGAGCCTGCGCAGTATCGTGAGGGCACGTCGCCGGGCTGGCGGATGAGATCGGCGCTGGTGAGCATGAACGCGAACCGCGTGCGCCGAGCCGTCCAGCGCGCCGGGCTCGCAGCCACGGACAACTTCATCGGCACGGCGCGAACCTGCAACTGGACCCCGACCGCCATGGCCGACGCCATCCGCGACCTTCCTCCGGGCGTCACCGAGCTCATGGTCCACCCCGACGACCTCCACGCAGTGGCCTCATCACAGGTGCGAACCGCCCTCAACGATGCAGCCGTGAGGACAATAGGCTACGCGGATATCTCCGTCTAAGGCAGCCCGCAACAGGGTATATACGACCCGGCTGCTCTAACTTCTAACCTCTAACATCTAACATCTAGACAGGGGGTCCATCGGATGAGAGTACTGGTCACGGGAGGGGCGGGATTTCTCGGGTCGCATGTTCTTGAGGAAATGATAGACCGTGGGCATCAGGCGGTATGCTTCGACGTGGCGCCGAGCCCGTTCTGCGAGAGCGCCGTAGGTGATCTGCTGAGTCTGGACGACCTCGTCAGCGCGACGAAGGGCGTGGACGTCGTATGCCATCTCGGCGCGATCGGGGATGTGTACCTGGCGTTCGAGAAGCCGTATCTTGCGGCCGCCGTCAACGCGACCGGCACGGCCAACCTGATGGAAGCCTGCCTGGTGAACAAGGTGGGTAAGGTCATATATGCCTCGACCTGGGAGGTCTACGGTCCGCCCCGTTACGAGCCGCTCAACGAGGCCCATCCCTGCAGCCCGGACCACCCCTACAACGTCACCAAGCTCGCCGGCGAGCAGATAGCGATGACCTACAACGCGCTCAAGGGCGTGCCCGCCGTTTCGCTGAGACTGGGCACCTCATTCGGCACCCGCATGCGTGGCAACTCGGTCTTCTCGATATTCATCAAAAAGGCGCTCGCGCGCGACCCTATCACGATCCAGGGCACGGGTGAGCAGTCCAGGCAGTTTGTGCATGCGCGCGATGTCGCCCGGGCGTTTGTGTGCGCGATGGAGTCCAGCGTGCGCGGCGAAGTCTTCAACATCGCGCCGTCGAGGTCGGTCTCGATCAAGGAACTGGCGGAGATGGTCGCGCGACGCATACCCACCGACATATCCTACGCTCCCGCCCGCGCCGGCGACATTCACCCGGCGAAGGTCTCAGCGGCCAAAGCCAAGGAGGTGCTCGGCTGGGAGGCGGTGATGCGTTTCGAGGACGGACTCGCGGAGATCATCCGCGAGAAGATGGAGGAACTCTACCCGGCCGACGAGAGCGAAGAGCCGATCAGAGCGTCATGACCTGAGCATCCTGAGCTTGTCGAAGGAAGGGTTCGGCCCGCCGGGACCCACCAGCGGGCCGAACGGAGGCGGTGAACTTGGTGCCTAGGATCACCCGCCTACCGAAAAACCCTCATTCTCTTTGCGAACAACGGCAGCGCGCCAAAGCAGGCAAGGACGATGGTGGACGCGTCAGGAATTGCCGTTTTCGAGTCCGGCACGAGCAGATGATTTGTGACGGATCCGTTCGATGGCGGGTCCGTCGGATGTGCAAGAAGGAATCCTGAGTTCCACGCTGTGTTGGTGGTGCCGGGATTGTGTGCCTGCCCATCCGCCGCGTAGAAGTTGCCCCAGACCGGCGCTCTGGCAGTGGTGAACGAGAACGTGCCCGAGGTGGTTCCCACGTTCTGGAACTTCACGCCATAGATATTGCCCGGCAGGTTTGGGTTTGATTGGTCAGAGGGTGTGAACGTATTCACCACCGGGTTCGAGAACGTGCCCGATAGGTTGCTCAGGTCACCCAATACGGCACTCGGAGATAGCTCCAATATCAGGTGGCTGATGTTGCCATCGGGCACGGTGAGGATGTAGCTGTAGCTCCAGGAGAGGTCAGCCAGCTGCGACACGGCCCACTGGATCTGTGTTGTGCCGCCGGTGATCCAAAAGCCGGTACCGGTGACTCCGGCGGGCACACTGCTGCTGCTCAAGGATCCGCTGTAGCTCGGCAGGGCGCCTGCGGGGGTGGCCGCTGCCACAAACACGGCCGCGCTGATGCATATTGCCGCATATAGCGTTGTGATGCTACGATGCTGCTTCATTCCGTTTTCCTCCGCTGTCATCTGGCGCCTGTCCCGGTGTTAATGTGTCTAGTGTGTTCAGCCGCTCTTTCTTCTGCGGGCGGCGGCCAACGGAACGACCCCGACGAGCGCAAGCCAGAGCGTCGATGCATCTGGGATCGGCGCCGCGTTCGGTCCAACGGTCAGAACATAGTACGGTATGAACCCGTTGCTCGGCGGGTCGGTAGGATCGGTGCTGGGATTGGTGAACCCCGTGTTGAACGCGGTGCTCTGAACCTCTTCTTCGCTGTTGACGTAGAAGTCGCCCCAGATCGGCGCCTTGAAGGACTTGAAGTTGAAACTCGTTCTCAACTGATCCACCCCTGTGAACACCATGGCATGGACGTTCCTGGGTAGGTTCGGGAAATCCGCCGACGTGAAATCGCCGACCACGAATGGGAGACTGGAGTCGAACATGTCCGCCGCCGTCACCGTTGGCGGCAGCACTAGCAGGAACGTGTCCACCGGCGCGGCGCCGTCCGGGACGACCAGGCGGTAGTTGTAGAAATAGAAGCCCGACGTGTCCTGTACGATATCCCAGGCAAGGGCCCCGCTTGTGGCCGTGGTTTCCCAGGTGCCCGAGATCACGAATGCCCCCGGGCCATTGAGGATCGCGTTGTAGCCGTACGCCGCCGGCGTCGCCATGCCTGCCGCGATCACGACGAGCAGGAAGGCCAACCCTGATCTTGACTTGAGCATAGTCGTTTCCCCCTTGGTCCGCGAAGATGCTACTTCCCGCGGTAATGGACTTGCGCTATATGTACCACGGAGAGTCGCGCGAGTAAACCAATGCAGACACGGGCGCGTCATGCGCCTGTCACATCTCTGTACGCTGCCGCCATCGATCATGCGGGAGTTGGTGGCCGCAGGCTGTAATCGTGCAGATATCCGGCGGCAGGCGGGGATTCAACTATCATTGTCTGTGACGGCTATGTGTACGCTGTGACCGCCGCGCACAATGCCCTCAGTCGCGCCACACCAGCACACGGCCCGATTCCGGAGCGATGTCCAACGTCAGGCCGTCGGTTGAGGCGGTCAGCTCGCGGCCATACGCCATGTCGATCAGACGCCCATCGCGCGCCGTCGGGATATGCATGGAGAGCCTGGACTTCGTGGGGTTGAGCACGACTATGCCCTTCTCGAACGCGCGATACAGCGCGTCACCCACGGGCTTTGCGTCGCTCAGAGGCTTGCCGAGGCGGATGGAGTAGATCGCTCTGGCCAGCTTCTCGTTTTCGGGGGCCTTGGTGAGGTCGAACCAGTCGGCGAGCAGCCAGCCGTGGAGTCGGGCATAAGCATACGTGTATAGTGCCGCCTCTGCGCGATGGTCCGCCGGAACAGCGCCGAAATACGACAGTATCACCGGAACCTTGCCGTGCCGCACGGCGTCCGCGTGTTCCGCCGCGGCGTATTGCAGCTCCGGCCAATCGTTGGTGGGGTCGGCGTGCTTGTCATCGAACCGGAACCCCTCCCACATCTGCGCATCGCAGTAGGCCCAGTGCGACGGCTCGATGCCGGAGTTCTGCATCACTATCTTGTCATCGCCGAACGTCTTTACGAGCTTGTAGATCTCCCGCTGGAGCAGCTCGTAAGCCTCGGTGTTGGTATTGGCGGCATCCGTATGCGAGTGCTTCCCGAGCTTCGCGCCGAAGCACTCGTGGACGGGCGCGGCGTTATCGATGAACACCCCGTCGGCCCCGAGGTTCATGATGTTGCAGACCTGCGTGAGTGCGTTCTGCCGCAAATCCGCCTGATGGAAGCACGTGGAGAACAGGCCCGGTATGTCCTGCGAGACGCCCCAATTCGAGCGGCGCGGGTTGCCCTCCGAGTCGATGCACGTCCAGTCCGGATGCTTGGCGAGATCCAGCAGATCGGCGGACGTGGCCTCGTTGGGCTGGCGATACAGTTCCCCCTTGGCCGCCATCTGGACCTCCGAGTTCTGAAGCTCCATGTAATTGACGTACGCTATCACGCGCACTCCCGCCGCGTGCGCCTTCTCGATCACGGCCTTGGATGCAGGCACGCCCACGACCAGCGGGAAACCCTTCATCCACTTGCTGACCATGTCGTCCGACCACTGCCGATACCAGCCGTTGTACATGTCCGCGTTGCGCAGCCACTCAGGGGCAGGGGAGCCGTAGTCGATCTTCGCCTGCTTCGTGGCGGAAAACCGCCCAAGCGCTGGGATGGGTCTGGCGTGGGCGAGTTGCGATAGCCCCGCGGCAGCCGACGCGTCGGCGACGCCCGCGATACCGAACCCGATGTCGAGCGTTTCTCCCGGCCCCAGGAATCGCCATCTCGGCAGCGCGTTGATGAACGGCTGCTCGGGCATGTTGCCGACTATCCCGCCCGTCATCACCGTGAGCCCGCCGGTCACGCCCGGCAGAAATACCCAATCACAGCAGGGAAATCGAGTCAGCGGGCCGTCAACCGTGAGCGTCTCCGGGCCATCCGCGCCGGGCACCGCGCAGCTATCCACCTTCTGTTTCCAGCTCCAGAAGTAGTAGTCCCGGGCAGAGCCGAACAGTCCCGTAACCCCGCTCTTTACGAATACCGCATCGATGCCCGCATACGCGTCCACGTGCAGCGTCATCTTGCGATCTCCCGGAACGGGGAACGTCACCAGCGCAGCGACCGAGTCCCTCCCGCGGTATGTCTTCGGCGTACCATCAGCTTGGCCCGCGTGAACCCAGCCCGAGCCGGAGTTGATGCTTGCCACGAGATCGTACGCTCCGTACGGGGTGTCGAGCCGAAGCGTGCCGTCGGCCAGATGCACCGTCAGCGTCTGAGTCGAGCTTGAGATCGTGACCGCGTCGGCGGACACGTCCAACGTGGGACCTGTTGTGCCCGCAAGCGCCAAAGCCGCCGCGGCCAGGGCGAGGAAAGTGGTCACGAGAGCGGTTCGGTATGGCATTTTCCGTCCTCCTGATCGCTTTCGAGTGTACACCAAACCCCGACCAGGGTCAAATGCCGAGCCTCCGGCATCTGTTCAGCCCCGCCACTCGCTCAATGCCCACTTGCCTGCACACCCTGTTATAATTGCCGGTTTTTGTGTCGATTTGTGCCCTGCCAGTTGACAAACAACCCCTTTGGCACAGAAAATGAAGATTGTATGCCTACTAGCAGCCGCCGGACAAAGTGGTGTAGGAGGGGTCTCCAGACCCCGAATCCACTGGCGTCACGCTCGCAGATCGCCGTCTGGAGACGGCTCCTACAACCGAGTGCGGCTTTATCCGCAGGCTGCTAGCCAACGCCCGGCGGCGGTTTGCCGGGCAGCGAGTTGTGACACGAACCGGGGCGCCCGACGCGCCTCGGGAAGATTGAAGGAGACAGAAGCCACTATGAGAAAGACACATCTGATCGCCTTGGCCGCAATTCTGATGCTGGCCGTCTGTGCGACCACCTATGCCGCTCCCGGCTATCAGCTCATCCTGCGCAACCCGATGCCTGCCGCTACCGGCAACATCTGGACTACTGGCCTGAGCGGTTACGAGAACTGCTACATCGGCCCGCTCACCCTTGAGGTGCGCAAGCTCAATGCTCAGACTGGCACTTACGATTTTCTGACATATCAGCGCAGCCTCTGCGTGGATATCCTGGGCACGATCACCGCCAATGGAGTCTGGTACGCCGACCTCGCCACCGATGTCCCCAACGGCGTCCTCGGAGCCGACGCCGCGGCCAAGAGCGCCAGTTGGGACAGGATCGTATGGATGGCGCAGAAGAACCCGGGCTGGACCTACACCGAGGGACCTGACGCCTTCGACGCCGTCCAGAACGCGGGCCTGCAGGTCGCTATATGGGAGGTGCTGCGCGACGGCAGCAACTTCGACCTTGCCAACGGCAACTTCAAGCTCGGCTCCACATCCGCCGGCACGTCAATCGCCGACGCGGCCCAGCAGTTCTTCGCGGCCTCGAACAATTACACTTCAGGCTACGCAAACGGGCGCCTGTACTTCGAAGCCGGCAACTGGGATGCAAACGGCAACAAGATAACCAGCCAGAACGGCCAGGATCAGTTGTTCTTCATCATCGAGCCGAACTCGCCGCCCGTGCCGGAGTTCCCCGCCGCGATGCTCAGCCCGCTCGGCCTCATCGCCGTCGGTGCCATCAGGCGCAGGTTCGCGAAGCGATAGCATCTCCGTGAGGCATTCCCGCCTCGGTACATAACACAACGGCCGGCGGAGCATCGCTCCGCCGGCCGTTCATTTCTCACATCCGCTGCGCAAAATCGTGGCGGAGGGGGTGGGATTCGAACCCACGGTGGCTTTCACCACGACGGTTTTCAAGACCGTTGCCTTAAACCGCTCGACCACCCCTCCGAACCGCCTCTCAAAGCGCGAGACCGAAACCACGACCTCGCCCACGCGCCCGGCGGCGCTAGCCCGGATCATGCATCTTCCGCATAATCCGGGGCCTCAAGAGCATTATTCATGATCCTCGTGAATAATGCGGGCTAGTTGATTATACCGCAAGGCCGACGATTCTGCCAATCATGATGCCTGGTCTCGAAACAGGCAGGTCAGCACCTTGAACGGCCCCAGCTCCATAGCCCCCGACATCCGCCTCGGCTCACGCTCCAGGAAGTTGACGAGCTCGACCATCCTCCCCGCGCCCTCGATTGCGACCGATGCCTTCCCCGGCTTCCCGCCGGTCTCCGCGATGCGAGCCACCACGCCGTCCGACCCCTCAGCCTTCTTGATGGCCGTCACGATCACGTTGTCGGTCGCGTCAAACGTCAGGAACGAGTGCGTCAAGCCGAGCTTTCCATCACCTATGGATTCGAGCCCGCACGCATACAGCGGGCAGTTTGCCTCCCTGCCGCGCTTCTCGATATGTGCCCTACGCCAGTCGCCCGAGTGTGGGATCAGAGAATAGGAGAACTCGTGCACGCCTGCATCCCGCGCGCCGTCGAAATCCGGCAGGTCATAGAACTCCGGCTCGTTGAGGCACCAGGAATCCGTCGGGCTGCGCAGCACAGACATGAATATGACTCCATCCTCGACCTTATGCGATGGCGTGCCTGTGTTGATCAGCGCGACGCCCCGGTCGTCACCCTCGTCATAGACATCCACCCAGTTGATGGCCGGCCAGTCGCCATTCGTGCTCGGCATCTGGTTCATATCCGGCTCGTAAGCCGATCGCTCGATCGCGCCGTACGGAATAGCGTAGACCCCTGAATCGGTCTTGATCCCCGTGGGAAACGCGACGCGTATACGTCGCTGCGCGGTGTCCCAGTCCACGACCGTCTCGAAATCCACGCGGTCATACCCATCGGCCAGCTTGATCGACTGCCGCCACGTCAGGACCTTCACGTTCGGATCATCACCCTTGTATTGCCCGGTGACGATCACCTCGCCCAACCCCGCGCGCCTGCGTATCTGCACGCCAGTCGTATACTGGCCCAGCCCATGTGCGAAGCTCGGGGCCTTCATCGTCCCCCATGGATGCCCGATATCCTCTTCCAGGATCAGCTCATTGACGAGGTAGGCCGACGTGTCGAATGCCTCCCGTCCGGTGCGCTTGTCGAAGATCGACTCGATTCCCCGCTCCGACACGCGTATCCTGAGGAACTCGTTCTCGATCTCGCCCGGCCCCTGCGTCACCTCCCCGGAGTCTACGGGCTTGGTGTCCGGAATCACCTCGACCGCCGTATAGCCCAGCGCGGGGACTTTTGGCGGCCTGAACGTCACGCACACGTCCTCCCCTCGCGCCGTCACATCGATCACCGGCACGTCCTTACCCGACGCGTCACGCAGCGTCGGGCAGCCGTGTGTGCCGGATAGCGTGACCGTCACCGGGTCGTCGCGTTCCCAGCTCTCCGAGTTGAACACCATCAGGTAGTCCTTGTCGGCGTCCGCGTTCACGTGCTCGCCGATTGCCTCGAGCGCGTCGCCGAGGATGTGCGAGGCCTCGTGTTCCGCGTCCGCCAGCATATCCTGAAGCTCGTAGTAGGCCTGATCCACGTGCGTCGATGTGATCGCGTCGTGGAAGGCCACGAAGACGATGCTCCGCCAGGCCTCGGTGAGGCATTCGGACGGATACTCGGCGCCGAGCAGATACGCCACCGTCGCCCATCGCTCAGCCGAATTGAGCAGGTTTTCCACCCGCCTGAACCCCTGCTTGATGCCGATCCGGGTCACATAGCAGCCCGTGGAGACCGGGTTGGCCTCCACCTGATCCGGCGTTTCGAGACTCGGGTCATCGATCCTCGCCAGTTCCTCTGACAGATGGCTCAACACCTTCTCATAGCCGCCAAACTCCACCGCCGCGCCGGCTTCGCGCGCCTTCTCGACCAGTTCCGCGATGCGTTCGCTCGGTATCGCTTCCTCGCCGCCCACCGTAACCAGCTTGCACGGATCCCCGGCCTCCGCAAGCGCTGCGGATATCTCGTCATCGGTGATGGTCGCGGCCTCCGCGAATCCTATGCCGTCGCACTTCTCGCAGCCCACGCCGCTGCACATGGGGCAGGCGGGGTTCTTGACGAACGTTCCGACGTAGTGCGAGGACGGAATTCCCATGTAGATAACGCTCCCGTCCAGCCCCTTCCAATACTGGCCCGGTACCTTCTTATAGGAAAGGCACTGCACGCTGGTGCATTCGACGCCGCGGAAAAGCTGAGGGATCTGCGCGCTCTGCCCGAACGCGTCCTCCAGCCACCCCACGCTGGGGACGACCCCGAAAGTCTCATCGAAGTAGAGCTGGCCCATCACCAGGTTACGCAGCAGTGTCTCACCCGAGGGCATGTTGGTGTCCGCGACCGTCTCTCCGGCCGCCGTGAGCTCGATCAGGCCCTCTTTCACCAACTTCTGCATCTCCCCAAGCCGGTCGGGGTTGCGTTCCAGGTACTTGCGAAACACCACCGACTGCCCCTCCGAAAACGCCGCGCCCTTGGCCGCGTTACGGAGCCAGTCGTTTATGATGTGCTCTTCGATGTCGGCATAGGACCGTATGCGCTTCCCGCGATAGTCGAAAGGCCGGTCCCAGCATCTGCGCCAGATGGGGTCGAAGTGGTTGTGCTGGATGACATAGATAGGATTCGTGGTCGCCAAAATCCGTTCCCTCTCTTGCTGTGGGTCTTAACATGCAGTTCCACCGCGAACCACATGGCTCCTTCAGTCCAGCGTCGCCGCTACAGCGCGGCTATCTCGATCCCGCACACGATTGCGTCCACCTTCGTGGGTCTGAAGCTCAGTTGCAGCCCATTGCCGTCGGTGACGCTGACCTGGACTTCCTTCACCAGTGCCTTCATCCTGCCGCCCGCCGCGGCGAACACGTCAAGAGCCTTGACTACCTGCTTGTTCTCCGCGTACACATCGAATGCGCGGCAGCCCTTCTTTGTGTAGGTGGGTTCGACGAAGTGCAGCCTCACGGTATACTTCCCGTTGGGAACGTCACGGAGGCTGTAGTCGAACTTGCCCGTCCGCTGCGTCTGATACACCGCCACCGGCACGGGCCCCGCGCCGGACACCGCCCCCGACGCGCACGTCGCCCGCCCCCCAGTGAACGACCCGTCCTGGCCCCAACCCCCCACCTTCGGCCCCCCGCAGTTGACGAGCTTAGCGATCGGCTCAGGCAGCCGCTGCCAATCGACCACGTAGACGTCCTGCACGCCATTGCCGTCGCCTTCCACCAGGTTGGTTGCCAGACTTCCGAAAGCGACGAACCGGCCGTTGCCCGAGATGACTGGGCGCGCGCTCGCGCCGTTTCCAACTGTCACCCCGCTTCTGCTCACCAGCGTCGTCTTTCCTGTCTGGCGGTCGTGGACGAAGACGTCCGCAACGCCGTTCGTGTCGTACGAGACCAGGTTGTCGGCGAGACTGTTGAATGCGACATACCTGCCGTCGTCGGAGATCGATGGGCCGCCGCTTGGCCCGTTCGCCTGCTCGCCGGCCGAGCTTACGCTTACCCTCTCCGTCACGCCGGCGACGCAGTCACGCACGAAGAGGTCCGTAGCATTGTTGGTGTCGTTGGGAACGAGGTCAGTTGCGTCGCTCCAGAACGCCACATACCTGCCGTTGCCGCTGACTGACGGCCATGCGCTGTCGCCGTTGCCCTCCACACCGTCCGAGCCAACGCTGATCACTGTGCTGGATCCGGCGTTCAGCTCGCGCAGCAGAACCTGGTCGTACCGCCCGATCGCGCCCGCCTTGCCGTATGCTACGTATTGCCCGTCCGCCGATACGGCCACGCCTGAATCCGACCAGGCCAAGCCGCGTTCCACAAGTCTGATCTGACCGGTTGACCGCTCCTTGACGTGCAACTGGGCGTCTGCAGGGACCTCACAAATCGCCATGCCAGTGAGATAGAGGTGTCCGGCAAAGCCGAACAGGCATTGCTTTCCGTTGCCGGATAGCACGCAATAGCTGGTATAAAGCGCTTCGGGAAGCCCACACTCCCACGGCGGCGGATAATCGAGGAAGTACCAGCCCATCTGCCATCCCTCAGGCGTCTCGCTGATCCGCTCGATGGTTCCAGCAAGACGGTCCCGAACGAATCCATCCCAGATGGAGTTGGTGTCCGCCGCGACCAGGTTCGACGCAGGAGTCACAAACGACACAAACCTGCCTGTGGATGATAGGGTTGGGTAGTACACGCCCGGATACGGAAAGACCCAGGCGTCAGGCAGATAGCACTGCGGATAGAGCGCCGATTCTCCGTAGTCATTCACATCAGGACTGGAGAACTGGGCAGAAACCCGATCGAAAACCAGCGGCGTCTGCAGAAGCGGCACCTCCGTGGGAACGCCCACTCCCACAAACCTCCCATCCGCAGATATCGACAGGTTTCTCCAATTCCCGAATCCTGCGCTGAGCCCGCTGCCGATCCTCTCCATGACCGGCCAGTCCTCTCTCACCACCTGAGTAGTTGCGCTAACCCGGTTATTCGATGGATCCGGGTCTGTCTCGCTGGAGACAACGGTTGTCGCGTTCGTCAGTGTCCCGACCGCGGTCGGAGTAACAGCAATCTCCAGCGCTGCCTTCGCTGCTGCATCCAGTGTCCCCAGATTCCAGGTGACGTGGCTTGCCGAGCGCGTGAAAGCGCCGCAAGTTGCTTCGGCGCGTACGAAGTTGACCCCAGATGGGAGGTCGTTCGTGACGACAACTCCAGTGACAGCCTGCGAGGAGTTGTTCCGCACGCTGATTCGGTATTCCAGGCTGCCCCCAACAACTACCGGCTCCGGCCACGCCCGCGACGATATGGACAGCACGTCCGGCCGCTCGATAATCGTCGTGACCTCTCGGGCTGCAATGCCATCGGCATACCAATAGTTGGGATTCGCATTGAACACGTCATACACATACTCTGCGTAGTTCATGCACCAGTTCGACTCCGACTCTCCAAGCTCCGCCCAGCACTCCGCCTTGCCCGGCGAAGCACACTCTGTCGCTATCTCGACCGTATCACTCGTGCCTGCTGGGAACAGGTCATACGACACGCGCACGACACCGCCCGAGTAGCTCCAGCTTCCCTTGCTGGTTGCTGCCGAAACGAACCTCGCCTCTCGAGGCAAGTGTACGAAGACATCCGCCAACCCCCAGTCGTAGCTGCCGTTGGCTAGGGTCACCGAGTACGTGAGCGCATCGCCCACTCTGGCTGTCTCAGCGCTACCGATGACGGTCAGCGAGGACCGGGCAAGGACGCTGCACGGATTTGGTGTTTCGGCTATCGCGGGCACTCGCATGCCCGTCACATATATGAAGGCCAACGCCAATAGCAGGCACAACCCTCTATGAACCATTGCACTCCCTCCTGTCAGTGAGGCGGCCAGCGTTTACCACACATACCCAACGTGCGCATTGACCACCCCGTCCGTTCCCGCCGGCGTCAGCAGGCCGTTCGTGAGAAGCTGCCTGAACAGCCGCCCTGAACCGACCGTGACATACGCGGGTATATGCCGATCCAACGTGACAACGTCGGCTATCGGGGTGTAGTCCATGTTCGAGTTGCGCCCGTCAGTGCAGAACGCTTCCTCGATCATCGGAAGCTGGCCGGCGGGCTTGGGGCCGTTCATCAGCCATAGGTTCTGTGTCGCGTCCGCCGGCATCAGCCCCAGCCGCGGCGCGTGGTTCGCTCCCAGAAGCCTGGCGAGGCCCCCGTCGGACGCCTCTGTGATGGCGACGTCGGCTGTCATCGGCAGATTCGTTGCCACATTCACCACCTGCATTGCGTACTGCGGCAGCAGAACCCACTTGGGCAGCGAGGACACATCGGCGTCCAACCCTTGAGCCATTCTGTAGCCCCCAGTTGGTGCATTTCGCCAAGGCCCTCCCAACCTGCCCAGTGCCAGAATCGGACAGTCCACGACAACACAAGTCTCAGCTATCTCCGCCTCGGACGCATCGGGCAGGCCGCACGGGTTCGTGCCGGACACCGGCGACGAATCCGTGAACCCCCGCTGACTCCCTGGCAGCCACGTGACGAGATACACCTGCCACAACCCCGAGTAATCGTCCGCGCCTGGCCGCGTATCGAACACGGGCGGCTGGTTGGAGTTGGTCACGACATAGACCGGGCGGGCAACCTTCGGCTGTGTGTCCAGAGCCGCGCTAAGTCTTGGCGCGAGGTCGGGCTTGCAGGGAAACCACGGCGACCAGAAATCGGTCCACCGCACAGTGGTCAGCCACTGCATGTTGTTCGTGCTCGTGCACGTGAACCACGCAGCGCCGCCGCCGTAATACCCCTGCTGGAGGGCGTACACTTCGTAGTAGTCCGGGTTGGGAAACGCGGCACAGCAGTCCGTCGAGAGCAGCGCGGTCAGAGCCAACACGGCCACGGCTAGGGCGCGGATACGCGGCTTCATAACCCTTTCCCCCTCGGCAAAAGTTAGCAGATGTGTGATTCTAGCAGGTATTATGTGCGCAGTTGTGCTAGTTGCGAGCAAACTGCGAACACCGCCCATCTGCTACCCGCGTCTGGCAGCTATCCAAACATGCGCGCACAAAGCTCCGGGTGGAGGGCAGCCTGTCCCTCGGAACCATTGCATCTGCCGCCGTTGGTGAAGTAATGAGATGGCTGACCTTCTAAGGATGCATTTTGTTGTTTCGGGATTTTGGCTATCCACAGACCCAGGCGTTTCTCTTTGTATTGAACGCGGCGCGGCCCGGCAGCCTGAGCACATCCGAAATCCCGAAAGAACGAAACTTCATACATCTGGCAACATCCATCGTATGGAACCATGCCGTGATCATTCTCGCACTTTCGACCAATAGATCACCCAGCACGCGATTATCAGCACCAGACCTCCTGGCAGTCTTCCTATACCGAGCATAACGATGCCCACCAACCACATCCACAACGGGATGGCTTGGTCTATCGCATCGATGATCCACCATACTACAGTGGACAACGCCGTGATAAGAAAGACCGTGAATCCATATTCTGATCGGCTGGCCAGATAAGGAATCAGAAACGAGCATACGAAAAGTGCCCATCCCAGAAACCCCCACCAATCCGCTAGTGCCACAACAATGCTGTTACACAGACTCCTCACTAGAAGTCACCACTTATGCGTCTACCGAATCGGCAGACTAACCAACAAACCGGGCCACTTAGTTGTTTCGGGATTTTGGCTATCCACCCGCCTTGCTCCTTGGATACGCCCTGGTTGTTCCTGGAAGCCGGCTCCATCCTCGGCCCAAATCCCGAAACAGGGGCGCACAACTCAGATCAGCTCCTCGGGAGGCGTGATCGGCAAGGCAACAGCCTGCCCATTTTCATACCAGACCCAACTGGAATGCGGCCAGTCTCCCAGCTCGGCGACCAGTCGGCTCCGAACCGGATTAGCGTGAATGTAGTCGATCTTGATCCGCAGCACGGTCTTGCTGACGGTCGGAAGAACTCGCGGCTGCTCCTTCCACGCCGCGTACTTGCATCCGCCGTTAGCATGCCGCGCCATGACCTCCAGCGTCCGCTGATCGCCCTGCCTGACCAGCATATCTATGATGTGCCGCGCCGATCTGCCTCGCCAGCACTTGCAGAAGCCGTGCAGCAGCCCGGCCTCTGGCAGACAGACCAGCAGGTGCAGATGGGTCGGCATCACCACAAACGCCGCCAGAGAGGCGTTATACCGCCGCAACGCCAAGTTGATCTCGTAGTATACCGCTCGGCGTATGTCCTCACGCGCCAGCAAGGGCAGCCACTCGGTCAGCGTGCCCGTTATGTAGTAGTAGCCGGGGCCGTTGTCGTAGTTCTTCCACTTCATCCGCCCGCCCACCTGCTCCCGATGCGACGCGGTTTCGGGATTTCGGCTATCGCACTAGCCGCACTCCACCCACATGCTGAGCCCATCGATCACCGCTGACTCCGAGCACAGCCCAAATCCCGAAACAACAATTGCCTTCGTTTCTCGGGATTTTGGCTATCCACAGACCCAGGCGTTTCTCTTTGTATTGAACGCGGCGCGGCCCGGCAGCCTGAGCACATCCGAAATCCCGAAAGAACGACAACCGGGTACAGGCCATCGCCAGTGCATAATCGGAAACATGAACTGCCCTTCCGCCTCACAGTAACGCCGGATCAGGTGTAGTACTCCTCATAGCGGTGCCAGTCGTCATCATCGGAGTTCTCATCGAGAATCTCCTGAGCTCTACCTTTGCCAAGCAGCAGTTCTATCTCGTCCGCATCGTCCAACGCGAACCCGCAGTTGTCGCATGCGTATTTGTTGTTTCGGGATTTTGGCTATCCACAGACCCAGGCGTTTCTCTTTGTATTGAACGCGGCGAGGCCCGGCAGACTGAGCACATCCGAAATCCCGAAAGAACGAACGCCGGCCGGTGGGCGCATCACGAAGGCTTCTTGCTTACTCGCTTCTATGTCTCGGGGCCTCGCCGCGCACCTCGCCCCGGCGGCGCGCGCACGCCCATCGCCGCTCGATCCGGCAAAGCCCCCAACGACGATACTTCGGGGCTGCTTTTCGCCCCGAAGGCCCTGGGCTATCCACCAGGCTGCCAACCGCGGACGGCACAGACCGCGCTCCGGCTACTCACCAAACCAGTCGACGCTGATCGGTCGGCCGCCTCTCGCACGCTGCCCAGCCCGTCGTAGAGATACCACGCGACCGCACCCCACTCGAATCCTGCCTATATTCTACACCACGCGGCGCAAGGCTGCCAGCTTTCAGCTATCAGCCGTCAGCCCTGCTTTCGTGCTCCTCCCTTCCCTTCAATCTGCAATCTCAAATCTGCAATCTGCAATCTCACCTCGGCGCTCCGTGTCCATCCGTCTAATCCGTGTATGTCCGTGTTCGGTTTCCCCATTGGACACGGATGGACACGGATTGCGCGGAGTTCCACGGATGAACCTCAGACCCCAGGCCGCCCTCCACATTCCCAGTCGGCGAAGGCCGACTTCGCGCC